>Ga0209542_10019067_pt1 | contig 11037 bp, 14 predicted proteins | sample RifCSPhighO2_01_FD_184028 | JGI IMG/M metagenome (GOLD analysis project Ga0209542, IMG submission 184028) | Soil microbial communities from Rifle, Colorado - Rifle CSP2_plank highO2_0.1 (SPAdes) (version 2) | ecosystem: Environmental > Terrestrial > Deep subsurface > Rock core/Sediment ...
GTGTTTTATATGTCACAGGGGACTGCCCGAGATAATTGGGAGGAAGGCGAGGATGACGCCAAATCAGCATGGCCCTTGATGTCCTGGGCTGCACACGTGGTACAATGGCCGGTACAATGGGTCGCAAAGCCGCAAGGCGGAGCAAATCCCACCAAAACCGGTCTCAGTTCGGATTGAGGGCTGCAATTCGCCCTCATGAAGCTGGAATTGCTAGTAATCGCCAATCAGCTACGTGGCGATGAATACGTTCCTGAGTCTTGTACTCACCGCCCGTCAAGTCAAGCGAGTTGGGAATACCCGAAGCTCCACGTAAGTGGAATCAAGGTAGGCTCAATGAGAGGGACTAAGTCGTAACAAGGCACGGGTAGCGGAAGCTGCTCGTGGATCATTTTTTTAAATATTTTTGAACTTCGGTTCAAGGATATTGAGTGTTGACTATATTAGTTGAGAAATAGTTTTCGCTAAGGCGTCCTGTCCTGAGTTTATCGAAGGATGGGGTCGAAGCTTTGGCGAAGGTTATCAATCTCTTCTAATTGATATGCGTTTAGTCTGGTTCGGCAGAAAACCAACTATTCGAAACAACTTTAAGAAACTAAAATTTATCGCAATAAATTTTAGCCGAGCATAAAATTTTGAAAAAAATTTATGTGCTTGGCTAAGAAATTATTCAACCGTCCATTAAATTGCACGCTAAAAATAGTTTGTAATTTAATGGACGGTTGGTAATGATTTGAAGAATAGGTTGGCGAGACATTAGGATTTTTCGCTGGATGTGTTCTCAGTCAATGGCTCTTCAAAAAATTGTTAACCGTCCAGTTTCTCTTGTTCTTTGTTTATGGGTAATCCCCGGATGCTCGTGGTGAGCTGTGCCACTTGGGGACAGGTGGATTTGTAGGTTCGAATCCTACCCGGGGAGTTTGCCAGATAACTGGCTAGTACTTGTATTCGTTTAGGTGGCTCAAACTACCGCGGCAAACGAACGTAAGTACGTTGCTGTGTCAGTTGTCTGGCATTTTTCTACTCGATTCCTGGGTGTGTGGTTGGTTTCCTGCTTTGGGGAGAGCTGGATTACTGACCACCACCCAGCTTTCTTTATTCCTTTGGTGCCGAAGCACAATTAGGTGATGCGTCTCCCTGATACGGAGAAGGTTGTGGGTTCGAATCCTACCGGCACCTTTACAAGCCACTTTCATTGCATTGTGGCTTTTTATTTTACTTACATAAGCTTGAATTTCTTTACAAAATTGCTATACTGAAGCCCATAATCTCATACCTAATTATGGTTCAGTATTTTACGAAAGAAGGCTTGCAAAAGCTCAAAGAAGAGTTACATGAATTAAAAACGAAAGAGATGAAAAGGATCGTTGCGTTAATATCCGAAGCAGCGGCATTTGGTGATTTAAAAGAAAATTCTGCTTACCATGAAGCCAGAAATATGAAATCGTTTTTATTAGGGAGAATTGAACAATTAGAGAATGCTGTTAATGAAGCAGTTGTTCTTGGTAAAGAGGATTCAGGAAAAATACAAATTGGCTCAGAGGTCAAAATGTTATTCGGTAATGAAGAGCAGGTCTACCATATTGTTGCTCCCGCTGAGGCAGATATCTTGCATAATAAAATATCATACCAATCTCCTTTGGGACAGAAATTAATGGGTAAGGGAGTTAATGAAAATTTTGATTATGAAATTAATAGTAAAAAAACAAAGATAAAAATTCTTGTAATAAATTAAAAAAGGGCCCGTGGTATAGTGGCAACACATCTCGTTTGTCCCGATTATTAAATTTTTTAGATGTTTTATACCTATATTTTAAAATCTAAAAATAATAATTCTTTTTATGTGGGTTCATGTGAGGATTTGGATAAGAGGGTTATTTTACACAACAAAGGATTAGTAAGATCAACAAAAAGATATATTCCTTGGATATTAATATATAAAGAAGAATTTTTAGATTTTAAAAATGCAAGAAAGAGAGAATTAAAAATTAAATCTTGGAAAAGTAGAGAATCAATTGAAAATTTAATAATCGAGGATTCTCGATAGCTTGGGTGGGCCCTTGGTATAACGGCAGCACGCCTCGTTTGCAACGAGGAGATGCGGGTTCGATTCCCGCAGGGTCCACCCAAGCTATCGGAACAACGAGAAGTCTCCCCGGGTCCACTCATAAAAATCTTGTGTTGGGATAATATGTATAAAATATTTTCACTTATTATTGCATTTGTAATTTCTATTTTTTCTCCAAATTCAGTGGTTGATATTGCCACAGTACCGCCTCCTGATGTTATTGAAGCATTGCCATCATCAATATCGCCAATACTGGAGAACTTTATTAAAAATAGTGCATCGCAAATTGCTGATCCTCAAAAAGGTCAGGCGCCGCAAGTGGTTGAAAAAGATGAATCTGTAACAGGGTTATCAAAAAACGATTGCAATAACATGCGTGGCGAAAGTAATACTTTTGATTGTTGGCAAATATATTACCAAGCAATTGTAAAAAACGAAGGAATTCCGGCTGCATTTTATGACCTTAAAAAAAATTATAATATTAATTCATATGTTAAATCACAGTGTCATCCATTAACCCATATTATAGGTCAGGCTGCAGTAGAAAAGTATCCCGATGTTGCAGAGGCATATTTACATGGGGATGCATTTTGCTGGTCAGGATACTATCACGGAGTTCTTGAAGGAGTTGCCGGAAAACTTGGAAATGAGAAAATGTTTGCTACCTTAAATACTATTTGTTCTGGTGTTGTTGGCAAAGAACAATATTCTTTTGATTATTATAATTGTGTGCATGGATTAGGACACGGAGTGATGGCGCTGACCCAAGACGAGTTATTTGATTCGTTGTTGCTTTGCGATAAGTTAGATGGATCATGGGAACAACAGTCTTGTGCGGGCGGAGTATTTATGGAAAATGTCATCATTGATAATAAGAATCATTTTACTAAATATCTTAAACCAGAAGAGCCACTGTATCCCTGCACCCAAGCGCCCGAACAATACAAAGGCACGTGTTTTTTAATGCAAACATCATACATGCTCAAAGTCACTGGTAACGATTTTAAAAAAGTATTTGATTTATGTGCCAATGCCCCTTCAGATTACCGTCCGCAGTGCTACCAAAGTTTGGGGCGAGATGCTTCGGGTCAAAGCACCAGTAATATTATTGTAGTAAAAAATACTTGTGAATTTGGGAAAGATTTTGATCAAAAAGCAAATTGTATTATTGGTGCCACTAAGGATTTTGTTTCATACTTCCATTCTGATAAGCAGGCCTTACAATTATGTGATTCACTTACCACTGATCTGCAGACTGTTTGCAGTCAAACTGTAACAGCATATTATAAAAGTTTTAATTAAAGAAAAAACGCCCTGATGCACTCGGGGCGTTATTGTTTTTTGCCTCGCCCATAAGGGCTACGGCCGAGGGGCAATACGTTGATTGCGTGACTCAAGCAACCTTTTTTGCATGTCTTTGTTCGGGCAAATTTCAGGGAGATCATAGACGAAAACCCTGAAAGGCTTTGAGTCGTGAGCAATTTTTTCAATTTCCCAACTTACAAATGGTTGGGCAATATTAAACGGAACTATTTTTCTGCCTTTTCGAACCTTAAATGTAGAAAGACATTTAGTCGGTGGCGGTGGAGCCTTTTCAAATGCAGTCATGGTTTTAGGTGAATCTACTACAATGCTTCGTTCAAAATCAATTGCTTCTTGAAGGGTTGCAAATAGTTCTACCTGGGGTGTTCCCTTATTGAGAAGCGATGGAAGGGAAGCTATAGCCCAACTTCCCATAGCTTCGTTGAGTATCACAAATAATTGCTCGTCAGTCATGGAAAGCAGTTTCTCTCTGGTTAACGTTCCTTCTTGGTACAAAATCTTGGTTACCTCTGCCATCAATCCTGCTTCCAAGAAGCGGGCAGATGCATTGGCATACAAGATATTGAACATGAAGGCTCGTAGGCGCAGGAAGTTTGCTAGTCTGTCTTGGTCTGTGAAAACGAGCTCATCACCAATTCGCTTGGTGCATTCCCATACCGAACAAGGATAAGGATCGTTTCTTAATATACCCCGGATGCCCTCGTAAGAATTTTCAAATTCTCTCCAGGCAAATCCGTTTGGCCAATTTCTACCCAGAAATTCTCGTACGTCTGTGCCAGTGTAAGCTAATTTGTCAGCAGCGTCTAAGATGCTTCCCAAAATTCCTTTGCCCAGAATGGTTTGAGCAAGTTTACCTTCGGAGAGTTCAAAGTGATCGCGCAAATTAGCCCAGCCGGGAGACGCAAAGAGTGTTGGATAGTGGTGGTCTTCGTCAAAAGCTGCCGGGTCAATTGATTTTAGCGAATCTCCTCCTGCAGGGGTTAAAGCATCATGGCTTTCGGTCGCCACTTCCAGTAAGTCCATGTCGTTTGCCGAAAGTTCGCAACGATAACCAATCAGCATTCCGTATGCGCTTACTTCTAGAGAGTGTTGAGATCTTGTATGCCCAAATTTCAAGGGGTACTCACTGGTAACTCGGTTTGTTACGACAGGACTATGTAAGGAAGCGAGTTGGGAAATATGCGCTAAACGCCTTAGTCCAAATACCGAATCTGTGCCCTGAATCAATCCATCGCAGGTGGTAACTATTCCAAAACCAGAATGCGCTATGCACGGCAGAATCGCGTGAGAGTCTGCTTCAATAAGCCACCATTCGCGATCAAGCCAGTGTTGCATGGGTTTGGGAATTGCTTTCAACCATTCGGGTGGTGATTTTCTCTGTGTTTCAAAATAGGCCCTCTTTAAATCTTCTACGCAGGTTGTTCCGATTATTATGCTATCTTCGGAATTTTGACCTCTAGAAAATCTTCGCAGAGGTTGAAACCATGGTTGTTGAGATAACCAGATCCCAAATGTTGCGAGCCTTCGGTAGCTAGGGTCTCGGTCTACAAAAAAAGTAATATCATTAATCCGAAAACACGGACAGCTCTCACGGAGCTGCGACAGGGTTACTGTCATGAGGTATCTCCATGAAGAGGTGCATTGTGAAATTGTCAAAGACGCTACCCAAATGCTATACCAGCCTTCTTGAAAATACAAGTTATAATATGATACTGTAGCCCTATGGCTTTATCTATTGGTATTGTTGGCTTGCCTAATGTGGGGAAGTCTACCTTATTTAAAACATTAACTAAAAAACAGGTACTGATTGCTAATTATCCGTTTGCCACTATAGACCCTAATGTTGGGGTTGTTTTGGTTCCCGACGAACGGGTAGATAAACTAGCAGAATTTTCAAAATCGGCAAAGAAGGTGTATGCAACGGTGGACTTTGTTGATATTGCGGGATTAGTAAAGGGGGCGGCGGAAGGAGAGGGTTTGGGTAATAAATTTTTGGCTAATATCCGGGAAACCGATGCTATTGTATACGTACTACGCGCCTTTCAGAATACCGATATTATTAATACTCAAGATACCGTTAATCCACTACGCGATAAGGAGATTTTAGATGTGGAACTAATTTTAAAAGATTTAGAAACGGTCAATAAAAGGATTGAGGGTTTAGCGGGGGACGTGCGGGCCGGGAAAAAAGATTCTGTTAAAGAGGATACGGTTTTAAGAAAGTGTCAGAATTTTTTGCAGCAGCAAAAAATTCTTATTGAACAAGAATGGACCGAAGACGAGAATCTTATTGTGCGACAGTTTCAGCTTTTAACTTTTAAACCTCGGCTATATTTGTTAAATGGAAAGCCAGAAGAAGTGTCGCCTGAAATTTTAGACGTCTTGAATGTTTCTCCTATTTCTCACGACCGTGAAAATAAGGAGAAAAGAAATGGGTGTGTTATTTTAGATATCGCGGCTGAATACGAATCGGAAGGGTTAAATAGAGAAGAGCGTGTTGGTCTTGGATTTTCAGAATTATCTGGCACCGATATTTTAATTAAGAGGTCATACGAGCTGCTTGGTTTGCAAACGTTTTTGACTACTGGAGAAGATGAAACAAGAGCATGGACAATTCATAAGGGTGATACCGCTCCAAAAGCTGCAGGAGTAATCCATAGTGACTTTGAACAAAAATTTGTAAAAGCCGAAGTCATTTTCTGGCAAGATTTATTAAAAGCGGGGAGCTATGCTGCTGCCCGACAAACCGGATTAATCCGTACAGAAGGGAAGGAATATGTGGTAAAAGACGGGGATGTGATTGAGTTTAAGCATGGATAGGAAGGGGATGCCGAAGGTCCTGAGGAGTCACAGCGACGAATGGATGATTGAATTCAAACACGGTTAAATAAGGAAGGCCACAGACGAACACTTATACCAGACTTTGATTGCAAAAATATGCAGAGCATATTTTCGTCGCCGCTTGGCAATACATATTTGTGAATCTGTATTGCCTTCACTTGCTAGAAAATAAAAGGGTATAAAAAATCTCACGAGGTTGTCGCGAGATTCGTAATATAGTCTCTGAAAAGTTTTAGATTCTACCTTCTTCTATATCTTGTGCGAGAGACCTTCCGGTTTCTACACACTTGATACGATCAATAGAACGAGCTGTGGTTTGACCACGTTGGCGCATTTCATCAACTGACGTTGCTAGTCCTGGTTTCCGTTTAGCAAAAACAAAAGTTGGACCCTCTTCGTTTTCAGCGTAACCGCAATCGGTGCATCCCCACCAAAGATTATCATCCCATAGGTTTCTAGAACCGCACCTTGGGCAATTCATGGGAGTCTCCTTTTAGTTGAGAATCAATCAGGATATATTCTCTTGTGAACAGTCCTTAGACTGTATTCTGTAGTTCGTTGATCCTTTTTTGCATTTGCATTTTGTCTTTCAATATAAGCTAGTGCCTCAGCCGTAGCTGCTTCATCACTCTCTTGTTCTGCGAGTGGATGAAAAAGTGAGTCCCAATGTCCACTAGCGGGATCACTATAGATAATTTCTGCTTGGTATTTTGGCACCATAAGGTTCATAGTTTTTCTCCCTTGTTAACTATGAGCTGGAGGTTGGTTGTTCTGGTATTTTCGTCTTTGACGGAATGGTCGTGGGTTAATCTTTCTGCCATGAAAATGAGTCTCTCTTGCTACGGCAAAGTAGTCACTCTTTAAGCCGCCGTTTTCTTGTTTCCACCATTCAGTTGCTTTTTCCAGAGCATCTTCATCGCTTTCCGCTTCAAAATGATAGATAATAGTTTTCCCTTCATAACCAGCTTGAGCGATGCACCAGTACCAACTCATTTCTCACCTCCTGTAGATTTAGTCCCAAGAACTTGCTATTGTTAAGGTGCGAGGAATAGGATCAAACTAACACTATAACTATTAACTGTCAAATGTAAGATAATTCAATAAAAAAATCTATGCAATTTGAGATTAAAAATTTAAATCGGAGTATTAATGATATTATGAGAACGATTGGATACCAGCCAGCGTATTTCCAAAAAGACGGGGAATTTTCTATTGTGCGACAGATTAGTAGAAATGATTATCCAAGATTCCATTTGTATATCAAAGAAGGTAATCCTTCGTCGCTTGCGAACTCCTCAGGCCATTCTGGTTCTGAGGAGCCATCAGGCTCGATGAGACAAATGGAGGGAAAAAGTTTTATTTTTTCCCTCCATTTGGACCAAAAAAAACCTTCTTATGAAGGCTCAACTGGGCACAGTGGAGAATATGATGGAGATGTAGTAGAAGGGGAGGCGGAAAGAATTAAAAATATATTACAATAAAAAAACCGGCGGTGAGCGCACGGTTCTAGAATGAGAAGATTTACTCCTGTGCTAATTCAATATGTTCAATTGCAGGCAGATTAATCTCGTATTCTTCATCGGTACCAACTGGTACGACCACAAGAATTTCATGGTCATGCTTTTTGTAGCGATACCCTGTAAACTTTTCTCCTACATCTGTTTCAATATTAAGTAATGTTACAAATGGAGTACAAGCTCTCAGAATACCTTGAAGAAACTGAGTAGAAAAAGGCATAGTGTTTCTCCCATGGTTAAATTAAGAGCAACGTAACAAAAAGTATAGGATATTTAGCGTAATTTGTCCATGATAAAAATAATATACGAAGACAATCATCTTATAGCAGTTATTAAGCCAGCAGGGATGCCGAGCCAACCAGATAAATCTGGTGATGTTAGTATGTATGATATGGTTAAGGATTATATTCGAATTAAGAAAGGAAAGCCGTTGTTAGGTCCAGGAAATGCTCGCCCCGTTAGAAATCGCGAGGGCTCGCAGCGTAAAATTTCTAATGGGGTTTTTGTTGGATTGCTACATCGGTTAGATCGACCGGTTTCGGGCATTATGCTTTTTGCTAAAACGAGCAAGGGGGCAGCGCACTTATCAGAACAGTTTAGAAATCATGAAATTGAAAAAACATATCATGTGCTTGTCACGGGAAAGCCCGCGAAGAGTAAGGGTGTATTAGTAAACTATTTAGGTAAAGATCAAAAATTAAAAAAAGCTAAAGAGTATGCTGATGGCGAAGAATCGGTGTTGCATTATGAGGTTGTAAAATCATGGAAACCCTTCGGCTCCTTCGACGCGGCTCAGGACAAGTCCGCTCAGGATGATTATTCTTTGCTAAGAATAATCATTGAAGGCGGGAAATTTCATCAAATAAGAGCACAATTATCGTTGGCTGGTTTTCCTATTGTGGGTGATATAAAATATGACCATCCTTCGCATAAAGCTACGGAATGGCAAGGTGCCCAAAAAAGCATAGCCCTATGTGCCACTGGTTTATCTTTTATAACAGCTACGAGTCAGGAAAGAATTAATCTTTCTATTGATATCCCTAAGGAGTGGGAGAAATACCTAAAGTAAATTAGATATTAGGAATTAGAAATTGCCCCGCCAAAGCATGGCGGGATAGGTGGTTTATCCACAGCAAAGGCTTGATTTTAAGCTATTATATGAGGATAATTAATAAACAATATCCTTTTAATTTTAGTAAACTGGAGCACTTTGAAAAAGTGCTCGGCTGAGCACTAAATTTATTTTAAATTTCAGTGCTCTGGGGTCGATCCGATTTAAAAGGATGCATGAATGTAATAATTCTTAACATAATAATTTAAAACTAAAAAAACATATGATATATAGCGAATGGGTATTATCAATTATCCAGCCATTCTTACAAAATTTAGTGAGTTTTATCGCTAATTTAGTATTGGCAATCGTTGTTTTTGTTATTGGTTATTTAATTTCAGTTGGTATTGGAAAAATTGTTGCTGAAATTTTAAAGTCAATAAAATTCAATAGACTTTTTGAGAAAGAAGGCTGGCAAAAAGCATTACAGCGAGCAAATATAGACGTTCATCCAGCAGAATTCATTGGAGCTATTTTTAAATGGGTTTTTGTAATTGCTTCTTTGTTAATTGCTGTAGACATCTTGCACCTTGTGCAATTCGGAGTTGTATTAACCCAAGTACTTAATTATCTTCCAAACGTTGTAGTAGCAGCACTTATTTTTGTGGTTGCTGTTGTTATTGCTGACATTATAGAAAAAATTGTAAGAGTTTGGGTTGAGAGAATAAAAGTTGGGTATGGCTATGTAGCTTCTTCTATTATCAAATGGGCAATTTGGATTTTTACTATTTTCTTGATTCTAGACCAGCTTTTGCCAAATAGTCAGTTGGTAAAAACATTATACATGGCAATAGTTTGGGGAATAGTTGGAGCGCTTACTTTTGGATTGGCTATAGCAATTGGCTTAGGTGGAAAGGATACCGCAGCAGAGATTATTTCAGACATGAAAAATAAGATTCAACAAAGATAATTTATATCGTAAAATATTCAAGCGCCCCGATGGTCGGGGCGCTTTTGTGTTGTAAGAAATTCAATTTATGATATGATTTTACTTAGTGATTAGAGCCTTCAATTTTGTAATAAAGGAGCAAGTCATGAAATTGAGCGAATTTGCGGATCGTTTGGCAAAGATTAGTAACACGTTTAATCTTATTGATCAAATTAAAAGAAATTGTCCACCGTTTTTCGGAGACTATCTAGAAATTCTACAGCGAGAAACGGAACAAGAATTTGATGACTTGTGTTTGGAATGGACGCAGGTGAAGAATAAACCAAGTCCAATACTCGGAGCGTTAATATTGAAAAGTTGAGAGGCTTTGATATGGGAATTTAGGGCGATCAAAGATCGCCTTTTTTTATGTTTTAAGTTTCATGTTTTATGTTTCATGGCATAACTATTGACACTGATTTTCAAATAGATTAGTATTCATATGATAATGATAACGATATTACATATTTCAAAAAATAAAGGCGGGTAAATTGCTTCACCTGGTTAAATAATTTTGTTTTTACAAAATTAGCGCCAAAGGCGCTATTTAACTGGGTAAATGTTTTTTTGAAGATCCGCCCGATGGCGGTTTTTAATTTCTTAGTTAAATATTGTATATTTCTCATTGTGCTACTTTGGAAAATAATAGATTGTTTTTCAAAGTGGATTAATGAGGAATGTAATTTAAAAATTTTACCCTTGTTAAAATCTATCCAAAAGATATATATGCATTGTCTCAAAACCAATGCGACAAGGTCCGTGATTAAATTAAGGGTCTTTTTTTAATCACGAAAGGTAACAAAGCATGCCCTGTAGTGAAACACCCGTTTCTACTACCGGGGCAAATATGTATTAGCATACATAACAAAGTAAACCCAGTTAAACAAATTTTGGTATGACCAAAATTTAAAATCTTTACCCCGTTAAATAATTCGCCTTAATGGCGAATTAGCGCGAAGCGCTATTTAACTGGGCAGGTGATTTTGTTTAACCAGGGTAAAGTTCACCCAATGTAAATTTGTCCCGACTGCAATCGGGATTAAGGTATATTGTCCCGATTAATTTAGTTTTTACTAAATTAATACGGGATCCCGTATAATTAAATTTTGAAATTTATTTATCGGGAGATGGCAAGACCGAGCACCGAAAATTTATTTAAAATTTTAGTACTCGGCCGAGTGCTCAATGGTTGAGTATTCGGTACATAAAATCTGTATCTATTGTTGTCCCGCTCAAAAGCGGGATAAATTAC
>Ga0209542_10019070_pt1 | contig 11036 bp, 12 predicted proteins | sample RifCSPhighO2_01_FD_184028 | JGI IMG/M metagenome (GOLD analysis project Ga0209542, IMG submission 184028) | Soil microbial communities from Rifle, Colorado - Rifle CSP2_plank highO2_0.1 (SPAdes) (version 2) | ecosystem: Environmental > Terrestrial > Deep subsurface > Rock core/Sediment ...
GACCGCGTCCTCAACTCTCTGCTTAAGTTCTTTCTGCGCAGATTCGGTTGGAGCTCCTACTTTGATTATGGCAACTCCTCCTGAAAGCTTTCCGAGGCGCTCCTGCAAATTTTTCTTTTCGTATTCCGAATCGGTTTTTTTCACCTGCGCCTTTATCTGCGCGATGCGTTCATCAATCGCTTTTTTGTTCCCCTTGCCTCCCACGATTGTCGTGCTGTCCTTGTCCGCGACTATACGGTGCGCGTGTCCGAGATGGGTTATGTCGGTATTTTCCAATTTCCTTCCCAATTCCTCCGAAATAAATTCCGCGCCCGTAACCGCCGCAACGTCCATCAGCATCTCTTTCCTTCTGTCCCCGAAGCCCGGCGCTTTTACCGCGAGCACGTTCAAAACTCCGCGGAGCTTGTTTACAACGAGAGCCGCAAGCGCCTCTCCTTCAAGCTCATCCGCGATAATGACTAATTCTTTTTTGCCTGTCGCTAAAACTTTTTCCAGAAGCTTTAAGACATCCGCGATTGCCGAGATTTTTTTATCGGTCACCAGAATGTAGGGGTCTTCAAGGACGGACTCCATCCTTTCCTGGTTTGTAATCATATATGGAGAAATGTATCCGCGGTCAAACTGCATTCCTTCCACAACTTCATGCGAGTTTCCGACCGTATTTGAGTCTTCAATAGTCACCACCCCGTCTTTCCCGACTTTGGTCATGACTTCCGCCAAAAGCTTTCCGATTTCCGCGTCTTTCGCGGAAAGCGTCGCCACTTCCTCAATTTTTTTGCTTTCGGAAATAATTTCTTTTTGCTTTTCAAGCAGTTTCACGATTTCTTCGCTTCCTTTTTTCAGTTCCTCCGCAAGCTGTATCACATTGAATCCTTTTTCGTGGATTGCGCGCTCGCCCTCTTCCATTATTGAATGCGCCAAAACAACGGCGGTCGTTGTCCCGTCCCCGACTTTGTCGTTGGTTTTGTCGGCGGCCTGCTTGATAAATTCCGCCCCCAAATTTTCCCATTTATCCTGAAGCTCAATTTCCTTCGCGACGGTCACTCCGTCAAAAGTTACCTGCGGCGCTCCGTAGCTTTTCTCAATAACCACGGCGCGTCCCCGCGGACCCAGGGTCATCCTGACCGCGTCCGCCAATTTATCTATTCCTTTTTTGATGGCCTCTCTGGCCGATTCGTTGAATAATATTTGTTTTGCCATATTTTTGTATTTTATCGCTAAAAATCTTTCATTTTTTTAAGTTTTAAGATGACGAGGGCAAATGATTTTTTGAGTCGCGTCGGAGCACCCGTAGAGAGGGTTAAGCGCGAAAAAAATTATTTGCCCGAGACATCGCTAACCGATAATCGCAAGAACATCCTCTTCTTTTGCGATAAGATATTCCACATCGTCGACCTTGATTTCGGTAGGACCGTATTTTGTAAAAAGAACTTTGTCTCCGGCTTTGACCGCGAGTGCCTGCAGAGACCCGTTCTCAAGCCTGCGTCCTTCGCCGACGGCTATGACTTTCCCTTCCTGCGGTTTTTCCTTGTCCGCGGTGTCGGGTATTAAAATCCCGCCTTTTGACTTTTTGGACTTTTCGTCTTCGGACAGGGGTTCAATGAGAACTCTGTCGCCCAACGGTTTGATATTTAGCATGCTTTTAATAAATTTAGACCTTATAATTTTAGCAATCTCGCCCTTAGAGTGCTAATTATGATAATATCAGAACGCTCCCTCCTCCGTCAAGGTCACGGGGGCTTTCTTCCGTCCATGCTACAATATGGGGGTGGACGCGGAAACTATCTCAAAAGCATCAATCAAACAGCCGTTTTGGGCGATGAAAACTGGGGAGGCCGTTGCCGCTCTGAAATCCGGGCCGGAAGGGCTTTCGGAAGAAGAAGTCGTAAAACGAAGAAAAATTTTCGGAGAAAACTCCATAAAAGAAGAAGCCCGGCTCCAAAAAGTAAAAATCATCCTGAATCAGTTCAAAAACCCTTTGATATTGGGGCTGATAATCGCCGGGGCGATTACCGGTTTTTTAAAATCATGGGTAGACACGTCCGTCATCTTAGCCGCGGTCGCGGTGAACGCGGCTCTCGGTTTTTGGCAGGAAAATAAAGCCGAAGAAGCCCTGAAACTTCTCAAAAGCTACATTAAAACAAGGGTCCGCGCGCGGCGGGAAAACATAGATCGCGAAATTGATTCTTCCGAGCTCGTGCCCGGCGATATCGTTTATCTCGCGCAGGGAATAAGGGCGCCGGCAGACGCAAGAATAATATTCACTAAAAATCTGGAAGCTGACGAGGCGGTGCTTACAGGCGAATCGCTGCCTGTTGAAAAAAAATTTGAGCCCGCACCCGTAAGCACGATACTCCAGGACCAAAAATCCATGGTTTTTAACGGCACGCTTATCGTAAGGGGCATCGGGGAAGCAATTGTAACCGCGACGGGCAACGAAACGGAGTTCGGGAAAATAGCCGAGCTTGTTTCCGAAAAAGAAAAAAAACCGACTCCTCTCCAGCGCTCCATATTTAAATTCACGGTTGTTTCAGGGTCGGCCCTGCTTCTGCTTTCGTTTTTCCTTTTCGGGGTTGGCCTTTACGCCGGATACCCGGTATATGAAATGTTTTTGATAGCTGTCGCGGTCGCCGTTTCCGCAGTGCCCGAAGGGCTCCCCATCGCGCTTACGGTAATATTGGCCATAGGCGTCGAGAGGCTTTCAAAAAAGAAGGGAATAGTAAGAAAACTTCTTGCCGCGGAAACCCTCGGCTCAACCAGCGTCATTCTCACCGACAAAACCGGGACCTTAACGGAAGCCAAAATGGAGCTTGTAAAAATTATTTTAAAAAGCGGTTTAAGCGAAAAAGAATTTCTCGCGGAAGCCCTCCAAAACACAGATACTATCGTGGAAAATCCTGAAGCGGAAATTTCCGAATGGAAAATAGCCGGCAACCCTTTGGAAATAGCTATTGTGAAAAAAGCGGCGCTTGCGGGAATAAAACGGCAAAAACGGAAAATTTTGGAAAAATTCCCGTTCACGCACGAAAATAAATTTTCCGCCGTCATATCCGAAGAAAGGGGCTTGCCTGCCGGCGAGGCAGGCGCAAAAAAAACGGTGCTGATGGGAGCGCCCGAGACGCTGGTGCGGATGTCAAATCTCGGAAAGAATGAAAAAAATAAAATATTGGAAGAAACCGGCAAATACGCCTACGAAGGCGCCCGGGTTATCGGCCTCGCGCGCGGAGCCGGCGAAGTGTTTGAAAATTTGGAATTTCTCGGACTGATGCTGATGCGCGATCCGGTCAGAGCCGGGGTCAGGCACGCCGTAAAAGAAATAAATAAATCCGGGGTAAAAACGGCCATAGTCACTGGAGACCACCAGGGCACCGCGGAATATGTCGCGCGGGAACTGGGCTTTATAGATGGTAAGGGCGCGGTGCTGACCGGAGAAGATCTGGCGCATTTGACGGACGGGGAATTAAAAAACAGGCTGGACGAAACAACGGTGTTTGCCAGAGTAACCCCCCGGGACAAATTGAGGCTTGTGAATCTCTTCAGGGAAAAAGGGGAGATAGTCGCGGTTACCGGAGACGGAATCAATGACGCGCCGGCTTTGGAAGCGGCAGATATAGGCATCGCGGTCGGGTCGGGAACGGACGTGGCAAAAAGCGCCGCGGATCTCATAATTTTAGACGATAATTTTGAAACCATCGTCGCCGCGATAGAAGAAGGCAGGAGAATTATGGATAACGTCAGAAAAGTTGTTGTTTATCTTTTTTCCAACTCTTTAGATGCCCTTTGTTTAATCGGAGGATCATTGATTGCGGGGCTCGCCCTTCCGCTAAGCGCTATTCAGATACTTTTGGTTAATTTCTTTACAGACAGCTTCCCGGCCATAGCCCTTGCTTTTGAAAAAGGATTGGACGATGCAGTAGACAAAAGAATTGCCAAAAAAGCGGATATTTTTACGGATAAAGTTAAATTTTTAATTTTTGTGATAGGCGTCGTCACGTCTTTGCTTTTGTTTTTAATATATTTCTTTATGATAAAATACGGATTTCCGGAAAAATTCACACATACTTTCATTTTCGCCGCGTTTGCAACCTATACGCTTTTTCTCAGTTTCTCGGTCAGAAGTCTTGAAAAAAATATCTTCAGTTATAATCCGTTCGGAAACGCTTATTTGGTGGCGGGGGCGTTAATCGGATTCGCGCTCACATTCTCCGTGATCTATTTTCCTCCGCTCCAGAAAATTTTTGACACCGTTTCACTTCCGGCAATCTGGTTATTGGCGGTTTTAGGAATCGGATTTTTTAATATTTCGCTTGTTGAATTCAGCAAATGGCTTTTCAGGAAAAAAATATTGTAGCCGGCAACCTTCGGAACTGGCCGCGTTGCTGGTTCTTTTTTTTTATAGTAGAGTAACCGTATGCGATATATAAAATATTTACTTCTTTGCTCGGTCTTGCTGGCCTTAGGTTTAACAAACGCCGAAGCGGAGGAAGCAAAGCCCGAAGTGCATATTTATGCGGACGGGCAGATACACTTGGTTTACGCTGATCTTTTCAGAAAACACGCCCTAAACCAATACACCGTAAAAATTTGGGATTTGACATGGAGCGTGCCAATTGATCTTATGGACACGAAAATAAAATTTGAATCCGCTTACGGCGCACCCATAAATCCTTCGGAAGTCGGGGAAGGGCATAAACTGGAAATAAAAGGACGGATAGTTTATAACCAAAGCATTTTGGAAAACCAAATAGACCCCGTCCTTATCCGCGATTTGAATATCAAAACCGGGGAGCCCCTTGCTCCGCCTACGGCAACTCCGACTCCAACCCCGACGCCAACAGCGAAGCCCCAAGTCGCCGGAGCCGTTTACCCGTCGGGGTTTACCAAATTCCTTAAATACCGTTATGAAAACGCCGATGTTACGCGCCTGCAAAATTTTCTGAAAAGCAACGGGTATTTCCCCAAATCCTATAAATCATCCGGCTACTTCGGTCTTGCCACGGAAAAAGCTCTGATGAATTTCCAAAAAGCCAACACGATTGAAGCAACGGGAACCCTCGGCCCTAAAACGCGCGCGGCGATCAATTCGCTGCTGCAATGAACCAGATAAAGCCGGTATTGAAAAAAGTTTTAGGCGTAGCTCTGATCATTTTCGGATTCATCGCGCTCATTCTCCCGCTCGTCCCTTTTTCATGGGTAGCTTTTATTGGATTTGAACTTTTGGGAATAAAAATTATGCCTTGGCGGGCACAAAAATCTGACAATGAAAAAGAGGCTGCCAGGCAACAGCCTCAATAATACTCAAAAGAAATATCCATTTCAAAATATTCTCCGGTCGTATCCGCCGCCACAACCTTTACCGCGCCGGACCTGTGCCCCATTATTGTAATATTATTTAAAAACTCATATTCGCCGGCGTAATGGTCTATTAAACCGATGCCTGCGCCGGACGGGTGCGGAGGTAAAATGTTAATAGGTCGCCCGTCAAATCTTCCCACCACATTTCGTTTCGATTTCCATTCTTTGATGTCTTGGGGGCTGCGTTCTTTGTCATAAAACAAAAATTCGGACGCATGGTAAAGAATCCCCAGATCGGGATCATTAAGCGCCGCCTCCAAAGATAAATTCCCCGACAAGCTTTCGTATTTTGCAAATTTTTCCTTGGGCAAAAACATGTGGCCATGGCCAAGATCCAGCCTAAAAATATATTTGGCTGAACCAGCGCGGATCATCTGAACTACGTGTTCGGTAATATGCTCAACAAATTTTTTAGGCACAACCACTCTTTGTCCGTCCACCAATGCGGCATAATTACCGTCGCCTGTTTCTTTTATCGGTTTATGGATGCGGGGGCCTTGCCAGTATTGATACCGATAGGCCACCGCCATTTCTTCCGGAGAAAAAAACAACTCATCTCCCTCTCCGGCCAAAACAAACAGCGGAGCCAAAAACACTAAAAACACTGCCGCCAAAACAACTTTTTTCCCGCTCATAAAGTTACCTCCTTGAAGTTTTTCGCTTTTTCCCGGAACTCTTATTAGAGTATAACAGAGTTATAATCTATTGTCAAATCCAATTCTTCCGGCGGAATATAAAAATAAAGGCGATGAGAAACACAGACATCACACCGATTATTAACCAAAAATCATACGGCCCGTCACGAAGCGGCAAATACGCATGATTCATGCCCCAAATTGACGCAATAAGGTTTAAGGGCATTATAATTGCCGAAAAAATCGTAAGCAATGTAATGATCCCGGAAATGCGGTTGGAAAGCATGGATTCGTGGGTGGCGTTCAATGCCTCTATCGTCTCTTTGTGGTTCTCAATCATATGCTGAATTTTACCCTCCACCGTGATCAAATCCGCGAAATACGGCTCCATTGCTTCCCCGTAAAATTTTTTGGCGGTATCCGGCAGCGTTTTCAAAACCATCTCGCTGGGAAGAAGTATCCGGCGGAAATCCAGAATATCGCGCCTTGCGTGCGAAATATCTTCCACCATTTCAGGGCCCTGCTTTTTGAAAATCTTATCCTCTATCCGCGTCACCTCCGCCTCTATAAAATCCAGGTCGTGTATCAGCGAACCCAGAAGCCAATCCAAAAGCCCGTAAACCAGCGGGCCCGTACTATGAGCGGCAAACTTAGCGCGAAGCTCTTCGTCTTGATTGAGTTTTTCAAAAAGCTCTTCCAGCCTGTCATAAGTATGGTAAGTGACGGTTATAAGCAGGTTTTTCGTCACCAAAAAATCAACTTCAGCGGCTTTATTCGCGATGCGCTCGCGGTAAATTACGGGAAAATGAAGTATAAAAAACAAATGATCGCCGTATTCGTCAACGGCGGGGTGCAATGTCGGTTGGTTGATGGATTCAATGACCAGCGGGTGGAACAAAAAAGACGATTTTATAAATTTAATATCGTCTTTTGACGGCTTATTGATATGAATCCACTTTGCTTTATTTATCTCAAGAACTTCTTTCCTCATTCTTTAAGTATAAACCTATATTTTTTCTTTGCCCACTCCCCCGCGTAATCCACACCCACCCGCCGAATTCGTTTGATACGGTTTTTTGGAACTTTAACACCGCGGTCCTCTATCCACAGGCCAGTTTTCCTAGTTGCCGGCTTATTGTTGAATTTTTTCCCGATTTTCAGGAATTTCGTGAGTTTGGCTGGACCCGTTAGAGGCCCGCGCCGTAGACGCGACGGCACCGCCGTAACGCCGGGGCTTGCCTCTAACGGGTCAGGTCCGTTCAGCCTTCCCGGAATAATGTTTTTTGTGGCCTTGCGCAGCCCGGCGGGGCGAGCAGAGAAATTCGCCAGCAGGCGAATATTCGTGCCGGAAAAAATATTATTCCGGGGAGGCGCTTCAACAATGCCTCTTATCAAAACAGCCGCAGGGTAATCTCTGGGACCCGTCACAATATTCAGCATCCAATGCATTCCGTAAGTAAAATAAACGTACCATCTCCTCGCTTCTCCGAACATCGGGAAATTCCTTTTTGTCATGCCCTTATGCGCGTGCGAGGCCTTATCCTTAAATCCGTCGTAAGCCTCAACTTCGGTGATTAGAAAACAGATGGTCTTTGAAGTCGGACTTCCCGGGGAAGTCCGACTTCGGGGAAATCGCCTACACAAAACCGTTCCCAAAAGCTCCGGCGCGGTTTTCACCGCGCCCCTCTCAAAAAACTTTTTGGTTAAGATTTTTCTCATCCGGAGCGTCTAAGTAAAATACCGCGCGAGCTCCTCATGCGAGGCAACTTTTGTGTATGATTCGTGTCCGGGGAAAACCCGCATATGGTCAAATAAAAATTTGTTAGGGACGCATGCTAGCGCGCCAAGCACTTTTATTTCGTCGTCCACGTAATGCGTCACCCCCAGCTCTTTCGCCTTGGTATTTTTATCCTCGGCCGTTATCACAAAAAAAACATTTTTCTCGTTAAAATACTTAGGCCAAAGCCCACGCGCCTTCAAAAGCTCAACGGCGATGCCGGCCTCGCTTCTTCTGGATATCAAAAAATACGGAATATTTTTTGCGCAGATTTTATCCAGAAGCCCCGTAAGTCCGGGCATCAGCTCCGCCCCTAGGGACGTTTGAAGGTCGTGATAAAGCGCGATTTGCATGGCTTTTAAGTCTTCCGGCGAAAGTATCCGCCGAATCAATTCCGATGGGGTGTCGGAAAGTTTGGCCTTGTACCCCATATTTTGGACGATTTTAAGCTTCAGCGGGTTGTTATCAACCAAAACCCCGTCCATGTCAAACCCCAAAATTTTACTTTTCATATTTTATATTTTACATTTATTAAAGCCGTACTTTTAGAACGCAGATTGGAGCAAAAATGTTGCCGATAGAAAAAGCTGAATATCTTGACAGGCTTGGTTTGAGCGAGCGAGATTTCACCGAACAATTGAATGCGCCGGCTTTGGCGTGCTACCTTCCTCCGATAGTTGAAAGGCACGGAAAAAATAAGGTCATCATGGACGGAATTCACCGAAATTATATCGCGAAGCAATACGGCGTAAGCATCAACGCTATATTGGTAGAGGAAATATCAATTCCCTTCCCTTGCGGGATGCGCGAGTGGGACGAACTGCAGGCAATCAGCCTTGATAAAAAACCTGCCGATATCAACGAAAGATATTTTGATCTTACCAAAGAGCTTTTCCGCGACCTGAAATATCTCGGGATAGACGGATAGGGGGCGCTATGAGCAAAGAAAATCCCATAGAAGAAAAAACTGAATGTTTGTGAAAGTACCTCAAATGCGACATACGCCATAATAATTTATTCTTTCCCAGGCCTTTTTTTGTTGAGATAACCGGAACACCGGATTCCGGGAAATCAACGATCATTGAAAAACTTTATGATGATCTGCGAAAAGAAAATTTGAAAATATGGCGGCCGCAAGAAGGCGCGCAGGTTATACAGCTCATAGAACGGACCACTCCGCTTTATAACATCCGGACGGGCTATTACGCTTTGCAGATGCTGATAGATCTTAGCCATGGCCACCAATACGATATTGTTATTTTCGAGCGGTGCTGTTTTGATATGTTCGTCTGGATGGATGACTGGTTCGCCTTGGAAAAACTTTCGCAAAGCGAAAAACACTCCTGGCAGGAAGTCGCCTTATCAAGATTCTATATCAACGATATCGATGCCGCATATTTCGTAGTTTGCGAACCCGAAGAATCTATGAAAAGAGCGCTTAAGAACTCAACTACAAAAAAGGTCGGCGCCACAACGAATCCCGCGAAGGTCGCGGAGCTTGTTGAAAAATATCGGTCTGCGTTCAAAACGCTCTCGCCAAAATATAAACAGCTTGAGCTGATAGACACTACCAATATGAAAGAAAAAGAAATGGTAAATATCTTTACGGTAAAAGTATTGGGTGCGTTGACAAAAAAATCTAAAAACAGCTAAGCCCTAGCCGTTTTTTATTTTACCTGGCGGCGCATTCGTTTAGCGCCCTCACCTGGGCGTTATATTTTGAAATCAATGTTTTTATTTCATCTATCAGGGAGTTTATTGATTTTGCGAGAGCGTTATATTTATGCACTTTTTGGTTGTATTCTTCAACCTCTTTTTTGGTTTTCGGGTCGGCCGCTTCCAGCTCCGCTTTTAGCGCATTCGCCGTTGCCGTAAATTCGTCAACCTGCTTCTCCGCGGAATCTATCGTAAGTTTTAAATTCTCATCGGTTTGCGGGCAGGCGGATTGCGGAAGCGCGAATATCTGCACGGCAAGCCAGGTTTTCTCGCCTTCAAATACCCCTCTTTCCGCCGCGGCGCCTATTTCCATAAAACCCGCATCCAAAATATTCGCGCGGTGCCCGGGCGAATTCATCCACGCTTCAACCAAATCTTTATCGTCCGAAAAATTGCCGAGCGCGAGATTTTCTCCCACAGAAAGATATTGATACCCGGTCTCCGTAACCAAGTCGGAAGCATGCCCGCCCGTAGGAGACTCGTGCGCAAAATATTGACGGCTGAACATATCGGCAACTTTCCTGGCGGCGGCCTGATCCAGCTTTGAATTTTCCGTAAGTGAAATCTCCCCCTCCGCCTTTCTTTGAAGATTTGTCTGGCTGATGATACCCTCGCGCGTGAGGACTGAAACCGGTACGGTTTTCTTTACTCTTAGCGGCGGCGGAAGCGCGGCTTCTTTTCTTATTTCTTTTACTATTTCGCCGGCTTTGGGTATTTCTTTCCCGATATCCTGCAAAACGCTTCCCGGCGCGTTAAAAAAATTGCCGGAAAATAAAAAAATGCCCCCCAAAATCAAAATGAGCGCCGCGCAAATCCATTTAGCGCTTCGCATTGTTTTCGGAATTTCTGATGAGATAAGAGGTGGCGAAAACGACGAAAACGGTTATCAATACGGCATAGGTAAATTTCGCGAAAAGAGTATTCTGTGAAAGCGGGAAAACGTATTCTATCAAAGCTTTTACGGCGTCGTTCCAGGCAAGCCCCGCGACAAGCCCGAAAGCGGCCGAAATATAGCCCAAAGTCCGCTCGCGGATATCCTTTTGTAATTTTTCTTTTTCCAAATCCATCATTATTTTATTATACTAATAATATGAAATTTTATACAGGCCGGGGAGATGACGGCACATCAACCATTCTCGGTGTCTCTAAAAGAATATCTAAAAGCGACAAGTGCTTTGAAGCTTTGGGGGCGGTTGATGAATTGAATTCTTACCTGGGAATTTGCAGGTCGCTCGCCAAAAACAAAGACATTCAAAGCGCACTTCTTAAAGCGCAGGAGGATTTATTTATAATTCAAGCCGAGTTGGGCAGTAAATCTAATCTAAAACGTCCGGCGTTCTATGGACGTCGGACGTCCATAGAAGTTTTAAAAAAGAAAAAAATCCAAGATTTAGAGAAAACCATTGATAAATTCGGCGGCGCGGTCGGCGCCTTAACAAAATTCACGATACCCGGCGGCTCCCCGCTTTCCGCGCATTTGGACTTTGCCCGCGCCGTCTGCCGGCGGGCCGAACTAACTTACTTGGCGACCCGGTTGCCAAGTGGCAACCGGG
>Ga0209542_10019071_pt1 | contig 11035 bp, 7 predicted proteins | sample RifCSPhighO2_01_FD_184028 | JGI IMG/M metagenome (GOLD analysis project Ga0209542, IMG submission 184028) | Soil microbial communities from Rifle, Colorado - Rifle CSP2_plank highO2_0.1 (SPAdes) (version 2) | ecosystem: Environmental > Terrestrial > Deep subsurface > Rock core/Sediment ...
CATTTCTCCATGACTCTCGCCTCGGCGTTGAACTGGGGCGCGCCGTAGGGACAAGCCCAGGCGCAGTAGCGGCAGCCGATGCATTTGTCCTTGTTGATGAGGACGATGCCGTCTTCCTTGCGCTTGGTGATCGCGCCTACCGGGCAGGCCGCCTGGCAGGCCGGCAGCCCGCAGTGCATGCACGGCATGGGCACGAAGGTCACGCCGACGTTCGGGGTCTTCTGCGCGTCGCGGAAATCGCCTTCCTCGATCTCGATCACGCGCGTGTAGTCCACGCCGACCGGGGTGTTGTTTTCCGCCTTGCAGGCAACCGTGCAGGCGTTGCAGCCGATGCAGTGCTCGAGGTCGATCCACAGCGTGTATTGCTTCGGGCCTTTCTTGGCGAAGGACCGGTCGATGGCTTCGCGGGGAATGACTGGGCTGTATTCGGTCATGATGTCCTCCTTAAAGTTTTTCCACGCGCAGCGGCGTCCCGTAGCTCTGGGTGCCGCCTGACACCGGATCGATCAGGATGCGGTCGCCCAACACCGGGTCGGCCATGTAGAGCGGATTAACGCTGAAGCCGGCGCCGATCCGCTTGTCGTGGTACTGCGGCTTGCCGTCCGCCGACCACTGCTTGCCCCCGGCCCCCCAGCGCCCGTAGGAGTTGCTCACGGAGAGCACGCCGGGACGGATGCGGCTCGTCACGCGCACCTGCATCTTGTACCAGCCTTCGCCCAGTGAGCCTTCCACGAACGGGATATGCTTGCTGGAAGGCGACTTGACCTTAACCCAGTCGCCGGTCACGACACCGAACTTCTGCGCATCCGCCGGATTGATCTCAGCGAAATTCTGCGGCTTGATCGACGCCAGCCACAGGTTGTTCATGGTGCGCGATTGGGTGTGCCAGGCGTCCTTGTGGGTGTGCAACTGCAGCGGGTACTCCTTCCAGATCGCCGGATCGATCGGCTGCTCCTTGCAATCGACGATGAACCGGTACTGCGGCAGCCCGTCAAAGTACTTGTCGGTCATGCTGTTCTTGTTGGCTGCCACGTTCGCGGCATAGGCGTACAACCCGCGCACCTGGCGCCCGCCGGGGAAGCGGGTGTAGTCGCCGTCGTACTGCTTCGCCGGGTTCTCGAACTTGCCGCCGAGTTTCACCAGCCGGCTGGTCGGATCCAGCCCCGGCTCGCCCTTGAAGTCGCCGTTCTTGTAGTACTCGTTCCAGAACTGCCAGGAGTTGAAAAGATCGACGCCCGGGCCACCACCGTCCTTGCCGAAGCCCGGCAGGCCGCAGCGCATCGCGAGCTGGATGAGCGTGTCGTCCGCTGTCTGCACATCCGGATGAATGCCGCGATAGTTCTTCGTCTTCGGATCGAGTGTTCCGACCACCGGCTGGCGCAGTCCGACGACCCGCGTCTTGACCGGCGGGTAGGTCTTGAAGCCGCCGAAGCGCTCCAGGTACTCCGTATCCGGCAGGATATAATCGCACAGCGCACTGGTCTCGCCCATGTAGGCATCGATGCTGATAGTGAGCGGCATGGCCTTCAGATCGACCAAGGCGTCCGTCACCGTCCAATTGAGCGGCTGGGTGTAGGCAGGATCGTTGTAGTAGTTCAGGTACGCCTTGGTGCGGTACGGATAGCCCTGCTTGACGCTCGCGAAGAACTCGGTGGTCACCGTGCGGATCGCCAGCGGGTACCACGGGCGCGTGGAAACCGCCTTCTTCCCCTGGTACTTGGACTTGCTTCTCTCGACCCGGACGCCCGCCGGAGTGCGGAGCTTGCCTTTCACATCTCCGGCGTACGCCTTGTGTCCCGGAATGAACCCGCCCTTGCGGTCGATATTGTCGATCATCATGTTGATGATGCAGAGCGCCTGGCCGTTCCACCAGCCGTTCGACTGCTGGACCGGACCGCGGAACATCTCGATCACGGGATGCTTGGCGCTGGTGAACTCCTTTGCCAGGTGCGCGATCGTCCCGCTCGGGATGTCGCACATCTTTTCGCACTCCTCGAGCGATATCTCCTGCGCGCGTTCGCGCAGCATGCGGAAGACCGTCTTGTACTTGACGCCGTTGAGCTCGATCTCGGCATCGAGATCGGCCGATCCGTCGACCTCATGGAAGAGCGTCGGCTTGCCATTGACCAGCGCCACGTAATCCGCCTGGCCCAGCCCGGCATCCTTGCCGGAGAGATAGAGCTTGGGCTCCTTGGTGCGGACCAGGTAGGTCATGTCGGTCCAGTTGCGCCGGCCGGTCTTCTTCGCCGCCTGCTCGTTGGGCAGCGCCAGGTAGTCGGCCTTGTAAGCCTTGTTGTCGATCATCCAGCGCATCATGCCGAGCAGGAAAAACGCATCGGTCGACGGCTTCAACGGAATCCACTCGCCCTTGCCCGACTGGAGCGCCTTCGCCGCGGCGGGCGAGAGCCAGGGATCGACGATGACATGCTTGAATTCCCCGGCGTAGGGTCCGGTGCGCTTGGCGAACTTCTGCAAGTAGCGCGCCCGGGTCTGCATCGGATAGTCGGCGTGGGTGACGTTCGAGCCCACGCTGATCAGGTACGAACAGTATTCGTAATCGGCATAGGCGCCGATCTCGTAGGGTGGCACGTTCAGCGTGTGCTCGACGACGTTGTAGAAGGTTCCCGCGCAGCGGTCGCAGTGGTTGAGCATGTGCGGCACGCCCGCCGCGCCCAGGACGAAGCGCGGAGTAAGCGGCGATTGCTCGTTGCGCCCATGCGCCCAGACGAACTGGTTGCGCTTGGGACCCCAGCCCTCCGGCGGCGCCTCGTCCATGAAATCGGAATCCTCGGGCCCGATGGGCTGGTCGTTGTTGAGGATCGACTTCAGACCATCGACGTGCCGGTTCTTCTCGCCGGTGACGTCCTTGAACAGCAGACCACCTTCGCTGATTTCCTTCAGCGCCTGATCCCAGGAAATGGTCTTCCACTTGCCGGAGCCGCGCGGGCCGACGCGCTTCAATGGGTGCTTCAGGCGCGCCGGGCTGTAGAGCGCATAGATGCCCGCCTGCCCCTTTGCACAGAGGGTCCCCACGTCCTTGCCGCCGAGGCCGCCGTCGAGATCGCTCTCTTCGACAATGTCGCCCTTGGCCGCATAATCGTACGTGTTCGGGTGATAGGGGTTGCCGTCGAGTTTGACCAGCTCGCCGTTCACGATCGTCGCTTGGAAGCCGCAACCGCTGTGGCACATCAGGCAGACGCTGCGCACGATCTTCGCGTCTTGGCCAACCACGTCCGACTTGGACCCGGTCTTGCCCACTTGCGCCAGCCACTCTTGGGCATTCACCGGCTGGATTTGCGACATCGCCGCGACGGCCCCGGACACTTGCAGGAATTGCCGCCGGGTCAGATGATTTTCGAAATATTTCATGGATGATCCTCCCGAGAGGTTGAAAGCACCATTTCTGGCATCGGCATTTTCACCACATGACTGTTCCATGATGTAACGGTTCCGTCTTTGAGAAATATCAAAATATCAATTGATCTATATCAATGTGCCGCCAGCACGGCCGTCAGTTACTTAATTTTGCCATTTCATTAACCAGCCGAATGGCTTGCCCAAACGGAGCGAAGAATGGCAAAGGCGTGCGTCTGCAAGCGCTACGGCAAGCATCATACGGTCAATCACTCCAATGTACCTGAAGGAGATCGAGTACCGGTTCAATCACCGGAAGGAGAATCTCTTCAGGAGTTTTGTTCGGGTCTATTTTGGTTACGTTTCGCCCTAATTACCTACCATTATGAATGCCCTGGAAGACTTGCGGGCCTTGAATAGTCTCCCGCCGGACAACTTCTGATTGTCGGCGAGTTCCGTCCCGCCATCGCGGCATACACGCAGCGCATGCCGCGTGAACGGTTCGAGGCCGCACGGAATGCGGCGCGGTGTCAGGCGGATCGCCTTTTCCGGACACACGGCGCCACCGCGAGAGCGGTGGCGCTATGGCGCGTGTAAGTATTACGGAAGCTTGACGGCCTGGATGTCCGCCTTGGCGCCGAGACCCAAGGTTCTGACGAACGAGACCTGGTGACCGCGGGTGGTGATGTTGTCGTCATGCACCGCGAAGCCGACGTTGTAGACGCCGCCTGCCTTGAGGGCCTTGTCGTCGTCGTTGGCCAGGCCGAGCGGACGGATCATCACCACGGTCCACATGCCATTCTTCCATCTGGCGATGGCGTTGTTGTCGGCGGCCGACCCTTTCGCGTCCTCGCGGCTGACGATGTAATCCGGGATCATGTCGCCTTCCTTCCAGCCGGTGTTGGGATCGAACGGCACGGCGTTCTTTTCGCGGATCAGGAAGTGGTCGCTCTTGCGCAACTGGTCGGCGGTGATGGACTTGTAACCGACCTTCTTCGCGTCCCACATGAACTTCGGCATGTGGGTTTCCTTGTCGGCGTTGCCGCTGAACATGTCCTTGCCCGCGTCGCTCTTGCGGAACTCGAGGACATAGCCATCATCGGCCATGCCGGCCGGATAGCTGCGGTGGGCGCGCCACTGGATCAGGTCGACGAAGCCGCCGGCAGCCTTGATCTTGTCGATTTCCTCGACCGATTTACCGGTCTTCCAGTCCGACGGATCGGTGCGCGTGGCCGGCAGGTATTTGCGCACATCGTTCTTCTTGATCGCCGTGAGCAGCGCGTTGGCGGCAACTTCCTCTTTGGTGAACTGCTTCGCCATGTCGCGTGAGCCATCGTGGCAAGTCAGCCAGCAGCCCTGCTGTGCGAAGCCTGGTACCTTGCCGTCGTCGATCATGACCGACATACGGTCCTCGTAGATACCGGGTTGCTTGCCCTCCTGCACCACCTTGTCGAGCTTGGGATATCCGTGAACCTTCCATTCCTTGCCGTCGAAACGCAGGTACTGGTGTTCGGTTCCCGGATATGGATTCAGAGTTTTCCACTGGAAGCGCAGGTAGGCATTCTTGTCGTCGAACGCTGCCTGCACTGCGAGTTCCTTGTAGCCGTCCTTGCCCTTGACCGGCGTCGGCTCCAAGCGGCCGCCTTTCACCAGCTCGTTACCTATGTCCTTCTCCGCGTCCTCCTCGTCGTGACAGGAGGTGCAGGCATCCCCGCGCTTGGTCTCCTTCACGGCGTTTTTGTGAGCGTCGCTGCGCAGCCACTCGTAGGAAGACTGCCCCGGATAGAACAGCGGCACTTTGACGGTCGGTATTTTCGACCAGTCGATGGCGGCCGGATCGGCGGCCAGGGCGGGCCCTGCAGTCAGGGCAGCCCAAGCCAGGATTAATGTTCTTTTGTTCATAATGGTCTCCTCGATGAATAAGTAAGTGTTGTTGCATGAATCCACTTCATCGCTCCTTCCAGACTTGACTTGCTATGTGCTCCGGAAGGGGCCGTGCCGTTGAAGCCTTGACGCGGCCTATTGCGAGAGAATCCAGTTTGCCAGATTCTTCAGCTCCTTCATGTCCTTGGTATCGATGATCTTGTGCTCTTCTTCGGTACCGTCTTCCAGCTTCACCTTCGGACCGGTGGTGAAGTTTTTGATAAGCTTCTCTTCGCCATCAGCCTTGCCCTTGTACTTGGCGGCAATTTTCTTGTAGGAGGGGCCTTTTTTGGTCTTGTCAATGGCATGGCATTTGAAACAGTCATTTCGTTTTGCCAGCGCCTTGGCCGCTTCCGCGTCCATCGCGACGGCCTGGGACGATACGAAAATGGCAACGGGCAATGCGAGTAACATACCGACGAAAGTGCTTGGTTTCATTTTGCTCTCCGAAATCACGGTTATTTTGCAAAGATTAATACAGCGTGTCACATCGTTTGACATTAATAAATATCAACTCAGGACCGAATGTCAACAAATTGATAAATATAATAGCCAAAGCTTATAAATAATCATGAGGCATGGGATATTCTTGATTGTTGAATGCTTGTAATATTTATTAAGTCTGTTCTCTTGAATACCACAGGAAGCCGCTCTGCAGTGTCGAACGGGGGAATCAGGTTATGCGCATTGCAAAACTTGTAACGTGGTTAATGGCTGGAATTATCAGTTTAACGGCGTCCTCGATTTTTTGGCAGGCGGAAGCAACCGCTGCCGTCGACACCGGGAGCCGTGGCACGGAACCGGCCGCCGAAAAACTGGACAACAGCATGTGCCTGATCTGCCACGGCACAAAAAGCCAGAAATTAACAACGCGAGGAACGGACGGGAAGGCGCGCACCTTGCAGGCAATCCAGAAGAGCCTGTTTGGAAAAGGCGTGCACGGCGAGATGACGTGCGTGGCCTGTCACAAGGACATCACCAGCAACAAGGCGCCGCACAAGAAAGGCCCGGCGCCTAAGGCCAATTGCGTGACTTGCCACCAGGCGCTGTGGGAAACCGTGAAGCAGCAGGATTTGACCGAAGAAAAAGCAAGATTGGGAATAGTGGTCCAGAATATCGAGGCGTACAAGAATTCCTATCATGCGCGGCCGAGCGCCGACGATAAAACCCGCCCCAATGCGGCCTGCGACAATTGCCACGACTCCCACTATTTCAATGTGCCGCCACGCGGAACTTCCAAGCGCACTGAGTGGCACCTGACGGTGCCGAAAGTTTGCGGCGAGCAGTGTCATACCGAGCAGATCGAGAGCTATGCGGAATCGGTGCATGGCACCGAAGTCATGGATAAACGCAATCCCAAGGCAGCCGTGTGTACGGATTGCCATACCACCCACAACATAGCCAGCACATCAAAAGACGTCACCAAGCTCCTGATCATCGAGAATTGCGGCGGCTGTCATCTGGAAAATTTCATGACCTACCGGGACACCTATCACGGCCAGGTCACCAAACTGGGCTATACCTACACGGCCAAGTGTTACGACTGCCACGAAAGCCACGGGATTTTGAGGGTGGACGATCCGAAGTCAAAGGTGCACCCGGACAAGCGCCTTAAGACCTGCCAGCAGTGTCATGACGGCAAGAAGCTCCCGCTGGCGACAGCGGGTTTCGTGACCTTCGGTCCCCATGCCAACGACAACGACTTCGAGCGCTATCCGCAGATGTGGATCGCCGCGAAATTCATGCATTGGCTGCTCCTGTTCGTGTTCGCCTACTTCTGGGCGCATTCGCTGCTTTGGTGGTATCGCGAATACAAACATCGCAATGATCGCAAGGCCCAGGCGCATGTTCGAACGGACGAATTGCTGAAGGGGGAAACCAGGCATGTCCGGCGGTTCGGACTCGTCTGGCGCATCGCTCACCTGGTCTTTGCCTTGAGTGTCATGATGCTGATCCTGACAGGCATGGCGGTGTTCTACTCGTATACCGACTGGGCGCCGGTCGTCATGAAAGCGTTCGGTGGCCCGCAGGTAACGGGGATTATCCACCGGATCAGCGCCGCCATCATGCTCGGTATCTTCTTCCTGCATCTGATCGGCGTCGCCATCAATATCTACCGCCACCGCAAAACCTTCCGCTGGTTCGGGCCCGATTCGCTGGCGCCCAACTGGAAGGATCTCAAGGATGCCTGGGGCATGTTCAAGTGGTTCGTCAACAAGGGACCGCGGCCGGTCTTCGACCGCTGGACGTACTGGGAGAAATTCGACTATTGGGCGGTGTTCTGGGGCATGGCCGCCATTGGCGGCAGCGGCATGCTGCTGGCCTTCCCGCACGTGACCGCGTCGATCTTTCCGGGATGGGTGTTCAACGTGGCCACGCTGGTGCACGGCGAGGAAGCCTTCCTGGCCGCCGTGTTCCTGTTCACGGTGCACTTCTTTAACAACCACTTCCGGCCGGACAAGATGCCGCCTCCGGATGTCGTGATGTTTACCGGTACCCAGTCGCTTGAAGAGTTCAGGCGCGACCATGCGTTGCAGTACAGCCGCCTGGTCGAAACCGGGCAATTGGAGAAGTATCTGGTGGATGCGCCGTCACGGCCCATGACCCTTGGATCCAAGATATTGGGCCTCGTCTTGATCGCTTGCGGTTTGGGGCTACTGATCATAGTGGCGACAGGATTCTTCAGCGGTTAAACGCCACATAGCGCTGCTATACCGCCGCACTAATCCACTGGGCAAGCAAAGCCCTGAGTCTTGGATTGGGGTATTTTGAAACAGCGATCGGGTCCGATGGGAGCGAAACGCTCTCATCGGACCCGTTGCGTGAAGGCGTGTGTTGATCCGTTCAGAGCTTTCTCAAGAAACCTGCTAGACCGGTTTGCGTCCGGTGAACATGGCGCGCACCAGGTTCTCCCGGTGCACCAGGCTGCCGACGATTACGCCCGCGATGTGCAGCGCGACGAGCAGCAAGCTCAGGTTGGCGAAGAATTCGTGCAGCTCCTTCCACGCTTCCTCGGCGCCTTCGTCGTCATCATCCGCGACCGCCTTGGAGATCACCGCCGGTGCCGTGACTGAAGTGCTCGCGGTGATGGCGGCAAACGGCCCCGTACCTTCTTTCGCGTCCGGCAAGGCCAGCCCGGTGACACTGGCGGCGAGCAGCGACAACAGCAGCGCGATGACCATCATGCCTCCCAAAGGGTTGTGCCCCAGATGGCGTTTGGATTTTCCGGCCAGGATATCCCTGGCGTAGGCCAGCACCGTGGACGGGCGATAGACAAAATCGCGAAAGCGCGCGTACTTTGTGCCGACGAAACCCCACACGACGCGAATCAGCACGAGACCGATGACCACGTAGCCGGCGAACTCGTGCAGACGGGATTCCTCCTCGCCGGTGAGCCAGGCAATGGTAAAGGCCGCCACCAGCGACCAGTGGAATATCCGCACCACGGGGTCCCACACCCTAGTTTCATTCGGGAGGGGCGCGCTTTCGGGTATATTCATCGTCGACTCCTTGGAAAAGTACCGGGAATTACAAAACGAACGACAGCAGTCCCGGCTGAAACGAAGCTGAAAGGAGTATGGCATCGAGCGTATTATGTTACGCTTGAGATTCAGCGGGACGGCCGCATTATCTCATGCATTAGCGATCGTTAATATTCGGAAACCACCATGCCGGGACTGTCTGAAAAAGATCTGCAGTACTTCAAACAGCGTCTGCAGAAGCGGCGCGAGGAACTGCGCGCGATCATCCATGCCGAATTGGTAAGTTCCCAGCAGGAGGATTTCACCAAGCTCGCGGGCGAGGTGCACGACGCCGGCGATGAATCCTTCGCCGAACTCCTGCGCGGCATCAAGCTCGCGACACGCGCGCGTGAACTGGAGGAGATTCAGGATGTCGAGGCATCGCTCGAGCGCATCCGGAACGGAACCTACGGTACCTGCGTGGAATGCGGCGATCACATCGTCTACGAGCGCTTCGACGCCTATCCCACGGCCAAACGTTGCATGACCTGCCAGAGCCGCCATGAAAACCGCCGCGGCGGTCGCGACGCCACGCCGAGCCTGTAGCCGGTCGTTACCCTTCGCGGCCCGGTTCTCGCCGCCCATGGTCCCCGGAGAGCGATTCAACAGTTTCAGCCATCTGGTCGGCGCGGCGCTCGCGCTGGCGGGCATGGTAGCGCTCATTGTCATAGCCGCCCGTCAGGGAGATCCGTGGAAGATCGTGAGCTTCAGTGTCTACGGCGCGTGCCTGTTCAGCCTCTATGCGTTCTCCACGCTTTATCACAGCCTGCGCCATCGCGCGAAAGCAGTGTTCCGCAAGCTGGATCACCTGGCCATCTATCTGCTGATTGCCGGTACGTACACGCCGTTCGCGCTGGTGACGCTGCGCGGCGGCTGGGGCTGGTCGTTGTTCGGCGCCATCTGGGGGTTGGCCGCGGCCGGCATGGCGCTCGAGTTCCTGCCGCGTCGCGGCGCGCGGATACTTCCGGTGGCGATTTATGTGCTCATGGGCTGGCTCGTGCTCATCGCCCTGAAGCCGCTGTTGCAGGCCCTGCCGTGGGCGGGATTTGTCTGGCTGCTGCTGGGCGGACTGTTCTACACCTTCGGCATCGTTTTCTACGGTCTGGACGCGAAGCTGCGGCACGCGCACGGCGTCTGGCATCTGTTCGTGCTGGCCGGCAGCATCAGTCATTACATCGCCATTTACCTTTACGTGGCCTAGGCAGTTTCAGGTTTCGACGTGGGACAGGAACCTTGTGTCAGACGGCCGCGCCGATCCGGCGGCCGGTCAACAGGTATTCCAGGAGATCGTGGACCTTGCGGATTTCCGTGCCGAAGGGCACCGATTCCGAGCCGCGGAAGAACAGGCCCTGCTGGACATTGCCGCGCTGCGCCGCCGCGAGCTGCGTCTCGATGCAGAATTGGCCGGCCTGGGGATTGCCGTCCTTGAATCCGCAATGCGCGAGGCACTCGAGCCGACTCGGGCACTGGGAACATTCGGGACTCGCCTGGGCGCGCAGCTTCGATTCCTTCGCGAGGTAATTCTTCAGCCACGGCGTGAGCACCGCGCGTGCCGGCAAACCGGCCGCGCTCATGAAGGTCACGATGTCCTCGGGCCGGGCCTCGGCCAGCACTTTCTTGAAGTTGGGATGCGCATCGCACTCTTCGGTGACGGCGAAGGGCGTACCGATCTGCGCGCCGCTCGCGCCCATGTCGAACAGCTCCTTGAGCTTCTGGAACGAGTTGATGCCGCCCGCCGGTATTAATGGAATGCTGCCGAGGGCGATGCCCAGTTCCTGGAACACGCGCCGGATTTCCTCGAGCACGCGCGCGAAATCGAATTTCGGATCGTTGACCTCTTCCATCCGTGTCGCGCCCAGGTGCCCGCCGGCGTAGCGCGGATGTTCGATGACGATGGCATCCGGCAGCCGCCCCTTGCGCATCCATTTCTTGAGCACGGCGCGCACGCCGCGTTCCTCCGACAGGATCGGGATGAGCGAGACGTTCTTGAATTTTTCCGTGAGGTCGGGCAGGTCGAACGGCAGTCCCGCTCCCGAGACGATGGCGTTCGCCCCGCTCTTGCATGCCTGCACCACGAGCTCGGCGTAATTCGACAGCGCGCGCATCACGTTCACCGCGACGAATCCGTCCGGCGCGATCTCGTGCGCGGCGCGGATCTCGCGATCCAGCGCCTCGATATTGGCGGCGCTGTGTACTTTCGGATCGTTGCATTTGCGCAAACGTTGCATGATGTCCGG
>Ga0209542_10019072_pt1 | contig 11035 bp, 13 predicted proteins | sample RifCSPhighO2_01_FD_184028 | JGI IMG/M metagenome (GOLD analysis project Ga0209542, IMG submission 184028) | Soil microbial communities from Rifle, Colorado - Rifle CSP2_plank highO2_0.1 (SPAdes) (version 2) | ecosystem: Environmental > Terrestrial > Deep subsurface > Rock core/Sediment ...
TGATCAAACCAGCGTTCGGTCAAAGTCTTTACAAGCAGTTCGCGCTGTACTTGTGTGATTTCAGGCGCATATCTGATCGCACAGAGCGACCATTCTGGATTCTGAGCATCAATGAGTGCTCCGACAACCTGTTCGGTGCCGATTTCCCGGCAGGCGTTTACCACTGCCTGACCAAGACTCGCTTTGCCTGCACGAATCGAAATAGCTGTGTTTCGCGCTCCATACTTAAAGGCGAACTCGAAACCCGCGCATTGCTCGTTAGTCATTTTATGACAGAGAAGAGGCCGGTTGGTGCGTGGTTTACTTTTGGGCATGCTGTATCCCTTTATGACAACGAACCTTTGGAAAGACTATAGGAAACTCGATATAATGACAATATTGATAAAATTTGACTTTCATCCTCTCATCGCATATATTTTATGGGCCTCGTAGGGGGCCTGTTTTTTAGCAAGAGCGCGGCTTTACAGCTGGCTGACTGCGAGAAACACGGCCACGAATCGGGATTCTATAACCCAGGGCGTAAGCCGGGGTGCAGGGCCTGAACTCTCCTTCTAGGCAACAACCCTTCGACAAGCTCAGGGTAAGATTTCTTCAAAATTTTATGGCCAAGAAATCAATGATAGTCAAAGCGAACCGCATGCCGAAATTCTCTTCGCGCACGGTGCGCCGCTGCTTCAAGTGTGGTCGTCCGCGCGGCTTCATGCGTGATTTCAATCTCTGCCGCATCTGTTTCCGCGAGGAAGCGCTGGAAGGGAACATCCCCGGCATCAAAAAGTCTTCTTGGTAATTCCCCCAGAACCTAACACCTAGTCCCTAGCACCTATTCCTATGATAACAGACCCCATTGGTGATTTAATAATCCGCCTCACAAATGCCGGAGCGGTGAAGAAAGAGAGCGTCTCGATCCCGTTCTCGATGTTTAAGCTTGCGATCGCGGAGAAACTGAAAGAGACCGGCTGGGTCAAGCAGGTCGAGAAGAAAGGGAAGAAGGTGAAGAAGACCATCGACGTAACCCTTAAATACGATGAAGAAGGGAAGCCGGCGATTAGTGGCGTGAAGCGCGTCTCGAAGCCGGGCCGCCGCCTCTACCGCTCGGTAAGCGAGATAATCCCGATCCACTATGGCCACGGCGCGCTTATCCTCTCGACTCCCAAGGGCGTCATGACCGATAAGGAAGCGAAGAAGGAGAGGGTCGGCGGGGAAGCCCTTTTTGAAATCTGGTAATTATGACTTACGAACTTGGCACATTTCGTCGTTGCGGAGCCTCTGCGTCACTTTCGTCGTACGAGTTGTACGTCTCAAGCGCCGCCTTCTCCGCGCCTAGAACTGTGCGCAAGTTCGCAAGTCATTCAAATTAATATGAGCCGCATCGGAAAACAAACCATTCTCGTTCCTGCTGGCACCGACGTATCGGTCTCTTCTGACGCCGTCACGGTGAAGGGGAAAGGGGGAACCCTCACGCGCCAGCTGCATCCGGCAATCAAAGTTTCCGTTGCGAATGGTATCGCCGCAGTAGAGCCGGCAAACTCGTCCCGTCTCGCCCGCGCGCTCTGGGGGACCTATGCCGCGCATGTGAAGAACATGATCGAAGGCGTGAACACGCCCTTTTCGAAGAGGCTCCAAGTGGAAGGTATCGGCTATAAGGCAGAAGTTTCGGGGAAGAACTTGAAGCTCACCGTCGGTTTCTCGCATCCGATCATGGTCGCGATCCCAGAAGGCATCACGGCGACGGTGGATAAGAACATCATCTCCGTTTCCGGCGCCGACAAGGATTCGGTGGGGCAATTCACCGCATCGGTGCGTGAGGTCAGAAAGCCGGAGCCCTACAAAGGGAAGGGTATCCGCTACGAAGGCGAGATCATCCGCATGAAGCAAGGTAAGAAAGCAGCCGCAGCCGCGTAGCAACCACTAGCCACTAGAGAATAGCCCCTCGGGAAATTCAAAAAACAAAAAACCATGAAAACCTTAACAAAAACAGAACAGAGGGAACGACGGCACCGCCGCGTGCGCGCGAAGGTTATGGGAAGCGAAACGCGGCCGCGCCTCTCCATCTACAAATCGAATACCGCCGTCTATGCGCAGATCATCGACGACGAGCGCGGCTTCACGCTCGTGGCCGTCAGCTCTGCCGATGAAAAGGGAAAGACGCCGCAGCGACGCTTGCGAAGAAGGCAGGAGAGAAGGGCGTAAAGAAAGTCGTCTTCGATCGCGGTGGATTCCAATACCTCGGTACTATCAAGGCGTTCGCGGATGCGGCACGTAACGCGGGGCTAGAATTTTAATATGGCTGACGACACTACACGCACAGAGGAACCGGAGGTGATCGCGGAGATCCCTACAGAGATTCAGGAGACGGAAGTCATCGTGCCTGAAGCGACGCCCGAAGCCCGCGCGCCGCGCGGCCGCGGGCAGCGCGACCGCCGCGGCCCGCGAGGGCCTCGCCGCGGAGGCGATGAGCGCCGCTCGGAGTTCGCGCAGAAGATGCTTGGCATCCGCCGCGTCGCGCGCGTCATGGCAGGCGGGCGCCGCTTCAACTTCTCCGTCTGCATGGTCCTCGGCGACAAGAAGGGCCGCGTGGGGGTCGGATTGGGGAAAGCGGCCGATACGCAGCTCGCGATCGAGAAGGCCTCGCGTGCCGCGAAGCGCCACATGATCACCCTCGATCTTACAAAGACGAATTCCATCAAGCGCAACATCAGCGCGAAGTACTGCGCGTCGGTCGTCGAGATCCGTCCTTCTCCTGGTCGCGGTCTTGTTGCCGGTTCCGCGGTGCGCTCGGTCCTCGAACTTGCCGGTGTCACGGACGTGACAGCGAAGATACTTTCCCGCAGCCACAACTCCATCAACAATGCGCGTGCCGCGATGAAAGCGCTTAGCACGATCGTGAAGAATTAATAACGTATGTCTCTGCATCAATTGAAACGAATGACGAAGCGTGCATACCGCCGCGTCGGCCGCGGGCAGTCCTCAACGCGCGGGAAGCAATCCGGCCGTGGGGGAAAAGGCCAGACCGCGCGCGCGGGCCACAAGATCCGCCCCGCGATGCGCGACATCATCAAGAAGATCCCGAAGCGCCGCGGATATGGCAAGAATCGTGGGCGCACCGTCTGGGAGAAAAAGCCGCGATCGATCGCCGTCACACTCGCGCAGATCGAAGCGAATTTTGCTGCGGGAGTTGAGATCACACCGAAACTTCTTGCCGAGCGCGGCGTCATCGCGAGCCAAAAACATCACATTCCTATGGTGAAGATCGTCGGCAACAGCGTATCCAAGAAGTTTTCTATCAAGGGCGCACGTGTCTCGACAGGAGCGAAGGCGGCGATCGAAAAGGCAGGTGGAACGGTAAGCTAGATTTTCAATGTCCAATTCTCAATTTTCAATCAATTTCCAATGACCCAATGAATGCTTTGAAAATTGTAAATTAAAAATTGAAATTTCTAAAAATATATGTTCGAAGCATTCATTCGCAAGCTCAAGATCGTCTTTGAAGACAACATGCTTCGCAAGCGTGTCCTTTTTGTGCTTGCGGCCCTCGTCGTCTTCCGCATCCTCGCTGCCATCCCCGTGCCGAGCGTGGACGTAGGAGCCCTCGAAGCGTTCCTCGCGAACAATCAATTCTTCGGCCTTCTCAATATCTTCTCCGGCGGCGGTTTCTCGAATCTTTCCATCGTCATGCTCGGCGTGGGGCCTTACATCACCGCGTCCATCGTCATGCAGCTTCTCACGGTTCTCGTGCCGAAATTGAAAGAGATGTATCAGGAAGAGGGAGAAGCAGGACGCGCGCGCTTCATGACGTATTCCCGCTACCTGACGCTTCCCTTGGCGCTCATCCAAGGGTTCGCGTTTCTTCTTCTTCTCCAGCAGAACGGCATCTTCCCGCCTCTCACGCTTGAAGCTGCGATCACGAACACCCTCATCATCGCGGCTGGCTCCATCCTTCTCATGTGGATCGGCGAACTTATGACCGAGTACGGCGTGGGGAATGGCGTCTCACTCATCATCTTTGCCGGTATCGTCGCGGGGTTGCCGTCCGCGCTCGCGCAGCTTTTCTTCACGTTCGACGTCGCGCAGCTGCCAGCCTACATCGCTTTCGCCGCGGTAGGCGTTGCCATCACCGCGGGCGTCGTTTTCATCACCGAAGCCGAGCGGCCGATCCCTGTCACCTATGCACGCCGCGTCCGCGGCATGAAGGTCTTGGGCGGTGTTTCCACCTACTTGCCGCTGCGCCTCAATCAGGCGGGCGTGATGCCCATCATCTTCGGCCTCTCGCTTCTCTTGTTCCCGCAGATGATAGCGACCTTTGTCGCGCAGTCGTCCCTTCCGTGGCTTGCCGCAGGCGGCCAGGCGGTCTTGAATGGGCTCAATAGCCAGTGGGTCTACGGTGCGCTCTACTTCGGGCTCGTCTTCATCTTCACCTTCTTCTATACCGCGATTACGTTCGAACCGCACCAGGTGGCGAAGAATCTCCAGAAGAACGGCGCCTTTATCCCCGGTGTGCGTCCCGGCATAACGACTGCCGAATACCTCGGCAACATCATTACGCGCATCACGCTGGTGGGCGCATTCTTCCTCGGCGCTATCGCCGTCCTTCCCATCATTCTCCAAGGAGCGACGGGCATCTCAACGATAACGATCGGCGGCACTGCGCTTCTCATCGCCGTCTCGGTCGTCCTCGACGTCGTGAAGAAGATCGACGCGCAGACTTCCATCCGCGAGTATTGAAATCACTAAAATAAGTCCGCCTGCGTCGTTGCAGGGTTCCGGCGTCATTGTCACCGTACATTTGTACAGCTCCAAGCCCACACTTCCCGCGCCTGATTGAGCACAATCACCTACACCTACTGGGTAGCATCCGGGCCCATTTTCCTGATTTCAACGCGCCTTCGATTCTCCTTTTCCCGAATTTTTGAGTGCGCCTAAACGCCCAATCGCCTCTTCTCTCAAGAAGTGAGGCGATTCGGCTTCCAAGCTTTAACTCCGAGCGCCAATCGTCCGCCTCGTTCGACTACAGCGGACAGTTTGTGCGTTCAGGCTAGTATTGTATACTACGTGTCTATGAAAACTCGCAGTCAGGGCACTATTGAAAGGTATATCGTAAAGCCAGCCATGCGGCGCAAGAAGCTCGATTGGCGCGATTTCGTAATTCCTACAAAGAGCAAAAAGAAGCGAAGGATCAGTGAGAATGTCGACAAAATAGTATACGGCATCTAGTAACCATGTACCTTGTCGATAGCTCGGTGTGGATTGCACTTTTCTTGGATGATGACACACAGCATGCAAAAGCAGTTGCGGTCATGGCACGAATTAGAGATGGGTCGATACAAGTCCCGTACGGCGTTATTCTTGAAACAGCGACGGTTCTTGCTCGCAAACAATCGAAAGAACAAGCGAATAAGTTTGTGGAGTTTGTTCGTAGCAGTCCTCAGATTGAGATAGTATCCCCATTTTCTTCGCGGGACATTGAGATTTTTCTCAAGGAACCAGATCGCCTCTCTTTTGTGGATATTATTTTGAAAGAGATGACGTGGCGAGAGGGATCGACATTGATTTCATTCGATCAGAAGCTTGTGAGCTCCCTTACGCGATCCCGTGACGTGCGTTTATGAGTAAACAAGTGGTTGTCATCGCGGGGCCATCGGGAAGCGGAAAAGACACAATCATCAGAGAGATATTGAAACACTGCCCAAATACGACGCGTATGGTGACCGCAATCACGCGCCCGTCGCGGCCGGGAGAGAAGGACGGTGTTGACTACCATTTCATGTCGAATGAGCGATTTCTGGAAGAACTCAAAAACGGCAACGTGCTTGAGTACTATCACCGTGCAGAAACAAATACCTATTACGGCACTTATAAACCGGACATTGAAGCGCGCATAAAAAGCGGTAAAGTGGTGTTGTGCCAGTTACAGATCGTAGGCGCCACGTATTTCAAAGAACACTACGATGCAACGACTATTTTCATCATGCCTCCCTCGCCGGAGGCTTTTGAACATCGTATCCGCGCGCGTTCGCCCATGAGCGATGTCGAATGGCAGGAACGGGCGAAAATCACTAAGGAGGAAGTGGAGAAAGATGCGCCCTGGTATGACTATCGTGTTACGAACGAGGATGGAAAGATCGACGAAGCAGTCAATGAAGTGATAGAAATTCTGCGCAAAGAAGAGTATACCCTATGAAATAGCGAGCTTCACGAGCTCGATTTCACAGGGTATACTCTCGAATCATGACTGATGAGCAAAGTCCTGCCATTCTAAAGCCGCTCTCGGTCCTTTTTTTCGGCTCCCAAGGTGCCGGGAAGGGGACGCAGGTGAAGATGCTGATGGAATTCCTGAAGCAGAAGTCGAGCCAGGGCATCATCCACATTGACATGGGCCAAGAGCTTCGCAATCTTCGCGACATTGGTTCGCTTGCAGGGAAACTCACGGGAGAAATCATTGACACAGGACACCGCATGCCGGATTTCATGCCGACGTATCTCCAGACGAAGAAACTTGTCGATAACATGACGGGCGACGAGCATGTTATCTCTGACGGGCTCGCGCGCGGAGCGGACCAGACGCGCGCCTTCGACGATGCGATGCGCTTTTTTGGCCGTCACGATTTCCAGATAATCTCGATTGAGCTTTCCGAAGAATCATCCGTAAAGAGGCTTCTCGCGCGTGGGAGGAACGATGATACGGAAGAAGGAATACGAAATCGCTTGAGCTGGTACAAGACTGATGTCTTGCCGCAACTTGAGCTTCTGCGCGAGCGCGGGAGGAAAATCCACGTGATTGATGGCGAGCCTGACATTGAAACTATTCACAAAGACATCCTCGGTAAACTGGGCTATGGTAGCTAAAACGAAAAAAGAAATAGAAGCCTTGCGCGAGAGCGGCAGGCGTCTTGCGTCACATCTTCAGGAGCTTTCAAAAATGGTGAAGCCGGGAGTTACGCCGAAGGAGATTGACGTGAAGGCGCGCGAATTATTGAAAGCTGATGGCGACCAGCCAGCATTCCTCGGCTACGGCTCGGGCAAAAACGGCGATAAATTCCCGTCCGTCATCTGTGTTTCTTCGAATGACACTATTGTGCATTGCCCGGCAAGCGGTGTGAGTAGCACTAGACAATTCGAGGAGGGTGACGTTGTTTCCCTGGATTTCGGCGTGAAGCATAAGGGCTTTTACACCGACCATGCAGTGACGATTATTACAGGGAAGAAGCACGACCCAAAAGACGAGGAAATGGTGAAGGCTGCCTACGAGGCGGTCGAAGCGGGGATCGCGCAGGCGCGCGTGGGGAATACGACGGGGGATATCGGGGAAGCCGTGGAACGCATTGCAAATAAATATGGTCTTGGGTTCCCTCGCAATCTCTGTGGACATGGAGTTGGGAAAAAGATCCATGAGGAGCCGCACGTACCGAATTTCCGCGATCCGCGGCACGACGTGCCGCTTGAAGAAGGACTCGTCATCGCGATCGAACCCATGTTCACGCGCGGTTCGGGAGACCTTTTTATAGATAAGGATAATTTCTCATACCGCACCAAAGACGGCTCCCGCACGGCACACGTCGAGCACACGGTCATGGTCACCAAACAAGGTCCTGAGATTCTGACGAAAGTGTGAGTTTGTCGAAAATCGCGAGCTACATCGTTGCGGAGCCTCTGCGTCACCCTCGTCGTAGTCTTAACTACGCCTCGGTCACCGCTTTCTCCCCGCCTCGTATCTCATCGATTTTCAGCAAACTCAGACTCCAGAATTCTGATTGGAGGTTTTCATACCTTATACGCGATACCTTATACGTTATACTGTGAGAGTATGCCTCTGCGCACAGGGGAGCGCCTGAAAGCGGGCAGCTTGCGCTTTGGTAATAAGGTGATACACTTTTGATACAGTATGGCAACGACAAAAGACAGAATCAATATCAGTGTATCCAAGGACGTGAGAAAAGCTCTCGCGCGTCTTGCGCGCCGTGACGAGGTTCCCGAAGCAACGAAAGCGGCGGATCTCATTCACATGGCTCTTGAGATCGAAGAGGATCGTTATTTCTCCGAGCTCGCAGATACACGCCTCAAGAAGAGCACGAAGTGGCTCACACACGAAGAAGTATGGGGAAAAAAGATCGGTACTCGCTGAAATATCACCGTTTCGTTACGGGTGATCTCGAAGGAATAGATTTTTCTTGGCGGGAGCGTATCAGTTTCGCCATTGAAGAAAAACTTCTTACACAACCTGAGCTTTTTGGGAAGCCACTGCGTCATTCCCTTAAAAGTTGTCGGAGTTTACGCATTGAATATTATCGTGTCATTTACCAAATTGCGGGAGCAGCCGTAAAAATACTTATTATCGGTCATCGCTCAGACGTGTATCAGAGAGCTGAAAAGAGGATATAGCAAGGTGTTATAATTTCAGCATGCCGCCGCGCACAGGGGAGCGTCCACGAGCGCCTTCGTTCACCTTCAAATCTCCCGAAGAGGAGCTGGCGTTCCTGCGCGCGCGTGTTGCCGAGAAGGAACGCGAACTCGACGCGGGGAATCAAATCGATAGGGAGCGCATCGCGAAGCGCGAGGTCGCCGAATATGCGGCAACGCCGCCAGCGACCGTATTGCATGAAGCAGTCGTCATGCCGGAGCATGAGACGGTGCGTGCGGCATTGAAGCTCGAGCCGGAAGAGCACGATACACAGATGGATGAGCTTTTGAAGATCGTCGCGGAGCGTGGCATCAGGAATGCGCTCTCTGTCGCTGGTCGTCTCAAAAATCCGCATCTCGAAGACGACCTGCATCGTATGCTCGTGCGCTACATCGCAGAAGGTTTGCCGCAAAAAGGAATGGCGCCGCCGGAGCGCGTCGCACGAGCGCTGCACATGGTTCTCTTCGAGATCCACCCGCAGGCGCATGGAGAGAGCGATCCCGAAAAACAGGGTCAGCAGAAACTCGAACAGGTGCTTGCCTCGTCAGAGCAGCTCTATGCCGGATTTCTTTCGCTCATCACACCCAGCGAAGGGTTTGCTATCGAGATCGCGGTTCCGGAGGGGACTGAAGAAGCATCGGTCTATGCCGCGGTCCCGCGCGAGAAGCAAGCGCTTGCGGAACGTCTTATTTCCTCGGTTTTCCCGAATGCGCGCATCTCCGAGCTGCGGGGCGATTACAACATCTTCAATTACTCCGGGGTGCATGTGGGTGCCTATGCGACCTTAAACGAGCATCCGGCATATCCTCTTAAAACCTACGAAATGTTCGAGCACGATCCTATGAATGTACTTCTCGCGTCATTCGCGAAATTGGCGAAGCACGGCGAAGGCGCGGCGCTGCAGATTGTGGTCTCGACCGAAGGCGAGCGGTACAACAACCACTACAAGAAAATCATGCGCGCCCTGGAGAAGGGGAAGCATATCGGGAAGGCGCTGAAGACACCCGAGACTGTTCTTGGCGATGTGATGCACGATATCGTCGATTCCATGCTCACCTCGGAGCGCTCGCGTGAAGAGGAGAAGAATCGTTCGTTCAAGCAAGGAGACCAAGTCGCAACGGAAGAGATCGGCCGGAAGATAAAGAGCCGCATTGTGCCGACGATCATCCGCCTTGTGGCTTCTGCACCAAATGCCGCGCGTGCAAAGAGTCTCCTTAACAACCTCATCACCCCCTTCAATCAATTCGACGATTCGCGCGGCAACCGGCTCGTTTTCAAGAAGGTCGGCAGCTGGGGAATCGGGAACTTCTTGCGCGATTTCACGTATCGCACGTTCGACCACTCGTTCTCCATCCCTCTTAGCCTCTCCGAGATAGCGACGATGGTGCACTTCACTGCCGAGCGCGTGACGACCTCGCGTGAGCTCAAGAAAGCGCATGCGAAGCAGTCGCCTGCGCCGGTCGAGATGCCGGCGGACGGCATCATCTTGGGCATCAATCGCTACGGCGCCGACGAGCGCGAAGTACGCTATGGCGCCCAGGACCGCCTGCGCCACTGCTACGTCATCGGTCAGACCGGAACCGGAAAGACGGGCCTCATCATGAACATGATCATCCAGGACATGAAAAACGGAGAGGGCGTTGCCTTCATCGATCCGCATGGCAACGACATCCAGAGCATCCTTGCTGCCGTACCGCCCGAACGCGCGAAAGATGTCATCTATTTTGACCCTGCGTATTCGGCGCGTCCGATGGGCCTCAACATGCTCGAATATGATCACGCGAAGCCCGAGATGAAGACCTTCGTCATTGACGAGGTCTACCAGATCTTCCGCAAGCTCTACGCCGATGTGCCGGAAGCCTTCGGCCCGATGTTCGAGCAATACTACCGGAACGCCGTGCAACTTGTCGTCGAAGATCCTGCAAGCGGCTCCACATTCCTCGAAATTCCGCGCGTCTTCGCTGATACCTCATTCCGCAACCTCAAGCTCTCACACTGCCCGAACCCGGTCATCGTGCAATTCTGGCGCGGCATCGCGGAGAAGGCCGGCGGCGACCCATCGCTTGAGAACATCGCCCCCTACATCACGAGCAAGTTCGATGTCTTCCTCGCGAACGACATCATGCGGCCGATCGTGGCACAGGAAAAATCAGCTTTCGATTTCCGCGAGATCATGGATGGCAGGAAGATATTCCTCGCAAATCTCTCGAAAGGGCGCCTCGGCGAGCGCAATGCCGCGCTCCTCGGCCTCGTCTTAGTCTCGAAATTCCTGCAAGCGGCGTTCTCGCGCGTCGACGCACGAGGAGAGCTTCCGGTCTACTATCTCTACATCGATGAGTTCCAGAACTTCGCGACGCCGAGCATTTCGACCATCCTCTCCGAAGCCCGTAAATACAAGCTCTCGCTCACGGTCGCGCACCAGTTCATCGCGCAGCTGCCGGAGGAAATCCGCGATGCCGTCATCGGGAACGTGGGGACGAAAATCGCGTTCCGCATCGGCACGACCGACGCGGAGTTTCTTGAGAAGCAATTCCATCCTATCTTCACGCGCTCGGACCTTGAGAATCAGGAATTCCGCCATGCATCCGTCGCGCTTCTCGTGAACGGGACGCCTGCGCGGCCGTTCACGCTCAAAACGAG
>Ga0209542_10019073_pt1 | contig 11035 bp, 7 predicted proteins | sample RifCSPhighO2_01_FD_184028 | JGI IMG/M metagenome (GOLD analysis project Ga0209542, IMG submission 184028) | Soil microbial communities from Rifle, Colorado - Rifle CSP2_plank highO2_0.1 (SPAdes) (version 2) | ecosystem: Environmental > Terrestrial > Deep subsurface > Rock core/Sediment ...
AATGCGGTTGCCTTTGGCGACGGAAACAAGCAGATGGTCGAGTACGTCAAGGTGCACGAGAGCCAATACGATCGAATCGTTATCTCCGGCTATTACTGGCGGCCGTATATTTTCTTCCTCTACTGGGGAAACGTTAACCCTATAGAATTTCAAAAGTCAGGAAGCCGGGAAACATTCGGTAAATACATCTTCACCGCCGCAAGCTGGGACACCAACGGCATCAAACTCATGGATTCATCATACGACCCCAATACACTCGCCGATGGCAAAACGCTTTTTGTCATAAGCGAGGAAGAATTTAAGGTCCAGAAAAAGCATTTTCGAGAAATCGACAGCATCTCCGGCCGTCGTGCCGGCCGCGTTATTACCGTAGCTGTACAGCAGTAGGAGATTCTGGCTTCGCGAAGAGCATTTCCTTACGAATCTACTTTAGTAGTATAGGCTCGATATACCCAAGTGAAAGGAGTTTCTCGATAATTTCCTTCTGGTATCTTTTGTCGAAGTTAAATGTACCGTCGAGGTCGAAGTTTAGGGTGTCGCCTAACTTCCAGCGGTATCCGCCGAGTGTGAATATTCGGAAGTATTCGCGATCCAAAAACTCCGTCATCCACCAGTTGTACGTAGAAGCATCCCCGCCCCAGGGTGCAAAGTTGCGCTGGAAAACGATAAGTTTCGGGCGATTTTTGTTTAGGTCGGCAAGCAGCTCGTCCTTGATCTTGCTTTTGGCCGCGTGGTCCAGGAACCAATGGTATTTACTCGGCTGTTTAGCGTTAAGATAAAAAAGCTCTTCAAACTCAAATGGGCCAATAAAGACGTAATCGTAAGGAGTGACAATGGCATTCACATATGGTGCAATTTGCGGACGGCTGTAAATAAGAGGTGCATCCCCCATATATTTTGGGAAAAATTTCTGCTCCATCTTCATGGCAAAATATAACGGTGTCGCTATCCAATACAGTAGCAACACAACATAAAGCACCGAGAATCCGACTTTACGAGACAGCGTCTGTTTTTCTTCATCGAGAATTTCCCTCACCGCCCAAAGCGAAAACAGCCCGTTAAAAAGAGATGTGACAATGTAGACAAACGCCTGGTAATCCGTCTCCCGGATCGATTGTGGGTTGCTACGGGCATTTGAAAATATAAGGGTCGCAAGTAGTGGAATCAGAAATAACCATCTTCCCCGAATGATCGCCAGCGCTATTGCTACCGCGGAAGAAAATGCAAGCGTTACCTGCACCGGATTGCTGATTGGGAAACCAGCCACACCCCACAGCGCCGGTAAGTAGTTATTGATAAACGCATTTGCGATCACTGCCGCATAGCGAATGGGGTTAATCGGCGTACCCGGCTCATGTGGGTAATTATAAATATAGTAATTCGTGTTATAGACAACATTCGCCCAGTAGTAATCGGCAATACTTCCGGTCACAAGAAGATAGAGTCCAAAAAGCACGTAGGGCACTGCTACTATACTCACTCCGGTGGCAAGTCTACGAAAAAATGTAGATTTTATATTTGTTGTGGCAAAAAGATAGAGAGCGTAAAGCGAAATAGCCGCAATGATGAAAATATATGTCATCGACGTAAACCAGGATAGGAATGAGAATCCGCAGATGATGATAAGATCCTCAGTCTCAAACTTCTCCTTGTAATAATCCTTGATAAACAAAAGCGCGAATGCAGGGAGTAAGAAATATCCGGCAAGCGTATCTGCAAGTAGCATGTGGCCCCAGAAGTACGTCCCTGCAAGTCCTATGACAAAAAGGAGAATCACGTAAAATGACAAGTCACGTTTGGGAAGCCGGCGCTTGAGCAAGAAATATGATCCGACGAGTAACGCGTACAAAACTATCTCCCACGCCACCCGAAACTTCACAAATGACTGACCGGAAAAGGGCAATATCGCCGCCGCCATCACATACGCTCCTGGTTGATGGTGCTGAAACCAATCCCTATATGGGAGTCTGCCTTCGGTGATATACCGCCCGCCTACAATGCTGTCAAATTCATCCGGATACTTCTCATGAAACGCGTTGGTGACGAAGATAACGAAGAGAATCGCAAAAACGAGAATCGTTTTCCAATACTTCCGAATCACATTCATAATTTCTTCGCTAATAGTACCATATTATCTTTCATCGGAATATACAGCGGGAACCGCATGAGTGGAGTTTTCCGAATAAACGTATACAGCCAATCCGCGAGCTTACTTTCCCCTGTCGTTCGGGCAAGGTGGAGAATATAACCTAAGCTCAACCACTTCCCCACCCGATGCCATTTGATTGGCCTTAATCCGGCTTTATGGAGTAGGGTCGTCACGTTTTTTCGGTGAAAAAAGAAAACGTGCTGAGGCGGGATGAAAAACGTCCACCGCCGTTTCATCACTTGCGCAGCAAGACTCTTCGTGTCCCCGGTAGCGATAATGATAACCCCGTCGGATTTAAGAACCGTTGCCAGCTTTTTCATGTCAGCGAGTGGATCTTGTAAATGCTCAAAGACGTCAAAAAGCGTGATAACGTCAAACGACGCTTTGGGGTACGTGGTATGCTCAATCGTTCCTTCAATTATACGGCTCTTGCCCACCAGCTCTTTCGCCTTGCCGACAGCAAACGAAGACGGGTCAAGCCCGTACGCATCATACCCCTGTGACAGGGCAAGTTCTACAAAATATCCGAATGCGCACCCCACGTCGAGTAATTTCCGATGAGTATGATCTCCGTTAAAAAAGGACAGGAATTTCCGCATGTTAGCAACGATCAACGGCTTGTCATGTTCATAATCAGCATACGCGCTCCGTGTGGGATCCCCTTCATAGTAGCCTTCGGAATAAAACTCCTTCACAAACTTTTCGTAGTCCTTCTTCAAATCCGTTTCACACAGATGGCATACTGGACACCGATAAATCCAATAGCCATTTTTTCGCAAATACCTCGATAATGGGGACGTACAAAGCAGGCATTTCATATCCGAATTATAGCGAGGAATAATCCCTGAAGCATTAACCAATCGCCTTTTATCGCTGCCTGGACTAAGCGGACGGGTGTCCAGATACAATGCGCAATCCATATACGGGCATTGGGAATGTGTTTCCAGTGAAATAAAAATTGATTTCTATAGGCGATGAGTTTTACATCTCTGGATGAATATATTGATTTAATCTTTCCTTCCTCGTGATAATGATGGACAACGCTCTTTTTTTCAAAAAAAATCTTATATCCGGCTTTCTGTATCCGGTAGGAAAGATCTATGTCTTCCCAATAAAAAGGGTTGAATCGGGTATCCATGCCACCAAGTTCATTCCAAACGCTACGGCGAAACGCTGCACTCCCGCCGGCAACCCAGGCGGTATCTTCAGAATCTACTTCCCCGCGGGAGTGAATATAATATCCTTTCTCCCATCGAGCGACACCTCTTCCCCGTAACACGATCTTTTCTCCCTCATGACTTTTTTCCAAACACCCTACTGCGGCAACTTTTGGTTCGGAAAAACGGGCAAGCAGCGGCTCGAGGAATCCTTTTTCCGGTCGAACGTCCGTATTTAATAGAACGATGATATCGCCCGTTGCCTTCACCACTCCACTGTTGACATTTCCGGCAAACCCCTGCTGCTTTTCATTTTCAACAACGATAATCTTGGGGTATATCTTTTTGAGAAACTCAACTGACCCATCCTCTGATGCATCATCCGCAACTATGATCTGGGCTTTTGGCGCGGCAGCCAAAACCGCGGGCAAGTTTTTTTCCAACAGATACTTACCGTTCCAATTCGGTATGACGACGCTGACAGATAATGGCTTGTTTTTCATGCGTGCTTAATAACCTTGACAGTACCTTTCCCGCAATGCAGTTCTACCACATCACCATCATGAATAACCTTTGTGGCTATTTCTGTACCGACAATGCAGGGCTTTTTGAGTTCGCGCGCGACAATTGCCGCATGAGAAAGCATACTGCCGGTATCCGTAATTATCGCGCCTGCTCTTTTCATCCCGATCACAAAGTCTGGGCTTGTCATCGTCGTCACTAATATATCGCCTTCTTTCACTTTATCAATTTCTTCAATGGAAAGAACTATCCGTGCCGTACCGCGGAAATAGTAACTTTCCCCGACGGAAGCGACTTTCCCGTGAATCATACTCTCATTTACATTGGAAATACTAAAAAAAGGACGCGCGATAGATAATGCGCTCTCGCCCACAAATTCTTCAACTCGTTTATCCGTTGCGAAGAAAACGAGACATTTCTTACGCGCACGTATACTGGCAACATCGACATCTTCGAATATCCCTTTTAGTTCCTCTGGGAGGAGGTACTTAAGATCTTCTATCTTCCTGTTCGTTCGGCGCGCGAACTCGTGAACAAATAGCTCTAGGTAGTGCTCTGCACGAAAATTGTATTGTTTCCGTTCGTCCAGTAATTCACTCAGTTGTTGTACCTGGTCGATAATGATCCGATCTTTTTCTGATGGTTGTATCCTTTTAATTATTTCTTTTTTTTCGCTTGTTACCCGAGAGGTATACTCATCAATTTCCTTCAACGCTGACCGAAAACCCTTTTTTTCAAATTTTTCTAATTCGCGAGTAAAATAGTTTTTGCTCAAGATTTTCGCTTCCGCGTAACTGTTGTAGATCCAATAATAACTTTTTTGATGTGCTGCTAATGCACTCAGCCTTTTACTTTTTGGTAGAGCCAAGATTCTCAATAAATCCCTCTGCTCTTTTCGATAAAATGTGAGTTTTCGAGGAGCGGTAAGCGTAGAGAACGCTTGTTGAAATTCTTCTTCTGTAGATTTGGACAGATAATATTTAAGTCTAGACCCAAGAAGTGGTTCCAGAGCACTTGCGGCTAACTCAATGGAAATCGTGATGACAAACCAATCAAAGTACGATGTATAAAATTTGCCATAGAGCTTCAATATTTCACTATTTGAGAGTGACCGAAGGTTTTTATGATCTACCAATGCAAATGATGTAAGAAGCAATTCCGTTCGCTTCTCCCATAACGCATAAAACTCTCTCCTTCGCTTCGCGTTTAGAATAACATTCGTCACAAATGTATTACTTTGTTTCCCAAGTTCCTTATCATCCAGTAACCACGTGACTTTCCCGTCCTTAAAGATTATGACAGACTCCGTATACGTCATTCCGACAATTTTTTTTAGTGGTGCGAACGCCGGCTCAATAGCGAAATACATAAACAACGGGCATGCACTTATCGGACCCCAGCGATAAAGCTTATTCTGTGGATTTAACATATGCTATTTTCGAAATGCAGGTTCGGGCGGTAGACCCAGTTCTTCCCGTACATTCACTATCCTTTTCCTATACGCCGCAAAAACATCTGATGGCTTATGAAGTTTATAAAATCCTTCGGCACCCTGATAGAGCGAGCACTCAAACACGTCGGCGTCTTTGACAAGTTCTACATAGGGTTTGTCCGAGTAAACATCCTTGTCGCTATGATGCGCGATTGCCCCCGTTATCGTTCGTATTTCGCCTGAAGTAAACTCTTTGGTATCTTCCAATATCTTCTTGGCAATCTCCGCGCCAATTTTTGCGTGATTTTTGTACGAACCCGTCTGTATAGCTGCAACGTCATGCAGAACACACATTATCTCGGCTAATTCCACATTGAGATTACGCTTTATCGCAAGGATTCTTCCTATTTCCACACACCCGGCGTGGTGTTTAAGCTCCCAGACTACCGAACTTTCCCGCTTATCGTCAGAAATATCGCTTTTCAAAATCATTTCAGTAACCAACCGTTGCACTCTTTCCGAGCGATTGAGCTCGTCACCCTTAAAATGATGATAGTCCTTTAACATGGTGATCATTGTAACATTTCATCTGTATCTAAGGCTTACATCGTGCGTGCCGGGCGACACAATCAAACCGGTGAAGAGATAATTCACCGGAAAAATAGCCGTTCGCTCGCCGTCGATGAGGGCCTTCCAACGAGGATCAAAACGGTTAAGGACGACAAGCAATCGTTCACTCATGACGCGTACCCGCAGCCTCATCTCATTAGGCTTGTAGGTTATAAGACTCGCTTGCTCCTCTGACAGAATCGGAACATCCAGCAGATCCGCCTGGCCGGCGTAGACACCTGGAAATGATGATGATTCGTTTAGTAACGCGGGTAACACGTCTTCTTGTTTTTGTACCTTCGTCGTTTTATCGGCTAGATACACACGGGGTAGACTACGGGTGTACTCATACACGCGCGTCTCGCCTTCTCTTATAACCTCGCGAAGGAATGGTCGTTTTACATCAGTTAAGGAAAGCACATAGCGCACGTTAAAGTACGGTAAAAGTGAGGAATCAAGATTTTTTGCAGTATATATCCGGTTAAAACCTGTCGGTTGGCTTACATCTGCCTTTCCCCGCTCGCTTGCAACAAGGAAATCTTCGTAATTTTTCGGAGCTATTGGATCGTAGCCTTCGATAGTCTCGATACCGTAATACGCGCTCACATTGGGCGGAAGGATACGGTCATCGAGGCTCATCACGCGAAAGGGCTTGGATTGGTGTTGGAGGAATGAAATAACCTTCGTTACAGGGAAGAAATATTCCTTAGGCGTAAACGGCGTAAACTTCCACCCGAATCGAAAGAGATCAAATACAACAACGGCAAGTAAGATCACGAAAGGAACTTTCCTTGGGTAACGCCAGACAACGAACGCAACAAACATCACTGTCGGAATGATAAGATTCCGCTTCGAAACGTCAAGGTCACCTACAAGCGAAATAATCCAAAGCGCCGTTATACCAATTCCAATAAATATCGCTGCTTTCCGAATCGATCTGTTATCTCCTTTAAGAATCCTATCCGCGCCGAATGCTGCAAGCACGGCAAGGGAAAAATCAACAAGAACCATGAGCCGCGTTGGCTGGAGCACGGAAACGATCGGAATATGCAACTGAAACGGAAGGCGGCTTAAAGGATGCGGTAGCATGAAAAATAAGCTTATCCCTGCCGCAGCGACAAAAAATCTCGGCAAACCGGTAAGTGAAAGCGCGCTTATCGCCAATATCAACGGAATCACGCCAACGTAACCGACAAACTCTCCATAATTCCACTCTCCCCAATAATTCAAAGTTGCGGGATTGCCAAAAAAGTCCGGAGCAATAAATTGTACAAGGTGCTGCCACGGCAAAAACCATCCCAAAACTTTCCATGAATCCGTCGCCGAAACTCTCCCGGACTCTAGAAGGAAACGGAGCAACGGACCCCACTGCATCGCCGTTATAAGAAGCGCGATTCCTAATGCGAGCATGGCCCAACGAACTGACGCCTTGTTTCGAGATAGCCCGCGTCTCCACAAAAAATAAATCGTACTCAGCAGCAATACATAGAGCGCAATTTGCATGTGGCCGGCCACTATAGTCATCAAAACCGCAAATCCCATAAGTGCCGGCCGGCGCGAATCTATCGCAAGCAGGATGAGGGGTAGCCAGAGGGCTGTCTGCATGATAGTCCCCCACGTGAGCCAAGCTGTGGCAAATCCTCCAAAGCCCCAAGTGATAGCCCCGAGACAAGACGCGACTACCGAAATTTTCAGACTTCTCAAATAGAGATAGAGAAATATGCCTGCCAATAACGGCTGGATCGCCACAAGGAGCGTCCATGCAGAAGAAAAATCCATGAGTAGAAATATCGCGTTCAAAGGGTAATATGGTGCAGCTTGGATATTTGCATCAAGCGGAACGCCCGCAAATGTATACGGATTCCACGTAGGCCACCTACCATCTTTCCAAGACTCGATAACTATTTTTCTCCAGGGTATCTGCTGCCTTACCGGATCCGTGATGAGGAAATTCTTAAACGGGATGCCTCGGGGATATTGAGGTGCATAAAGATCTCGCCACGGGTGATACAAACCGACTAATGTATCGCTCGGCACCGGCAACTTCTGATAAAAAATAGTTTGATAAAAAAATATTGCAACCAATAATGGAAACAGGACGAGTATTCCCCGTGAACGAAAGTGTTTCATATGATTACCATCCCGCAATCAACACATCGAATGCTCTGGAAAATTGTGCAACGTCAAAATCACTGGCCCGGATTATCGCTGCCTTAGACATTTCGGAATATTTCTGTTTGTCTTTGATAAGCTCAAAAGTTTTTGCGATAAGCTCATCGGGTGTATTCCAAAGAACGCCGTTCACGCCATCGGATACAATCTCAAGCTGGCCTCCCCCAGCAAAAACAAGCGGAACGACTCCTGCACTCATGGCTTCCACTGTGGAAATACCGAAGTGTTCCATTTTTGTAGGATCCGTTTCTCCGAATCCTGCGGCATGCCAATACAACTGACTGGACTGATAAAGCTTGATAAGTTCTTCGTTTGATATATTCGGTAGCAATCGAACCGGCAAGTGTTTGACGCGCGCTTTGAGCGCATCGAAATAGCCCTGATCTGATGGAATGAGGCTTCCGGCAAAGATGAGTTCATATCCCGAAAACTTCCCGAATGCCTCTATGAGTACCTCCTGTTTCTTAGCTTGGAAGTAACTGGTAAATCGTCCTACGGAGAGAATCTGTTTCTTGCGCTTGACACTGCTATCGTGCGGAATGTTTTGAACCGGAGGATATATAACGACTGCTCTAACACCTAGCTGCGGATCAAGTTCTTCCTTCGTGAAACGGGAATTACAGACTATCGAGTCATACCGCTTCATTTTCCATGAATCAACGAGGATAGAAGGAAACGGCACTTGGAAATGCAAAATATTGTGCTTTGCTAAACTCGCCGGTATACTCCCGTCGCTTACGAAAAAAATGAGGTCGTATTTCTTTGACTCCCAAAGTTTGCCGAAGATGTTTGCATTTTTGAATATATTCGGAGTCACCCGCACACGGGATAAATCGAGTCCAAATCGTTTTTCACTTGCCCCAACGATATTTGGGTCATCCCAAAATAGTACGACTTCGTGTGACTTCGACCAATGGCTCGCAAGCGTCAGCGTGTACCGCTCGCCGCCGCCGAAACCATCGAAGTACGGGTTATAGAAACCGATCGTTAAACGCGTTTTTTCCATAGAAACGTTCCAATCATGCCAAGGATGCTTACCCCTCCTGCTATAAATCCCAGAGTCACACTTACCGGAGCATACCACATCCTGACTGTGTGTAATCCGGCAGGGAGAGCGACCGCGCGGAAGTCAAAATTTGCGCGATAGAGTTCAGTTGGCTTTCCGTCAACAGATGCCCGCCAGCCGGCATCATATACGTCCGACAAAAATAACATTTTCGGAACCTCTGCATTTGTTTGGATGACGACTTCCGTCGGTTTGTATGATTTTATGGATGCATCTCCTTCACCCGGCTCCGGCCTGATAATCGGTTCTTTTTCCAATAGAAGAGAATCGGGAGTAAACCCCGAATATAGCGCGTCGAGAATTTTTTGATCTTCCGTTTCTATGTTGTATGACGATGCCAAAAACGCCCGCGGGAAACTTCTAGTGTTTTCAAGAATCTGAAAGTTATCATCTTCCCATACGAGACGGTAGTTCGGGTATTCCCAAAACGGATACGCCCAGACAAATCTCCCGTCACTTTTTTTATGCATATAATATTTTACTCCCATAAACTTAAGTATTTCCTCAGAATATCTCCCTCGTTTAGGAAACGTCACTACTGACCGTTCCGGTATATGTGTATTACCGTCACTAGCCGATGTTATCAATTCTCCGTACCGCTTTTGATACACTGCATCGTACCCTTCGATAAGGAAAATACCGAACCGGGATCCGACTTCGTTTCCGATGTTTCCAAAAACCCGCGAATGATCGTCCGCGGTAAGCTCCTTCAGTTTAGAAATGACGGGTAACTCTGGGTACATGTACTCAATCGGATCAAATGACATCCACTTGGCTGCAAAGCGAAACATATCAAAAGCGGTTAAAGCCAGAAGCACCATGATAGGGATGAACCGAAGTCGCTTGCGCAAGAAAAATCCGCCGATGGACGTTGTGAGTAATCCGCCAAGCATGAGCGTGGGGAGCACGCTATTTCGTATCGAAACAATAAGCTTCTCCGCAGGGAGCGGGCGGTAAAGTATGAGGACTGCCCAAAGGAACAGAATACATAGCGTACTTACGCTAAACCACCAACGAGTGGTTTTCCACGTATTTGTTTTCCAGCGGTGTGTAAGTAGATCGAGACCAATCGCAGATAGTGCGGCCAACGAAAAGCTTGCAAGGACGATGATACGCGAAGCAGAACTGGTACCAAGAACTGGGATGCGGAGCGCATACAAAAGATCTAACAAAGGCGTTTGAAACGCAAGACTTATAGAGATTGCCGCCATAACGGTAAAAAATCTGACAATCGGATCTTTCCATGTTGTGACAGCGGCAAATAGTGCCACAAAAAGCGGGATGACGCCCACGAAACTTGCCCACTCCGCATAGTGACCAAACCAGTCGTTACGGGTCACGGGATTGCCGTAGAAATCGGGAGAGAAGATGGTCACAAAATACTGCCAAGGGATCACTTCGCCTTTTCCGAATATAGTGCTTCGTACAGCACCCTGGTAACTTTCAAACGCCGGAAAAACTTGCGGCGCTGCCAGTCCCAGACCGAATGCCATGAAAAGGAGTGATCTCCACTCCTTTCTATGCAGTGCGAAGCTCAGTCCGTATAGGAGAACATACACACTCATCTGGAAATGACCGGAAAGAAAAGATAACGCGACTCCTAATGCTGTCAACACATAACGCTTCGTCTGTATACCATAGAGTATCAGTGGTAAGAAAAGTACTGCGTACCCGAGTGTTCCGTATGCCATCCATACTACAAGGAATCCGCAAAACATAAATGCCAGGGAGCCAAACGTGCTCCCGGGTTTACTGGTCCCAAGTGACCGTAAGAAAAGGAACATGAAAAATCCGGCAAGGATTGGTTGCATAAGAATCATGATGCTCCACGCGTGAATCTCGGGAAGAACCAAAAATAATGCGTTGACCGGAGAAAAAATGGCGCTTTGGTAATTGCCTACGTGGCTTGTACCGGAGAAGCTGTACGG
>Ga0209542_10019074_pt1 | contig 11034 bp, 14 predicted proteins | sample RifCSPhighO2_01_FD_184028 | JGI IMG/M metagenome (GOLD analysis project Ga0209542, IMG submission 184028) | Soil microbial communities from Rifle, Colorado - Rifle CSP2_plank highO2_0.1 (SPAdes) (version 2) | ecosystem: Environmental > Terrestrial > Deep subsurface > Rock core/Sediment ...
GTCAACTGCCACGCCCTTACGGACGTGGCTTGTCAGCGGAAAACAGGCTTTGCCTGTCCGCCATCCTCTTTGCCTTGCATTGCGATGTACTTCTTGATGAGCTTTTCGTTAATACCAACCGTTGAGACAAAGTAACCTCCTGACCAAATACCGTTGTTTCCCCAATAGATGTTTTTGAGAAAAGGAAACTTCTCTCGCATGGCTCGGTCAGTATTGCTTTTCAAAAGATTCACTACCTTGCTTATTGAGTATCGTGGCGGAATAGAGGCAAGAAAATGGATGTGATCTTGGTCTGTCTTGACTGAAGATATTCTTATGTCTGGGTAGTACTTCGAGATTTCCTGCAGTTTCATGATGCAATACTGGCCTACGCCTTCATTGAAGATTTGTCGACGGTATTTGGTCGTGAACACCATATGGTATTCGATACCATACACACAATGTCCCTGTTTGCGATATTCCATCGCTTTATCATAGCAAAGAGGATGGCGGATCCTATCCTCCCCCAGCCTTACGGCTGGGGCTTGCCGAAGGTTGTGTCAATTAGTTCTATATCTACAAAAAACAAAATAACCCTCCGCAAGGGAGAGTTATTTTGTTGCTTGGTGCCGTCGTAGAGGATGTTAGAACTGTGTTTGAGAAAAGAAATGATGCGACGATTTACATACCCACCCTTGGTTTCACTACTTCTCAACCTCTTATCACAAGATAAAAAAAGTATCACAGCAGAAATTTAGTACCCTCGGCAGGATTTGAACCTGCAACCTAGCGTGTAGAGGACGCTCGCTCTAATCATTGAGCTACGAGGGCATGTGGTGCGAGAAGGAATCGAACCTTCAACCTTTCCCGTATCAGAGGAATGCTCTGCCGTTGAGCTACCGCACCAAATCAAAAAGCCACCCAGAAGAGCCGCAAAAGATGTGCGGTCTTCTGAATGGCTAAATAATTCTGAAGCGTTGCATTGTGTCCTTATAATAGCAAAAACTGATATTAGTGCAAATATACTTCACCCTCTAATTGTTCCTTCTGCGATAAACTAATGTCTGACTTTATCAGTTTCCAGGTGGATTACTAAGGATGAATATGACAAGAAGTTGAAAGAGTATAAAGAAAAGCAGTATGAAGTTGGGCAAGAATTAGAAGAGCATACAAGAGCAGACGAAAACTACCACATAACTGCTTCTACGGTGTTTTCATTGGCTAATCGGGCTCTTGAGATATTTGAGAGTTCGGAACCACAAGAAAAACGGCAGTTGCTGGGATTTCTACTTCAGAACTGCCGCCTTTCTGGGAAAAACCTTTTGTTTGACGTGCGATCTCCGTTTAATACTATACTCGAAACTGCACATCATTCCTCAATGGGTGCCTAACCGGATTCGAACCGGTGATAAGAGCTCCACAAGCTCCCGTGTTACCGCTACACCATAGGCACCGTATAAAACTTAAACCGTATTCGCGCGGAGCGAATATATACTATCAGCTTACCAGCATCTATTCAACCTTATAGATCACGGCTCCCTCTTTTGTAGGCTCGCCTACTTTGATTGCAACTTCACTGCCCTTTTTGGCGGACGTAATCTGCTCGTGCTCAATTTGCATTGAAGAGATCTCTTGTTCAAACTCATGGTCTCCCTTGACGATTTTTATCTTATCACCAACCGAAACAGCACTAGCAAATTTAACGACCGCAACGCCTGCTTTATCGTAGTAGTGTGTTACGGTTCCTATTGGTTTTGAATCCATAAAAATTCCTTTTGCATTTTGTACATAGATGCGCCGGCCTTTTCCTTTATTGTTGCAGGAACAGAGGGCAAAATACAAGTAGAGAAAGTGTTCTTAACCAGCACCACCTATTTACACGCCTAAAAGCTGGGCTGTGGCAATCGAGAGAAGAACAACGATAAAAGCCGCGGATTTCTTCCAACTGAAGCGTTCTTTAAGAAAAAATGCAGATGCAAAATAGACAAGCATCGGCTGGAGCGAGAACAAAAGCATCGTATGAATAATACCGATACGCTGATAGCCATAGAAAACGAGAATCCACGCGACAGACGAGAAAAGATTGGTAAGCACAAAAAGCCCAAAAATAGGAAGCGTGATTTTTGCAAACCCTCGCTCGAAATACTTATAAAGCAAAATTGCGACGAGAAACGAGCGGACAAGCTCAAGCGATATAGGATCCCACACGCGAAGCAGTTCTTTTGACAGCACTGCGCCCACCGGAGCGGCAACGAGAAGCCAAATGAGAAGCGGGTAGGTATCTTTGTTCATTTGAAAATGATGGTGCTCCCAGTGCGACCAGATAATCGCAAACGCCGCGATAACTGCAGGCACGACAACGGCATACCGCCGCTCATCTGTAAATACGATACTCGAGAATACTATGATGGGGAGAGTCTGTAAAAGCCCGACCGCTTCAATCTCGATAAGACGCTCGTGCTTGAGCGCGCGGTACACAATAAGATTTGTGATTGTAGTAAAGGCAACCGAGATTAAAAGCAAGAAAAAAAGATCGTCGCGGAAAAGCTCGCGCGAGAGCGGCGGGCGGACAACGAGGAAAATAACGAGAGTAATAACAAAAAGAAGCGGGTAACTCACACCGGTATAAACTTTGTAGTCAACGCGCTTGAACGACAAAAGAACTTTATCGAGCGTTGCAGAACTCGCCTGCAATAGAGCGGCAACAATAGGGAAAAGAAAATTCACTTATGTTTATTTATTTTCGCTTTTTCTTCTCCCACGGCTCGGATTTCGACCGGCGGAGCCTGTCGAGCCCCTTTTTTGTGAGATCGTCTCCGCTGAAGTAGCGCTTACCTCGGCGTATCCGCTTTTTTACCATACATATATCATATTGCTTTTTCCTCCCCCACAAAAGGAAAACAAGATGGTATAATGGCACAATTATGCCCCAAAAAATCTCAAGCCCCTCTTTTTTTATCGGCAAAGGCGATGACAGCCTGATCTCATTTGGTTCAGGCCAACCGGACCTCCCTCCGCCCAAAGGCGCATATTCGATTCTCAAGCACTACAAAGCCTTTAAATACGGCCTTATCCAGGGCGAGGAAAACTTACGCTCTTCACTCGCGCGCGAATACCCAAACGCAAAACCCGAACATTTTGTAATCACAAACGGTGCTTCCGAAGCGCTCGATCTCGTGCTCCGCGTTTTATCACGCCCCGGAGGACGAATCCTGCTCCCGCGCCCCTATTACTACTCGTACCCGCACAACGTACTCTACGCTGGCATGCGCCCCGCGTACTACGACCTCGACAAAAACGGCAAAATTGATTTTGAGATTTTCAAAAAAGCCGTCCAGGGATGCCGCGCGGTTATCATCAACTCCCCCTCAAACCCAACTGGCACCGTGCAAGAAATCGCAACACTCAAAAAAATCGAAAGGCTGTGCGGCACGCTCGGGGTCTATGTAATTTCCGACGAAGTCTACAAAGATCTTATCTATGTGCGGAAAAACTATCTTATTCAAGGAGAAAAAGTGGTTACGGTAAATTCATTTTCAAAAACATACGCGATGTGCGGATTCCGCGTCGGGTACCTTTATTCAAAAAATATTGAGGTTATCGAGAAGGTTATTGAGATGAAAACGCATACCTCGATGAATACGAGCATCGTGGGGCAAGCAATGGCGCTCGAGGCAATGAAATCCCCAAGATCATATATCGCGCACCACGTAAAAATATGGGAAGAGCGCCGAGATATGATTTATGGCGGCATGCATGATCTGGGACTCGAGCTCTGGAAACCAGAAGGCGCGTTTTATGTACTCCCAAAACTTAAAAATCCAAATCGTGTCGTGAACGATCTCTATTACAAATATAAAATGATTGCCTATGACGGCACGTGGTTCGGCGCGCCCGATCGTGTTCGCTTCAGCTACGCGCTCGACATCTCAAAAATAAAAGAAGGCCTGCGAAGACTCAAAACATTTTTTGGGGGTGAGTATAAGAAATACTGAAAATTGCGCGCAATTTTTAAATGTTTATGCAATATCGAGATGTGAAGGGAGCCAATCCATAAGCTTTTTGCGATGCTTATCTATTGACCATTCGTCGCTGTTTTTGAAAAGTATGGGGTGGAGTATCTGAAATTGTTTCAATACTTTGACTGACGCATGAGGGAAGCTGGCAGGAACACTCTTATTATATGATTCCATAAAAATCAAAAGGGGCGTCTCCGTTTGATTCAGCTTTAGTGCATCGTAACTTTTCCCTCTCATTACATTTTTAATGGTACCACTAATCAATTAAAAAATCAACCTGCTCATATAGCCGAAGCGGGATCCCGGAGTCTAGCAAAGAATGAAGAGCCTATGTCAAAATTTGCTTGCGAGGCAAAAGGTTTTGGTTTTGAGCGGAGCGAAATCAAAAATTTAGAGGAATATCGAGATATTTTGAGAAATTTTTGACAAACTGTAGTTGGAATCCGGAAACTTTTGAGCCTGAATGGAATCTTGACATAGGCTCAAGCAACTTGCTAGTCTTGAGATAAACTGTGCACTTTGAAAGGAGCTAGAGAGATGCAGAAAAGAAAGCCAAAACTACCCTTGCAAAAACTCTTCGCGCTCTAGCAAGATCATTTGCAGATACACAAAACCATGCGGGCTAACCCCCGCTTTTTTATTTGTCGTGCAAAAGAGTGAACAGCCTTGCCCGCCTCTGGCGGGAAGTTGGAACTTATTGCAAGCCCTTCTTAAAAACAAATTGATGCGCTTGCGTTTGATTTACACCACATCGCAATTGGAAAACTTATAAGAAAAACAATCGCAAGTGGGATTATGTACCCCCATACAAAATAGAACCAATTTTTATCAGTTATGCCCTTGCCATTGTTGAAACCTAAAATGTATAAGAGAAAGGCTAAAAAGGGAACGAGCGTGATTACTTGAGCGTAGTTATCCAACCTCAAAAAAGAAAACACGCCAGTTACAATCCCGATTATAATCCCGAGATAAAGCCCTCCTTTAAAATAACTCTTCTTACTTGTAAATATTTGAGTATTTTGATCCATATCTATAATTATATGTCATCCTTTTTGAATATCAATTCATTACATTAGGAGAGGACTCGCATCTATTTCCCTAATCTTCCAGCAGTATTATCATTTTAATTTCCGTTCAAGGCGCGCTACTCGTGTTTCGAGAAATTTAAACTCATCGCGAGTTACTTGGTTGTGGCGAATAAGCGCGACCTCAACTTCCAGGTTTGCGAGTCGCTCCTCGACTTTATCAAGACGACGACTATTGCCTTTCACTTCGTCACGAATGAGACTCAAGCCCTCACCAAATACCTTAAAATCAGAATGGATATGTTCTAAAACGATAGTGTAGGCGTCTTTTTTTCTTGATTGTTTCTTCTCTGCCATACGAATCAGTATAATACCTTTCTTATCGCAGTCAAATAGACCTCTTTGTATTCTTTAAACAATTACCCATTTCCTTTTTTTTACATATAACCTGTACTCATAAGCGGAAACTTCCTTAGGAGGTACGGGGTATGGACGGCATCATAAGTACCACTACACGTTTCAGAAGAACCGTGAAATGCAAGGGTTGCGGCAACGAGTACGAGCAAAGGGGAACGCAGGGTTGTTTCGGAGGATCTTGTTATCCGCTCGCATGCCCGAAGTGTGGATGCACGGAGTTCGAAAACGAAATGAATGTCCCCCCATTTCCATTTCCCATATTTCCTTCGGATCTGAAGAAATAACCACCCAAACGAGGTGGTTTTTTTATTGGTGCGCAAGAGGACTCGATTTTCTTTTCGAAAATCCCGCGGAGCAAAACTGTTTGCTCCGTTCGAGTTCCCTTCCATGCGTACAATAAGCAAAAATCACAGACACAAGGCCTGTGATTTTTGTCTTGATGCTGTAATTATACACTTCGCGCGAACTTTCTTTGAACGGAACTGACCCATTGCCGCGCTTCGCGCGGCAGAAACTGAACGCTCGGGCGGGCAAAAAGAAAGGGGGTTGGGGGGAATGAATTTTTGCCCGCCCTCGCTTTCCGCCGCTGGATTTCGTGCCAGTGAAACTGGCGCGCCGCTACCCAAAAACGCAATCTGCAAAAAGGCGGTTCTAATATTTTCGGCTTAATGCGTAGAAAATTACGCCAGTCAAAATAGAAAAGAGTCCTAATAAGAGCGTGAGGCCGGCGAATGCATACGCAAAAATTCCAAGATTTAGAGCCGTTATGAGCGTGGTTGCTGTAATCCAAATATCACGCGCAGTATTTGCTGTCATCACAGCCTTGCCTTCTTCGTCTAAAATCTGCTTGCCGGTCTCGTCCAGCTTCGGAATCTGTCGAGGCATCTCAGAGAATGTCTTGCCTCCGGTCATGCGAAGGGTATGGACTCTGATTATATCGGCCTGTGCTTTGAGCGTGAACGGTCCGCGCACAGGAACACCAGGAATAGAGGCGTCATCGGGTGTCGTGATGTTTTCCCTAGCGACATTTTTGTAAGTGAATGTAAGGCTCCATATGCCACCACCGACCAATACGATGCCAGCAATAATTGCCAAGAGTGATGAGACTAAAAATACCTTTTTCATGGTTTCATCATACCATTGATTAAAATTTGATGGAAGAAAATTAGCTTAAATCTTTTTTCCTTTCCTCGAACTCCTTCTTATCAATCTCGCCTTTTGCGTAGCGTTCTTTCAGGATTTCGAGTGGGGACTTATCTTTTCCGTGCGCATCATCGCCATGATCGTGTCCGCACATATGACCCTTTCCCAAACCGCCTCTTATTACAGCGATAATCGCCCAGATTATGAGACCCCAAAAGACGATCATAAATATCCAGCCAAAGCCGCCAAAGGGCCCAAATCCAAAATTCATCATATTGTTTGTTGAATTATTACTGCCAAAGGGAGACGACCACCCTCCCCACATCATATTTATCATCGGCATCCAACCGCCGCTTATGGCCGGAAACGCCGCCGATGTATCGCAATCGGAGAGCCGCTTGCCCATGATAATATGGATTTGCTCCTCGCCGTCTTCACCGTGCACTTGAATCATCATCGCATTCATGGCGGCGTGCGAATCTCCGGCCATTTGGCCCATAAAGTATTCTCCAAGCACTCCATACTGCTCATCGTTTAGATCGGGACAAGCGACTTCCTTTGCTTGAAGTTTATTCCAAAGCTTCTTGCCCTCTTGTTCTTCGCGGGCAGTGTGTTCAACAACCTCGCTCCAATCAACTGTCGTGTTGGAAAATCCACCCATCATTTGAGCGTTTGCGCTTGTAGCGAACGAGCTAATAACGATTGCGGCAAAAAATGTGAAAATAAGTTTTTTCATATTTGTAGTTTAGCCAAAAACTAAAACCTTGTCCGACCTTTCAACCATTTTTAATAAATCGGACATTGTGGAAACCGGACATACTTTACTTTCTTCCTTGCCACGCACCTTGAGACAACTGCCGCAAGCGTAGATTTCACCTTTTAACTCTTTGAATTCCGCCACTTTTGCCGAAACATCAAAATCTTTGGTGTCGGGAATAGTGTCTAATTCCGAACCCTCGCTCATCAAAAAAATTTCTACTTGGTGATTAGATTTGAGCGCGGTAATTCCGAGGCGGAATGTATTCCATGCGTGTTCTGATTTATTTGATTGGAGAATTATACCGAGTTTCATAAAATGATTTTAAAATTTTTCCAGTAGTTTACCGTCGGTTTCCAGTTGTTCTTTAAGGGTTTTTCTTAAAGCGTCATAGGCCACAAGAATTTTTGGATTTGCGAGGGAATATAGAATAGCGACACCGTCCCGCCGAGTTTTAACGATGTTTTGCTGGCGCATTAAACTCAAGTGTTGGGAAACGTTGGCTTTTGTAATGCTAAGTTTTTCAGCTAATCCAGAAACACCAATTTCCCTTTCATCACGAAGTAGTTCGATAATCTCTAGCCGTTTAGGGTGGGATAGAGTTTTGCACACCCTCGCATGAAGCTCAAAAATCCTTTTTTCTAAATTGTTTTTATCTGTCATAAATACTATTTGCAGAGTTTCGCATATATGATATATTGTAAGTATATGAAATTAAAGATTCTCTGTCAAATTTTTCTGCGGCGTATTTCGCAAAGCGAAATACGAAATTCGGCGGCGGCGGGAAGCGAGGGCGGGCAAAAATTCATTCCCCCCAACGCACTCGGCGATTTTCCTTTCGCAGAACTCAAGCGGGGCTTTCTCGTTTATCTTTGCCTCAAAGTATTTGTCTTTCTGTTTTCGTATCGCAGCGAGCAATCCGCTCAACCTGTTAATTTCAGTTTCCCGCTCAATTATGTTTTGAGCATTCTCTTGCCTTACAATTTCTTCAATGACTTCAAGTACCTCGTTATTTTTCGGCGCTATCGTTTCAAAGAACCCGATAAGCTGCTCTTCCACCTTTTCTTCTCGAATGTATGTTTTTTTCGGACACTTGCGATAAGTTCCGTGGTTGTTACAGTGCCCGTACCAATGACCTTTTTGGAGTTCCCACGTAACCAAACCACTGCAATGCTCGCAATGGATTTTCGCCTTGAATAAAGAATTGTGTTTAGTCCAGTGTGGATTTTTAGTTTTCCTTTTGAGGATAGTTTGTACTTTGTCGAATACATCTTTGTCAAGCCAAACTACACTTTAGCGGCTGAATTTATATTAGCACAATTTCCTTTCTGGTGCAGTATTCTTGAATTAGTCCGAACGCATTTCGCCGCCTGCGGCGGCGAGGAAGTCCCCCCGCGAAAAAACAGAAAGGCGGCGGAGCCGCACCGATAACAACTTCCAATTTTTCTTTGGCGGCAAATTTCTACTTATGAAACTTCAATATCTACTATCCGTCCCTCAATTTCCCCGCCATATCAATATATACACACCTACTGGCAACGCACGATGGTTTAGGGGCTGGAGCGCACTCGTCAATTATATCAGTACAACTTTGGTCATAGACTCGCATTTTTTCATAAAATCTGTTTTTATCTACTGCCTTATTAACAAAATGGAAACATCCAAACGCTATATAACTACTTCCCAAATTCAGTACATCGCAATCAGAATCATTCTGGCAGTAATTAGCTTGAGTCAAATCGTTCTCGATTTCATCATAAAGATTTTGACAAGCGTTTTTACTTGTTGGATGGGTTGTAGGCAATGGCCCGGCGGGTGTAGTTGTTACCGGCTTACGCAAAACAAAATAGCCAACGATGGCCGCGAGCACAAGAATCAAAGTAACCAGTACTATATTTCTAACCCCTTTTTGGTTCATATGATTTATTCTAAAAAAAGTAATTTTCGACTTTATGATTAAAAAATTTTCTTTTCTTCTTTCTCCTAAAACATGGTTCGGGCCGATTGTTTTTTCGGGCTCTTTGGCGGTTTTGATCGGTGCGGCTTCGCCGCAAATTCTGAATTTTTTCGCGGGGGGATTTCCTCGCCGCCGCAGGCGGCGAAATGCGTTCGGACTAATTCAAGAATACTGCACCAGTAAGGAAATTGCAAGTTTTGAAGGTTCGCCTCGCTTCGCTCGGCGACTAATTTGTATTGGATTTTCGGGGCAAAAACGAATTGGCGATTTTGAAAGAAGAAAAGAAAATTTTTTAATCATAAACCCAACGAAACTATGAGATACATACTTTACGCTCGTAAATCTACCGAAGAAGACGATAGACAAGTCTTGAGTATTGAAGCGCAGCTCGTAGAGCTGCAAGAGTATGCCGCCAAAGAAAAATTGGAAATTGTTGCCTCGCTTTGCGAGGCCAAAACCGCCAAAGAGCCCGGCCGAATGAAATTCGCAGAAATGTTGTCATTACTCGAAAAAGGCAAAGCGGACGGAATAATCGCATGGCACCCGGATCGTCTTGCTCGTAATTCCGTGGATGGAGGTAAAATCATTCATTTTGTAGACCGCGGCTTGATTCGCTCCCTTAAATTTCCGACCTTCTGGTTTGAGCCAACACCACAAGGTTTGTTTATGCTCAATATCGCTTTCGGACAATCAAAATATTTTGTAGATAATTTGCGAGAGAATGTGAAGCGAGGTTTGAGGCAAAAGATACGAAATGGCGTATGGCCCGGCTGGGCTCCGGTGGGCTACATAAATAATCCGAAAACTCGCGGCATAGATATTGACCCCGAAAAATCTCGATTGGTAAAGAAAGTTTTTGAACTCTACGCCACCGGAAATTATCCGCTTCATTCTCTCGCAAATTGGTGCATCAAGCATAATCTCAAAGGCAACAAGAATAACAAAATCTCCGTTAGTAGTTTACAGAAAATCCTGCAAAATATTTTCTATATTGGACTGATGAAATTTAAGGGAGAAGTTTTTGAAGCAACTCACGAGCCGTTAATTTCAAAGAAACTTTTTGATACTTGCCAAGAAGTGATGGCGAAGCGTGGAAAAAAGAAAGATATTCGCAAACATCATTTCGCTTTTCTTGGCCTGTTAAAATGCGCTTTATGCGGTTGCGCCATTACCGCAGAAATCCAAAAAGGTCATCACTACTACCACTGCACGAAGAAGAAAGGGCCATGCCAGGAAAAGCATTATCTCCGCGAAGAAACACTAACCGAGCAGATTAAAAATTTTCTTCAAAAAGTTTCTTTGTCGAGCCAAGACACGGAGAAAGTTTTGGCCGAATTAGAGAAAGACGAGGAACGAGCAAAAGAAGATGCCAAAACTTCTGTTCAAAATCTCAAAACGGAATTAACCCAAATCGAAGCCAAGCTCGAAAAACTTCTTGACGCTTATCTTGGCGAGGTTATTTCAGCTGATGACTACAAAGCACGAAAGGAAAATCTTGTTACCAAAAAGGTCGAGCTTGGCGAGAAAATTCGAGATTTTGAACAGAATGGTTTGTCTTGGCTCGAACCGGCTCGTGAGTTCGTTTTGTCATTGAATCAAGCCGCTAAATTGATCGGGAGTGAAAGCAAAGAAGAAATGACAACATTTCTGAAAACAATCGGCTCGAACCATGTTTTAGAAAATCGCCAATTCGTTTTTGCCCCGAAAATCCAATACAAATTAGTCGCCGAGCGAAGC
>Ga0209542_10019075_pt1 | contig 11034 bp, 11 predicted proteins | sample RifCSPhighO2_01_FD_184028 | JGI IMG/M metagenome (GOLD analysis project Ga0209542, IMG submission 184028) | Soil microbial communities from Rifle, Colorado - Rifle CSP2_plank highO2_0.1 (SPAdes) (version 2) | ecosystem: Environmental > Terrestrial > Deep subsurface > Rock core/Sediment ...
CTACTTCTTTCTGTTCACGCGTCTTGAGATTCTTTATTCCGACCATCCCCTTTTCTTTTTCACCCGCGCCGTAGATGACGGCGTATGGGATGCCTTTCTTTATGGCATACGCAAGCTGTGCCTGAAAACTGCGGTCTTCGCCAAGATACAGCGCTGTATTCACCCCTGCCGCACGAAGCTCACGCGCCATAGCAAGATACTCGCTTTTCATCTCTTCATCAAGCTGGAAGATCAGCGCATCGGTCAAAGTTTCTTTTTTCTCAAGACATCCAAGTTTCTCCAGTGCTGCAAAAAGACGGTCTACCCCGATGGACACTCCCACGGCCGGTATCTTAGTCCCCGTAAACTTTGCCACCAGATCATCATATCTGCCGCCGCCACACACGCTCCCAATCTCCGGCGCATCCGTCAAAGTTACTTCAAAGACAGAGCCTGTGTAATACGAAAGTCCGCGTACAAGAGAGAAGTCAGGAACAAAATATTTTTCAGCACCCGGCGCAAGCATGCCCAGCATGCTACGAATAGCCTCATACTCGCTCCTGCCCGCAGATGCCGCTCCTCCGCCGAAGATGAACTCTATGATCTTTTCTGCCGCCGCATCTCCAAGTTCTTCGGCAAGTTCTTTTTTCATACCCGCGTCCCCGATCTTGTCCTGCTTGTCCACAATGCGAAGCACTGCCCAGAGTTTCTCTTCGGGGAAACCCGCGAAATCCGGTAAAGCATTCAGTACTTTGCGATTATTATATTTGATGATGAATTTCTCAACGCCAAGATTTTTGAATGCGGTATACATGATTGCCGCAATCTCCGCATCCGCATCCAAAGATGCCACGCCGACGATGTCCACATCCGCCTGCATGAATTCGCGGTATCGTCCGGCTTGCTGGCGCTCCCCGCGCCACACATTTCCGATCTGGTATCGCTTAAAAGGCTTGGGAATTTCCGGATTGTCCGCCACAAATCGTGCCAAAGGCACCGTAAGATCAAAACGTAAAGAAGTGTCCGATGTCTCCTCCTGTGATCCTTTTATATTGAAGATAATCTTCCCCGAATCCTCTTCCCCGCCGGTGAGCACTTCTGTTTTCTGCACCGATGACGTCTCAAGCGGATCAAAACCAAATGACTCAAACGTCCTGCGTATCACATCAATCATCCCCTGCTTTGCAATTGCATCGGCAGGCCCATAATCGCGAAAGCCGCCCGGCAAATCGGGTTTAACGCGTTTTGACTTTTGGCTTGTTACTTCCTTGACCATGGACAAAAAATAACACAAAATGTCTAACTGATCAATTTGTTCGGATTCTCAACCAGCATAATCTCAATCTCCTGTTCTGTAACGCCTTCTTGTCTTAATAGAGAGATAAAATCGGTGAGCGCCTCGCTGGGACTTTTACTGAATGCCTGACCGACGTCCGATGACAAGATACAGTTATTCGCCCCGACTTCTTTAATCTGTGTCGCGATCTCACTCATAGGGACTTTATCTATTGAATACATGGAGTAGCACTGCTCCATTAAAACCCCCATGCGTGCAAGTTCTTTTTGGACATCTACGGGCATAAGAATTCTCTGATAGATCGGGTGGGTGATAATGATTTTTTTCATTCCGATCTTCCCAACGGCAAATTTCACCAACTCATATGATTCTTCCCATGAAAGATGGCCTGTCGCTAAAATCGCGTTGTACTCTTTGATCGCGTGTACGACACTTTCAACCTCTTTACTGATTCTTTTGCCGCCGTCAAAGATTGAAAGCGCTTTTATGCCCTCCGCCCGGCGCAATTTTAATTTCCCGCGAATCTTTGTATCAACCCACTCTTCGGGAATCTCAAACTTTTGACTCCGCAAGAATTTTTCGGCGTGCAGGGTCGGAAACCATACGATAATCGACCTCTCGGATAATTCAGCAGAAGCTTGTATGGCATCGGGGTTAAAACCTCCGACATAATGATTGAGTACGACCGAGTTAATGACAATGGGGTTGCCGTTTTCATACCGGGGCTGCGCCATCGCTCTGGTCGGGAAAAAATGGTTTTTCACTCCGACCCCCTTAAGCTTGCTTTTTTCGTAAGCAATCAATTCTGCCAATGTAAACCTACGCGGAATTATTTCCGGTCCGATATGAACATGCAAATCAATCGCTTGTTTCAAGATTTCTGGATACTCCATAACGCTTTTCAAGTATAGCTTATAGTTATGAACTGCTGAAAGTAAGAGGAGGTATCGATTCGTGATCGGATACCTCCCGCAGCACTACATCCACGGAGAGTGAAGAGCTTCTGGGACAAAATAGAGACGTGGCAGATCCCGATCAACCTCATTATCCTTGTGCCGTCCGACACATGAGATCTTGATCGGACGAAATATCTTCTCGATAAGCATGGCCTCGGCTATACGCTCAACAAGATACTCCATGGGATCGCCGCCTCTTTGCATGGCTCCCGCCGTCAATACCGCACGGTGTATGAGTTGACAACTTAGCATGCCGTCAATGCGCGTCCGTACATAATCGCGATGTTCTTGAGCACATTCGTCAAACTCCGACCATAACCGAAACATCATGGTCATCCGGGGAAGGATTTGAGCGCTGATGGTCAACCGTTCTTGCAGACTAACAAAGTATTGTGCGACTGCATCACTTGGCAATTTGTTGATGCGCGTGCCGTAAAGATCGGCGCCAAGAACTATCCACTGGAAATTTTTGTCCGGCATATTGCGATCCCACTCCTGAAATATGGTGATCAGAAAATCAAGGGCCTCAATTTCTTTATCGCCTTCTCGGATCGCCGATCCTCGAGTCTCCCAGTCATATCTTGGTCCCCATGGAGTAAACAGCGTGACATGCTGTTCGCGCAAACGCGGCAAAATCTTATCTTCGTATCCTACCGCGCGCCCGGTTTTCTTCCCTGGATAGAAAACCGTATTAAACCATTTCACACCCGTATCCTGCTCTTTCACCGTCCCGCTCCTTTTTAAAAAGAACTAATAACCCCCTCTCGCGTGAGAGGGGGTTATTTTGATGCCGTGTTGAAAACGAGGAAAATCAGCGCATCAATGCAACCCTCTCTCGCGAGAGGTTCGTTGCATGATGATGTCTTTGTGCTATATTCAGAATCATACGATAGTCAAAGTTTATCATCTCTGAATCTTTTTGTCAAACGCTATCATGAAAGCAATCTATCTCAATATCTGGGCCGGAAAAGTTTTTGAGCCACTGATCGCATATATCCGTGCGGCCGCGGCGGATACGGATTTTTTCTGTTTGCAGGAAGTGTTTGATTCCCCTCTCGCGCGCACGGTCAGCTGGAGCGGCCGCGCGGATATATTTACGCACCTAAAAAACGCCTTGCCGGAATTCACGCCTTTCTTCTCTCTTACTGTGGAGAATTTTGACGGTGATAGGCAGACAGACTTCCCAATGCTCCACGGCAACGTGATATTTGCGCGAAAAGAGATTCCCATACTCTCGCACGGCGACTTGCTGATCGCAGGAGAAACATGGGCAGGGCCCGGCACATCTCCGATCTTTCCACATAAACTCCAGTACGTCCGCATAAAAGTAAGCGGCATGCTGTATACAATCGCAAGTGTACATGGCACGGCATTCCCGGGCAGTAAAGCGGATACTCCAGAGCGCATCGCGCAGTCACAAAAAATCGCGGACTTTCTCGCGGACGAAAAAGGCCGCAAAATCCTCGGCGGCGATTTCAATCTCATGCCCGATACCGAAAGCGTCAGCATGATTGAACGCACGGGCATGCGTAACTTGATCAAAGAGTACGGCATCACAGATACCCGCGGACGCCTGTCTCACGCGCAATACACCGAAAGCCAACGGCAGTATTTTGCGGACTTCGCTTTTACTTCTCCGGACGTACTTGTCAAAAATTTCACCGTCCCGCAAGTAGAGATTTCCGACCATCTGCCCCTTGTGGTAGAATGGACATAACTTGGGGATTAATTATATACGGTTAACAATGTATTTATGATAAACAGCTGGTATCAGGATCTCTCGTCGCAGACCAAACGTTATGTACAGAAGCTTGGCATAGCGCTTCTTGCAGGTCTTGTGCTCTCCTCATTTGCATTTGCGTATTACTACGCGGTGTCCGGCCGAGTGGCTTCTTCCACGCGCTACTCCCCGCGGCAAATCAGCATGAGCGGCCAGGGAAAAGTAACAATACGCCCCGATACAGCGGTCTTCACCGCAGGTATCATCACGCAGAGCAAAGACGCCGCGGGAGCCCAAGAAGAAAGCTCCATGCGCTCTGAAGCGATCACCGCGTTTCTCAAAGAGCAGGGTGTCGCGGAAAAAGACATCAAAACCATCAGCTATAATGTGTCACCGCAATACCAGTACGATAATAGGCCCATATGCCTTGGCGGTATTTGTCCGCCCCAGCGCCCGCCGACAATCGTCTCATACGAAGTGCGGCATACTCTTGAAATAAAAGTCCGAGATATTGCAAAAGCAAACTCTCTTCTAGACGGCGTGACCAATGCGGGAGCCAATGAGGTCGGCTCTCTTTCATTCCGCGTGGACGATGAGACGCGGGACGCCGCTAAAGCAGAAGCCCGCGCAAAAGCCATTGCAGACGCCGAAACAAAAGCATGGAGTGTCGCGCGCGCCCTTGGCGTACGGCTCGTACGGATCAGCGCATTCTATGAGGCGGATGCCATGCCCTATCCGGGAGGATACGGAGGAGGCGAAATGATGGCAAAAGGAGTGATCGCCGATACGTCTCCCTCGGTACAGCCGGGCGAAAACGAAATCATAAGCAACGTCAGCGTCAGCTACGAATTCAAGTAAGATCGCTCTTGAATTCTTATCGCAAATGGACTATAATTTTCATTAGACCTACTGCGTAAAGATTTTCGTAGCGAAATGTTCAGATTTCGGCTACGGCGAAGCAAAAATTATGAAGCATATACGCCGTATATGTTGAATAATTTTTGCAAAGCCGTAGTTGAAATCTGGAGATTGCAGCAGAAAGATCTTTACGCAGTAGGTCTATAGTCCATTTGTTTATGCCGCGGTAGCTCAGTGGTAGAGCGCAGCTCTGAAGAGGCTGGCGTCGTCAGTTCGATTCTGACCCGCGGCATAAGATTTGCGGCCATGGTTTAGTGGTAGAACACGACCTTGCCAAGGTTGAAACGCGAGTTCGATTCTCGCTGGCCGCATATACTATCTCAAAATCCCCCCGACTCGAGTCGGGGGAATTTGATATAGCACTTATGAGAGCATTCCCATGAAACGCTCAAGAAACTGCGGCAATTGCGAGTGGATATCGTCGGGCAGATCGTTCAAAGTAAACCATCGCACTTCGTCGCATTTATCCGGCTCCGCATTATGAATTTGTGTAGGATCCACGAGCACTTTGAATGCCAGCGAAATCCAGTGTGTCGGAGCCCCCGCCTGCTCGCGATGCACATCCATGTAGCCCAAAAACTCACAGGCGCGCATTTCAGCTCCGTATTCTTCCAAAATCTCCCGTCTGACTGCGTCTTCGGCGGATTCTCCAAACTCAACCCCTCCTCCTCCCAAATCCCACATGCCATGTTCATCACGCGCATTGACGCTTCTCTTGCCCATGACAAATCTCCCCGTACCATCATGGCAGTAAAATGTCACTCCAACTCCGATATAATCCTTTCCCTTATGCATAAAATGCTGGGGGCGGGACTCGAACCCGCAAGCCCTTACAGGCAAGAGATTTTAAGTCTCTCGTGTATACCATTCCACCACCCCAGCGTATATTCACTGGAGGCATGGGCGGGAATCGAACCCGCGTATAAGGGTTTTGCAGACCCTTGCCTTACCACTTGGCTACCATGCCAGATTTTTATGCGGGACAGACCGTCGCGTTAACTTACCCGCACCGCGCCGAATTATAATTCGTTTCTTTGTTTCAATGTAGCGAGAGATTCCTCAACTTTTTCCCGCCTCTCTTCCGCCTCATCAATCGCAAACCGGATCTTCGGAACCGGACGCATGCGCATTGTGCGATTGATGATCTGCTGAATATAATACACATTTTGTTCAAGGATGGCGAGCGCATCGCGCCGCTCCCCGCCGAGCACCGTGATATAGACATTGGCGTGGCGTGCGTCCGGAGATATCTCAACCCGTGTTACGGTGACAAACGCCCCTTCGGCAAACTCAACTTCGCGGTCAATGATGCCCGCGATCTGTTCCCGAAAAAGTTCGCTCAATCTTTCTATGCGCCGGGGTGATGCCATACTGCTTTTCTTGAGATACGCTCTAAAAAACGATCTTCTTTGTCTCCTCCTGCCACATGACAAGCTCGTCTCCTTCCTCTATCTGCCCGCGGCCTTCTGTCATGATGCCGCACTCAAATCCCTGTGCGACTTCCTCGGCGGGCGAATGCTCGCGCTGCAGACCCGCGATCGTGCCGCTCCCCGCGATATCGCGCATGCGTACGAGATCAAAACGGGCGCCTTTTACGGCTTTGCCTTCAGTCACGCGGCCGCCCACGACCTGTTTTCCATTTTCTTTTCTGAAGATTTTCAGTACTTTGATTTTGCCTAAATCAATCCGCTTCACCTCCGCAGGGATGAGCTCCACGACCGTCTCTTTCACGCGGTCAATGAGGTCATAGATCACGTCTCCGCTCACGATGCGTATCTTCTGGGCGCGCGCAAGCTCCCGCGCACCCGCAGTCGCGCGCACGCGAAATCCCACAATTGTCACCATGTGCGTGGCCGCCGCGCGCTTGATATCCGTCTCGTTGATATCTCCGATATCGCTCCACAAAATCCGTACCGCCACCTGCTCGCCCGATAGATTTGCCAGCGCATCGCGCAATGCTTCCAGCGACCCAAATACATCCGCTTTGACGATGACCGTGAAAACGGCGCGCCCTCCCTCGCTTTTGGTCTTCTCGCTAAATGCAGTACCGTTGCGGGATACGTCCTCATCGGCGGGTATCGTACGGATAAATTCCGCCGCCGCATCGAGCGAAGCAAATGCGCGAAATACATCCCCTACTACCGGAGCTTCGCCCAATCCCGCAATACTCACCGGAGACGAAGGCCCCGCTGATACGACAGCGCGTCCGGCAGAATCCTCAAGTATCTTTACAGCTTCCTCATGCCTCCCGATCACTACGATATCTCCTTTATGGAGCGTCCCGTCGCGCACGAGCAAAGTCGCAGATACGCCGCGGCGCGGATCCATCTCGCATTCAAGCACCACTCCTTCGGCGGATTTTTCAGGGTCGCACTCAAGCTCCTCAAGCTCTGCGAGCAAGCCTATCGTCTCAAGTAGATCGTCCATGTGCTCGCCGGTCTTGGCACTCACGGATACAGATGGCACCTGCCCACCGTATGATTCAACCAGTACTTCTTCTTGGGCAAGCTCCTGTTTGACACGCTCGGGATTGGCATCCGGTTTGTCGGATTTATTAAACGCCACGACAAAAGGAATCTCTGCTTTGCGCAGTACCGCGATCGCTTCGCGCGTCTGGGGCTTCACGCCCTCGTCCGCCGCCACGACCAGAATCCCGATATCGGCGATCTTGGCTCCGCGGACGCGAAGGCGCGGAAACGCCTCATGGCCCGGCGTATCAATAAACGTAAAACGCCGCGTGCCTGCGACGACTTCATACGCGCCCATATGCTGGGTAATGCCTCCCGACTCCCCCGCCGTCACGCGCGACTTGCGGTACCAGTCAAGGATCGTAGTCTTGCCATGATCAATATGGCCCACCACGACGACAATGGGAGGTCTTGCTTTTTTCTGCGTTTCTTCTTTCCTTTCAGTATTTTTTTTCATACTCATAGTTCTGAATCAAGAAGCAAGAATAACGAATCGGGGGGAGGCGCCACATCCTTGACTCTTGATTCATGCTTCTTAATTCTTGTTGATGGTGTCTTCCAATACTTTCTGCTCCTCATCCGATAGCGGCTGGCGCACGGCTCCCCGCTCCACGGCTTTTGCGTACAAGCGCGTACCCTCGCGCATATAAAGCGATGATAGGATAAAACCGTTATCGGCGTGATCAAGCAGGACGACGATAAAGCTATTGTCGCCGCCGGTATCCTGAAACGGATTAAAGCGCAGAAATCCTACCTTTTGCACACTCATGGCGGCGATCGCTTCCACCGCGGCAAGCCGCGGCTCCATATTTTCAACATGCGCTTCAAGTCGCATCACTCTTTGCAGTACGTCATGCACGATATTTCCCGAGGACTCCGGTGCGGTACCAAGCAATACTTTCATTTTCTTATTCATCCGCGCGAGCACCCGCACAAGCACCGCAAAACCCGCGATCACAATCGCGGCCAAAATAAAAAAAGGATACAGACTGCTCCAGTTCATAGCATTTACGACTAAATCATACGCTTTTTTCGGCTAAATCGCAAGGCCACGCCATATACTACAGTAGGTCTAGTATTTGAAAAGTCGTCCCGATATATCGGGACGACTCATGACTGCACTTCCACAACAACACCGAATTGTCTGCGCATGCGATCAAGCAGTATGGCATACGACCACCCGAATACTATATCTATCGCGATATAGATGCCGCAGGTGATCAGTATCTGCTCCGCGCCAAGATGCATGATCAGGGCACTTGTGATATAAATCGGCAATTGAAAAAGACAAAGTGCCAGGGTAGCCGCCACAGTGCTCCGTACGAGACTCGGGGTTTCCCCTTTGATGCGCCTTCGGATCGTTTCCTCCAGAGCCCCGCAGAACAAAAATCCCAGAAGCGTACGCGGCACGCCTGACATCATGCGAAGCATGGCTACCTGCCCGACCACCAAATCGCAAAAGTGCCATTCGTACACTACGAGGATCCATCCCGTATATACGGTATAGAGCAGAAATACGATACCGTCTGCGGTCATCCGCCGATAGTTCAATGTCTTTAAAAAGACGGGGAACACGGCCTGCTCCTTTCACAAAGAATCCGCGAAAAGCAGATGTATGAACTGGCACGATTGTATCGCGCCCGCACCCATCCGTCCAGAAAAGACTGCCAAGTCGCTACTGGACCTTTGGCGGAAAGAGGCGATACACCACGCCCGCCTTATCATCCGAGATATAGAGCGCGTCATCCGGGCCAAACACGAGATCCACCGGTCTGCCGAGGGCACTATTCGCAGATACAAGCCATCCAGAAATGAAGTCCTCCGCATCCTCATACGCGCCAGCCGCATCAAATCTCATCCGCACCACTTTGTATCCCGTCGGCGTACTGCGATTCCACGAGCCGTGATACGCGACGAGCAAATTTCGGCGATACTGCGCAGGCCAGGAGTCGGGTGCAAACGCAAGCCCGAGCGGAGCCGAGTGCGCCGGAATATCTATCACGCTTTCCTTTTCAAACGGCTCCATGCAGGGATTGCGGATATACGTATTTTTATCAAACACCGCGTCATGGATATTTTTGCCGTAGCAGGTCGGCCAGCCGTAATTCTTCCCTTCTTCTATGATATTCACTTCATCGGGCGGAGTATCATCGCCGAGCAAATCACGCCCCATCTCCGTCGCCCACATCTGCGCAGTCTCCGGATGCCATATGAAAAACACGGAGTTGCGAAGCCCACGCGCAAAAAGTCTAAAATCACTTCCGTCTTTATTGAGCGACCAGATCGCGGCGCGGCGGGCGTCTTGCTCACGACACACATTGCACGACGAGCCGATAGAGACATACAGTCGTCCATCGGGACCAAAGCCAAGTGTCCGCGTAAAATGCCCGTCTCCTGACGGGAGATCGGCAAGTTTTTTTGTAGCGCCAGACGCAAGATCAATACGCGATATCCGGTGCTCCTCCGCATAATACAAAACGCGCGGATTACTCAAATCAAACGCAATCCCATGCGGCTTGCGAAGCCCTGTCAAAACATCTTCCCTACTGGCCACCTGCCCGTCTTTTATATCAAGACGCGTGATGATCCCCTCGCCCGTCCGCGATACATAGAGATTGCCTGCAGGATCAAACTTTACCACGCGCGCACCCGCAAGGTCTTTTGCAAAAATCTCAATGGAAAACCCATTGGGGATTTTCAACGGCAATCCCGTCTTATTCTCCGCCGCAAGCTCCGCGATATCCGTCGGAGCAGGAGCAAACGCCGGCCCGATCCCCCGCAGATTGCGATACACAAAAACCCCCACCCATACGGCCAGCGCGGCGACAATACATACGCCTCCAAAAACAGTGGCTTTACGCATACTCGTTTAGCATTCTCATCGGGCTGATGCACGCCGAATGTATCATTAAATAGCTTTTTCAACTATCCACTTTGCTCGTGTACATCTGACATTAGGTTCTATTACATCACTTCCGTCGACACATGGAACATTAATATATTTCCTTCTAATAATAGTCTCATAGGGGAATCTTTCTTCCGATTGATTAGTAAAACCGTATTTAATTTTGATGATATAGAAATCGTCCCATTTGCTTTTGTCGCCAAATAAATCCACCCCGCTCTCTAGTGCCTCCCCCATTCTTTTGAGTGCTTCTTCATCAGAGTCAAAAGTGAAAACACGTTCTTTGGCTTGTTTGGGATACAAATAATCTATATCAACAATTTCAGGTATCTTATGATAGTAAAGACTCTTAAAATCACTGAGGTCTATTTTATATTTTGCAGGTAACGTGCCATAATTTTTTATAGAAAATCGCAGATTTTGTTCGGCAGGTATTTGTCTATACATCCCATTTCCGACTGGAATCATTCGTGGGAAGCGAACTATGTCTTCTTTCACACTTTCTGTCTCTAAATCAATATATGGCCTATTCAGATCCCGGCTAATTTTTGTCGTATTATGGTAAGTGAACGCCGTGTAGAAAAAACCGGCTATAGCCACAAGGGCTACAATAATTTCTGCCGCTGTCATCAAAATAGAAGAAAGTTTCATAACTCGCGGATGCTCATTTCGGAGACGGGAGGATTCGAACCTCCGATACCCTTTCGGGTATACCGCATTTCGAGTGCGGCGCGTTCAACCACTCTGCCACGTCTCCATTACTCTATTATTCTATTCTCTCCATAAAAGTA
>Ga0209542_10019077_pt1 | contig 11033 bp, 9 predicted proteins | sample RifCSPhighO2_01_FD_184028 | JGI IMG/M metagenome (GOLD analysis project Ga0209542, IMG submission 184028) | Soil microbial communities from Rifle, Colorado - Rifle CSP2_plank highO2_0.1 (SPAdes) (version 2) | ecosystem: Environmental > Terrestrial > Deep subsurface > Rock core/Sediment ...
CAGGAAGAATTCGCCGCTTAAGAAAGCGCTTGCTGAGTATTTGAATCAGCGAAGACCCAACCTCAAGAAGAAAAACTGCACCAATTACTGCCAGAGTGAGCGTCTTTCCTGTCATAAGCCCTACAACAGCAAACACCGCTCCAAGTGACAATGACCCGACATCACCAAGCCATATTCGAGCTTTGTAAATATTAAAATACAAAAAAGCAGTCGTGGCACCTAAAAGAACTGATATGAAAATACCCAGCGTCTCATTCAACTGCTGTGCTGAGATTGCAAGAAACGCAACCAAACAGATTAAAAGAAGTCCGCACGCAAGTCCATCAAGTCCATCTGCGATATTGAACGCATTCACAAATGAGACGATGACAAATGCAGCAAAGGGAATAAAAAGAGCGCCGATAGAAATCGGCCCTATTCCTTGAATGAAAATAAAATCGAAGCCTAACTGAACATAAAAAACCGAGGCAATAATAAGAGCAAGAATCCACTGAATAAAAAATTTGTGCCGCAATCGAAGCCCAAACACCAAAGCTTGCTTATCATGCGCTAATTTTTTTACATCATCATAGAGTCCAAGCAGTCCAAAAGAAATAAAAGAGAAAAAGATGACAAAAACTTCCCAACCCTTAACTTGTGTATTAAACATTCCGTATGCCCATATAGCAAGAATACTTACGACAAGGATGATGAGTATTCCTCCGCCAAATGGCGTTCCCACTTTCCACTCGTTATATTTATTAAAAACTGGTGTTTTATTGTTAAAAGGGTCGCTTGTTGCTTGCTTCTGTCTACGAAGTTTTATTTTGTAAATAAAATCAATGAATGGAACAAGTAAAACGGCGGTGATAAACGCGGAAAGAATCGTCAGCCCAAGCAACTTCTCCATAGACAGTCATTATACTCCTTCTTCTTTCTATCTTCAATTGATGAGAAAAATCAAAAAATACCAAATAGGTAAGAGGCTAAAATGTTATTTCACCGTCACGCTTTTTGCCAGGTTTCGAGGCTTGTCTGGATCAGTTTGGGTTTTTAGTGCAAGAAAGTATGCAAGTAGTTGCATCGGGAGAATTTGTGTCAGTGTTGATGCGTATCCTGTATCTGCTGTCTGTATCCAGTAGTCAAAAGCCTCAGATGGCTTCGGACTTACCCCAATGACGTATCCATTTCTGGCCTTAATCTCCATTGCGTTTGAAATCATTGCATCGTATGTTGTATCAAGCGGTGCAAAAACGATGCAGGGAGTTCCCTTTGATATAAGAGCAATTGTTCCGTGTTTTAACTCTCCTCCTGCTAAGCCTTCTGTGTGAATATAACTTACTTCTTTTATTTTTAATGCAGCTTCCAATGCCGTTGCATACGACATTCCTCTCCCAATTGTATAGATATGTTCTACTTTGTGGAGTTTTTCAGCAAGTTTTTTTATAGCATTGACTTGTTTTTCATGCAAAAGTCTTTCCATTTCATCTGCTGCAGTAAGAATACTTTTTTTTGCTTGCGCAACTTTCCCGTTCATCGCAAATGCCAAGAGCAATAAGACAGCAAGTTTTGCAGTGTATGCTTTTGTTGATGCAACCGCTTTTTCTGGTCCAGCATGAAGTAGCAGTTTGTAATCAGCCATGCGATAGATCGTTGACCCAAGTGCATTAACAACTCCTACAATCGTACTTTTCTTCTGCCTTGCTCTATTGAGTGGCTCGATAACATCAATTGTTTCACCAGACTGTGACAACGCAATAATCAAACTATGCTTGTTGAGAAAGTCTTCCAGATAATTAAACTCTGATGCAACTGTTGTGTTGATATGATGTTTTGCAATTTTAGAGAAAAAGTATGAACCCGCAAGACATGCATGGAAAGCGGTTCCTGCACCAATAAAAAATGTTCCCTTTGCATTTGCTATTTCTTTTGAAAGTGAAGTGATGGACGAATCATAGTTTTTTGCAATATTTCGAATAATTGTAGGTTGCTCAAAAATTTCCTTGATCATAAAGTGATCAAATTTCCCTTTATCTGCTGTCTCAAATTTCCAATTTATCGTATGTATCTGGGGTGTTACTTTGTCACCATCGGGAAGACTTAGAACAGTTACTGTACCTGAAAGAATTGCCATTTGATTATCTTCAAGAAAAATAATCTTTCTTGTATGTTTGATTATTCCCGTAACATCTGATGCAACAAAAAGCTCCTTATCGCCAATACCAATAACAAGTGGTGATCCATTTTTAGCGGTAATAATCTCCTCAGATGCAACATTGACAAGAACTATTGCATTTAATCCTGAAAGACGATTGAACGCTTTTCTTGCCGCAGTATGAAAATCTGTTGTTTTACTGTACTCTTCTACAAGATGAGGTATCACCTCTGTGTCGGTCTCGGAGAGAAATGTGTGTCCTTTTTTTATCAATTCTTCTTTTATTTCCTGAAAGTTTTCGACAATGCCATTGTGTAGCACAGCTATTTTTTTCGTGCAATCAAGATGGGGATGTGCATTTGCAATAGTGACGCCTCCATGGGTGGCCCACCGTGTATGTCCAATACCAATAGTGCTTTTAGGAAGAGATAATTTTTTATTTCCTATTTTGCCGGTATATTTTTCAACCCGTATTTCTTTTCCACTTTTTACTGCTACCCCCCATGAGTCATACCCACGATACTCAAGTAACTTTAAGCCTTCAAGAATTGAGTCTGCTGCATTATCTTTATACCCAACGTATCCAAATATTCCACACATACACTATGATTTTGAGATAATCTGATATAACGTGCTTAGATCTCCAACCGTTGCATCTGGAACAAACCCTTCTACCTGCTCTGATGTCTGTGCATGTATACCACGTTTTACCCAGATAGTAAAGACTGATGGGTGATGCAGTTTTATCTGCGAAAGAAACGCAATCCAGTCATCAACGATATAGAGTTCTTTCCCTTTATACCTATTAATGACATCATGAAAAACGTCTTTTTTAGAAAGTACAATATGCACATGTTCATTTGCAAATCGTTCGTGGATTTTTGTCTTAAGAAGCTTTGCTTTTTGTAACCCTTCCTCCCCTTGTGAAAAAATTCCGATCTCTGCTATTTTTTCAAGCTCTGAGAGAACATCTTCCACCTCTTCATACAATCCATACTGGGTAAGATTTGAATCTTTAAACTGCTGCGTGTCAAATAACGTATGGTCTATGTCAAATAAAACGACCTTGGTATTTTCTTTACCTATTACTTTCTCAACAGTCTCTTGTTGTTTTGTATAAAGTTTTGTTTGTGGAGCAACATTTTTCAGAATCGTTGTTGCCGGTCCGACAACACTGTCATTTCCAATAACAACGCCTGGCATTGTAGATACACGGATTCCTAAGTGCACGTTATTTCCAATTACTGTTCCAAAATGTTTCCACCCCGTATCTTTTTTGTCGCCGTTAAACTCGACGTGTATTGATGCTCTATCAAGTCGCACATTTGCAGTGATAAATCCAGCTGCGATTTTATTGTTACTGCCAATGATAGAATCTCCGATAAATCCAGAGTGTGTTGTCGTTTTTTGTAGAATAATGCTATGTTTTACTTCCATATTTGCACCGATAACAACACCCTCTTCCAGCATCGTGTTATCCCGGATAAACGCATTTGTACCTACCCGCACATGCTTTCCAATGTACGCAGGTCCTTTAATTCTCGCTCCTTCCATAACGATAGCTCCGTCTTCAACAATAACCTTACCCAGTATCTCTGCTGACTCTGCAATTGTCGCCGAGCTAGATATCGATGAGGGAATGTTTAGTAACAGATACTCTGCGATCGAAAAAAGATCCCAAGGGTATTTTAATGTTACTGAGTGGTTGCCAGTGCTTACGACGTTTGCAGTCCTGCGGCCAGCGTATTGCTCGAGTGCTTTTTCAAAATTGTAATGCTCTTTTGGAACTGATTTCAAAACATCAAGAAATGCTTTATTCAATAAATAAATACCAATAATTCTCTGTCCAGTTTTGTTCTCACTTGGTTTTTCTTCTATTGATAATAGCAACGAGTCGTCTCCAAACACTACTGATGCGTATTTCCCAGCTGCAGTTTCTTTTTTTGCCAGCAGAACTACATTTTTGGCGTCAGTCTTACTATTTTGCAGGAGAGTTGAAAACTCTGAGAAATCTACGTGGTGAGCATTCAGAACAAAAAACTCATCATGTAGAAACTTCTCCGCGTGTAGTAATGCGTCTCCCATCCCTTCGGGGGATGGTTGGATTACATAGGTAATTTTCATACGAAATGCTGATCCATCTCCGATCGTTTTCTCAACTACTCCTGTTGACCCATCAATGATCACAACGTTTGTGATCCCTGCTTTTTCCAAAGAGAAAAGCGTATGAACAATTATCGGTTTTCCACAGAGTGAAACAAGAGACTTATGCTCAATGTCTGTGAATGGATAAAACCTGCTTGATTTGCCAGCGGCAAGAATGACTGCTTGCATATTATTCTTGAATATAGGTGATTTCTGCACCAAGTGTCGTTAGTCTTTCTGCAAATTTTTCATAGCCTCTTTTTAGATGATGGATGCCATGGACAACGCTTTCTCCGTTTGCTGCAAGTGAGGCAAGCACAAGCGTTGCACCTGCACGAAGATCAGAAATAGTAACTGCAGCATTGTGCAAACTTGTCGGTCCAATGATTCTTGCCGCATGAAAAAACTGTGGCTTATCATCTGTCAAGTTAAAGTTATATACTTCTTGCGGATTTGTGACTTCTGGGTTATAGAGCTGTATTTTTGCTCCCATTTTCAAAAGCTCACTAACATATCCAAATCTATACTCATATACAGTTTCATGAATCGTTGAGGTTCCATTTGCTTTTGTCATAAGTACTGCCCATGGACTTTGCCAATCTGTCATAAACCCTGGATAAATTCCCGTAGTAATATGCGTTGGAGAAAGCGTATCTTTTGCAAAAAATCGAATACCCTGTTCACCTTTTTCATATCCTCCTCCAGCGCGCTGGACTTCATGTAAAAACTCTTGAATATGCGCCTTCTGCGCATCTTTTACCAAAATATCACCGTTTGTCAAAAGTGCTGCAACAGCAAACGTCACGATCTCATTCTTATCAGGAAGAATGGTAAATGTCGCACCATGAAGTTGTGGTACTCCTTGAATTTCTATCGTATGTGGATCAGTTCTTTTGATCTGAGCTCCCATTTCATTAAGAAGCGCTATTAGCTCATCAACTTCTGGCTCAGCAGCTGCATTTTGTAGAATAGTTTTTCCATCTGCAAGAACTGCTGCGAGAATAAGCGTCTCTGTACCAGTATGGGTGTTTTTACTAAATCGATAGGTAGCTCCCACAAGCTTTTTTGTTGTTGCATGGAAATATCCATCCTCACTGTCATAGGTGATCTCTGCACCAAGCTTTTTGAGTCCATCAATTGTTCGTTCAATAGGACGAACACCGATTCGACAACCACCAGGATTTGGAACAACTGCTTTTCCCGTCCTTGCAAGAAGCGGCGCAATAAGCATTGTTGATGTTCTTGTCTCAGCGGCTTTTTCAAAAGAAACAATGCTGCGCTTAAACTGTGGAACCGATACGACTGCTGTATGATCATGCAGAGTCACATTTCCTCCCAGTTCTTTAATAATCTCAACAACGACAAGAAAATCTGAGATAAGGGGTATATTTTTAATTGTTACTTCTTCGCTAGTCAGCGTTGCAGCAACCAGTGCTTTTGCAGCAATGTTTTTCGCACCAGAAACTGCAGTTTCTCCTCGCAAGACATTTCCACCTCGTATCAAATAACGTTCCATAGCTATATACCAAATACTTTTGTATACACCTTTAATTCTACACCAAAACGACGTTTTAACTCTTGTTTTGCAAGAGAAAGAAGTGAACTCACATGCTCAGCTTTTGCACTTCCACAGTTAACGATAAAATGCGTATCGCCTTGTGCAATCATTGCATCTCCTATTCTTTTCCCTTTAAGACCAGCTTTTTCTATTAAATATTCAGCGGTAAATTTTTCTTGCGGTGAAGAGATAGGGTTTGAGATCGTTGTGTTTCGAAATGTTACTCCAACGGTATTTTTTGGCTGTGAGCTGGTTCTATGCTCGACTGCTTCTTTTCCCCGCTGCCAAACTGTATCTTTATCAAAAGGTGTTAAAAGAAATGTCGCTGATAAAAGTATTTCATTCGTGATCTGTAAAACACTCGCATCATCTGAGAATCGAAAATATGACGGCCCAACTTCTTTTACCTCTCCTTTAGGAGAAAGTAACGTTGCACTTGCAAGATGATCTCCAACGTACGCGCTTCGTGGTGCATAGCTTGCATTCATAAAGATTCCACCTCCGATTGTCCCAGGTAAACCAAGCTGATACTCAAGCCCACTCAGTCCTTGGTCTAAGGTAAACCGAACGAGCTGATTCATGATTGCTCCACTTTCTGCAAATACTTGAACAGACGCAACATTTAATCTCCGATTGGTTATTTTTCCTTTAAACCCTAGTAACTCAATTTTACGACAGCTATTTTTAATAACAAGTCCCGAAATACCCTTCTCGGATACCAAAATATTTGAGCCACCACCAAGTATTAGAACAGGTAACTCGAGTTGATACGCAGTTTTGACCGCTATCACGATCTCTGAAACAGCGTCAAGCGCAACAAAGTACTCAGCTGGACCACCAATTCGAAGGGAAGTGTGCGCAGCAAGCGGTTCATGTGTTTTAATTTTGTTTTGTCCTAATGCAGTCTCAAGCGTAGATAATGCTGTACCCATAAATTATTTGCTTTCCTTAAGAAGTGATTCGCCAACCGTGTAGATATCTCCTGCTCCCATTGTTATAATAACAACATCTTCCATATAGCGTTGTTTCATCAGGTATTCTAACACATCAGAAAGTGTACTTTGATAGAGGACGCTTTTGTGTTTTTTCTGCATAGCTGCTACCATTTGTTTTGAGGAAATTGATGGATCAGGCAATTCTCTTTGTGAACCATAGATATCTGTTAATATAACAGTATCAGCAGAAGTAAATGAGTCTAAAAAGTCATCGAACAATCTTTTTGTTCGTGAATAGGTATGTGGTTGAAAAACACAAACTATTTTCTTTCTGGGAAAGCTTTTTGCAAAAGCTGCAAGCGATTGCTGTATTTCTGTTGGATGATGCGCATAATCATCGTAAACTTCTGCTCCTGTTGCAAGCGTTCCTTTGTATTCAAAGCGCCGTTTTGCTCCCGTATAAAGTTGTAGTGTCTTTTTAATAGCCTCATATGATAGACCAACCTCAAATCCAACGATGCTAGCGGCTAAAGCATTGAGCGCATTATGCTCGCCAGACACACGAATGCTTAACTCACCTATACGCGTATTATGAGAAACAATCCAGAAAAATGTCTGTGTACCAGAAATACTCACTCTCTCAAGAGAATAATCATTTGTTAAAGAAAATCCATAGGTAATTATTTTGCCCTTGAACTCATCTTTGAGTTGCTGGACTTGTTTGTCATCGCCATTTGCAATAAGTATCCCATCTGTTGGAAGTTTTTGAGCAAATTGTAAAAACACTTTCCTAACATCATCTAATGTTGAATAGATATCCGGGTGGTCTAACTCGATATTAGTAATCACTATTATCTTTGGAGTAAGGGCAAGAAACTGTGCTGTTTTATTGTATTTCGGCTCGATTGCATATTCATCAGCTTCTACAACAAAATACTTTCCTTTTCCAAAATGCCCCGGCAACCCAAGCGCGCCAAGCGCGGCCACACTTCCTGTCCCAATAGTGTAGGATGGGTCAAGGTGGTTTTTCAAAAGAATTGTTGCAATCATCGCCGTTGTTGTTGTTTTCCCATGAGACCCAGCAACAGCGATGCCTTCATATGAACGGCCAAACAAAACACCATCCATAAAAGCACCCACTGCCTCACCTTTGGCCAAAACCGGAATACCTTTTTCTTTAGCAGCTACTACTTCAATATTGTCATATCCACCATGCGCGCCAGTTGTGATGACAAGATCGACATTATTGATATGTTCTTTTGAAAAATTTTCATACGGTTTTATCCCTAGCTTGCCAAGCGCTTCATCGGTTATATATTTTTCGGCAACATCAGAGCCAGTAACTTTCAGTTTTGCCTCTTTGGCGATAATTGCAAGTGGTGTCATACCAACTCCCTTTATTCCAACAAAATGAACTGATTTTACTTTTTTCATTTCTTCATAACCTCCCTTACCACCTCTTGATCACTCCAAGGCACCTCTCCGTTTCCAAAATTCATTGATCGTTCGTGCCCTTTGCCCGTGATAATAACAATGTCTCCTTTTTGTGCTTTTGCGATTGCAAATGCAATAGCTTTCTTTCTATCAGGTTCAATGAATACTTCTTTTCCTCCTCGTTTCGTAATTCCTAAAACAATTTCTTCTGCAATATTTCTTGGATCTTCATTTCTCGGATCTTCTGCGGTTAAAATAATACTATCTGCAAACTCAGAAGCGATTTTACCCATCAACGGCCGTTTTGATCTATCTCGATCTCCCGCACCGCCAAACACATGAATAAGTCTACAGCCCTCACCTAACTCTTTTCGCAAAAAGGGTAGGAGTTTGGCAAAGGCGTTTGGCGTATGAGCAAAGTCAATGTACACTTTATATTCGTTGTCGTGCATCAACTCCAGTCGTCCGGGCGGAAGCATAAATGTCTCAAGTCCTTTTTTGATTAGCTCATCTGAGATACCAAGCAACCGACAAACCCCAGCTGCGGCGAGGCTGTTGTACAGATTAAACTCGCCTGGGATAAGCGTTTTGTAGTTGAAAACGTGAGGGTTAATATCTGCATCAGGCGTCATGCCATACGTTAACACGTGTTTTTGCATTGATGATAATTTCTGCATAAGCGACATATAAGACTCATCATCACGATTAATAACTGATACAAAAGCTGCAGTTAACAGTCGTGCCTTTGTCTTAAGATAATTTTCATACGTTTTGTGATAGTCCAGATGCTCATGAGTAACATTAGTAAGAACGCCAACTGAGATAGGAACGCCAAAGACTCTGTTCTGATCGATTGCATGGGAGGTAATTTCAAGAATAAGAAACCGAGATCCACTATTTTTTGCCTGCTTAATATACTTTTGCAGCGAGAAAGGACTTGGTGTAGTAACGTGAAACCCAGTGTTTATTTCAGTATCGCCAATTTTTGCTGTAATTGTTGAGATCAAAGAAACATTAAAATTTGCTGTTTTTAAGAGATGATAAATGAGATGTGCGGTCGTTGTCTTACCATCAGTTCCAGTGACACCGATCACAGATAGTTGTTTTGCTGGAAATCCGTGTAAGATATTGGCAATACCCGCCTGACCAAGATGGTAGACGTTTTTAAAATTCTGCCACATGATGCTTTATTATACCCATTTTAAAGGAAAAACTCTAGTTTTCTTGACTCTATTTTGTGACATAATACTTTATAAAATCAAGAATTTTACTATAATTTGAGTAAAATAAATATACATTAAGAAGCAAGAGGCCTGGAAACACAAATGACTTTTCAACAATACCTCCTGTTTTCATACGTAAAAACTTAAATGGCGGAATACCAAAACGAATTGGAATGGGAAAAAGCCAGGGAACACCTTCCCTGGTGAATGTATCGAATATCAAATGCGAGATAAATCCTATCATAAACGCCCACCAAACAACCTCCATATCAACGAGTAACACCGTACCAATAGCATTCAACAGTATTTGTAAAACAAACCCAAACAGAAATACACCAATAACTGAGTGAGAGATAAATCGATGTCCACCAAAAAGAGGAGAAATAAGTTTACTAACCAGATTTCCAGCCCGTACCCGTCTGTATAAATTTGCTGTTGGTTGATCAAGGTCTGGCGCAAGTCCTCCTACCATATTGGCGGTAAATGCAACCAGAGCAGTCGCAAGAGAAATTTCCTGGAGTGGATGCGTAACAACAACGTATGTTAGCGCAGTAAATGCTGCCAAGTCATGCGTTCTTCCCGTCATAGTAAAAGTATAGCAAAAATACGCAAACACACATAATTAAAGGAAACGAATGCTATGCAATGTGTATCATACACTAACTTATGATACAGTACCATGAACTGATTCATTATACCCTCCGGTTCTTGCTTTTTATATTTGCATATGCTAAAAAATCATAATGGTAGAAGCTTTTTTATCTCGTATAATAAGAAGGGGGCCTTTGAAAAAAGAGTTTGTTGATAATCCAGATCTTGATCCAAGAATAAGAATTAGAAGTGCTCTTTTGTTTCACTTCGACACACATCAACAGCCAAAGAATCCATTATTGGGAGATGGAGAAAGAACGTATACTCCTAAACAAATTGCAAAAGAAATCAGAAGAGGAACTGAGTTTGGAAGCAGTGAAGTAGATGCACATATGCAATGCATGATTGAAGTTTTTGATGGTGACATAGGCTATTATGTAAATGAGCTCACCAGGAAATCACATGAATTAGCTTCTGAACCAAAAACTTTTTAAGTTAAAATATGAAACCCGTTATCTCATTTGATGAGTTTAGGAAATTGGATATTCGCGTCGGACTTGTGGAAAACTGTGAGCCGAAAGAAGGGTCTGAAAAATTACTACGACTTACCGTTGACTTTGGGCAAGAAGGGAAAAGAAATATCCTTTCGGGAATTGCAAAATGGTATAAACCAGAGAGTATTATTGGCAAACTTCTTATTTTTATTATCAACCTTGAACCGCGAAATATTATGGAAGAAGAGTCACAAGGAATGCTTCTTGCTGCCAACGGCACAAAGCCAGTCCCCTTAAAACCACAAACAAAAACTGCTCCCGGCGCAGCCATCCGATAATCATCTTAACGATCTCAGATAGTTGGGGTAGTACAGATCACCATTAAGTTGTTAAAACTACTCAGCTTCTGTTGGGCCGATGCCATAATAGGTAAGAAGATTTTTTGCGATAGTAAAAAATAATGGCGCTGCTGTTTCTGATCCATAGATTGAGCTTGTTGGACGATCTACAACAACCAAC
>Ga0209542_10019079_pt1 | contig 11033 bp, 17 predicted proteins | sample RifCSPhighO2_01_FD_184028 | JGI IMG/M metagenome (GOLD analysis project Ga0209542, IMG submission 184028) | Soil microbial communities from Rifle, Colorado - Rifle CSP2_plank highO2_0.1 (SPAdes) (version 2) | ecosystem: Environmental > Terrestrial > Deep subsurface > Rock core/Sediment ...
CATAATCATTTTTTATGCCAGTACTTGCTCTTGCATCTTGGACACTTGATTGGATGAGCGCTAGTGCTTGGCACCCACCAGTGCTTGCACTGCTCACATCGATGCGGATATTCCCAGAAGTACCATCTCTTGACATGAAGATTTCTTCTTATGTAAGGAATTGCTATGCCTAGAATAATGCCTATTGACATCAGGCACCAAATGGCAGGCCATTCATTTGGATTATTAGTCAGAAGAAACGCGATTAGTGGACCGATTATTATGCTATAAACTGTTGTTTTCCAAGAGCCATATAGGAGGGGCAAGACGAACACGGCAATTATGTAGTAGGCCATCATATTTGCGCCTAAATCGTTAAATGGGATGCTCCATGCCAGATGCCAATTTCCTGGATATGAACATAATATCTTACCGCAGAGTTCGCTTCCAAGAACACAGCTTCCAGCCCAGCTAAAAGGATATATTTTGACGAGCATTAAAACCGTTATTATAGATGCGATTGTAAGAACAGGCCATATAATTTTTGCTCTAAATCTTGCAGGTATAAAATACAATATTAAAGCATTTATTAAAATTGGCTGAAATGCTATATGGATATATGACAGAAATGTGAGCAGTTGATTTTCTGGAGAGGAGCAGTTTCCAAGGTAGAAATATGTGATTGCCTGCAAAGTTTCCATAATTGCAAAGTAGCCGAGAGGTATCCAAAGGAGATTGCTTTCTTTTTTATATACCAAGTGCGCTGCAAATCCAAATCCGATAAGCGCAAATATAGCCGATGCCGCAAAACTCCAACACATCCAATATTGTATTAAAACTGGCTCATATATTTATTGAAAAGTTGATGACGCCCGGACCATTGTTTTAACTTGGGAATAACTCTAAAGACGCGGATGGTAGGAATCGAACCCACATATCCTTTCGGAAACTTGCTCTCCAAGCAAGCGGGCTACCACTGCCCAACATCCGCATAAATATTGGAACAAAGGGGTGTTTTTAAAACTTTAGAGATTTACTGCCGTATGTCACGAACGTTAAAACGCGTTCGTGATCATCCAAAAGTCCCATATTCACTCAAGGACTTTTTGATCTTTCCGAGCTGCCAGTCTTTCAGCACTTGACGTGCTGTTCTATTAATATCGACTTGCGAGCCTTTTGTTATGAAACGTAATTTTTTACCTAGCACTTCTACTAGAACTTCAGGGTCGTTATCTGCCTTGATTTTGTAATATCTTTCAAAGACATTAGGATAAGAGCGCATTAATTGAGAGAGAATGATGAAAGGCTCTTTTACTTTATCATACGTTTTTACGCTTATTTTTGTCGCTTCTGAGATATCTTCTTTTTGAGTTGCAGGATTGTCTGTCGAAGCTATTACTCCTGGAGTGTCGAGCAGTAAAATCTCTTTGGTTAGCCTGACTTTCTGAATTCCTTTTGTAAATCCTGACTGCTGTGACACTCTTGCTGATTTTCTTCCGATTAGCATGTTAGTAAGAGAGCTCTTTCCTGTGTTTGGATAACCGACTATGCCGACATGTGCTCTCTCTATCTTGAGTTTTTTGATTTCCATTTTTATTCTATTTCTTAAATCGCGCTTGCCCATGAAAGTTTTGCATGAGATTATTGCGTATGGTTTGAGATTCTTTTCGTTGATTGTTTTTTCGATTTCTTTGCGATTGACCAGATCTGCTTTGTTGAATACGAACATGAGCTTCTTGTTCTGCGCGAGAACGTAATCTTCAAGCTCAAGATTGCGGGTTTCTTCGATAAAGCGAGCGTCTATTATTTCCAGAACGAGGTCTGAGATTCTAATTACCTCTTGGGCTAACTTTGGAAAGGCTTCTCTATGCTTGTTGCCTCCCTCGATTATGCCTGTTCTCCTAGACGAGAATGAATAGCGGACTCTCATCTAGTTTAATTGTAATAATGGTTTAAATAGCATCGCACGACAGTTGTTTTGCTTTATATATAAGTTTAAAAATGCGTGTTTTCTATTTTATTAATGGTTGAACAGCCTTATAGTGATGCTTATCGCGTTCGCAGATTGAGAGAGATACAATTTTCTGATGATAAAATTGGATGCGCTATTGATTACTCTGGAGATAAACCTCAATTACGTACCTTTTCTGCGGAAGAGACTAGACGGGAATTGAACAGGGTGCGTCCTCTTTGGGAACAGCAAGTTAATATGGCTCTTGTTAGTTGCGGAGAGCAACCAAGATTTGCATTCAAAGCTAGGAGTGCTTAGTTTTTTATTTTATTTTCAGAGTATAGATATGTTTTTATATGCTTGTTTATTTGATGTATTTTGATGGATAGTGTTGCAACTAAAGATGGTATTGAAGATGTTGTGTATGGTCGATTGGTTGAATTAAAATTCTCTCCCGATGTTGTTTCTCAAGTCAGAGGACCTCAAGGTCTTGTTGTTATGGTTTCTTCTTTAATGGAGGGTGATTTTCCTGCTCTTGATGAATCTAATTTATGGGTTGCTCTTAAAAAAGTTAGAGAGCCTTATGGAAGAACTATTCTCGCTGAACAAGCTTATTTGGTGTATCCTCCAAGGGTTGGTGTGACACCTATTGAACCTGTTACGGGAACTAGGAATTTACGCCACAATTTTGCGGGATATGCTTGTCTTACTGATGATGATGCACGTCGTTTTCTGGGAAATCATCCTCTTATAAAAGGATTGCGTTTTGCAGTTCTTGATCATGCAGGAGCATCAGCTTTGGAGTATGTTAGGTTTTAACTAAGACTTTCTAAACTTCTAGGTAAATAAGGAGAGACAACGCCCCACACTTTTTTTGCTATGGTTTCTGGCTTTAGTATTCCTTTTCCTTGGGAGCTCATACAATTAATAAGTCTCCATGTTGGATCTGAAGCTGCAACTTCTTTAAATACTTCTGCCACTCTTTTTTGATAATCTAAGTCTCTTTCATGAGCATCTCTCCTTTTCCCTCGGGTATATTCTCTGTCTCCCTTTCTTCCCACTAAGACGTGTGCTGTTACAGGATCAACATCCAATATCACAGTTAGATCTGGCCGAGGGAGATCAAGTCCTTCTCTGCTAAATTCAGCTCTATTTAACCATTCGATATACTGTGCTCTTTTTTCTGGACCGATTATTTTAGCGCCTTGATGTCCTACACTTGCAGAAGTAAATCTATTTGAAACTACTACCTCTCCTTTTCTCAAACTTTCTCTTATTTCAGGAGCCACTTTGAATCTGTCAAGAGTGTAAGGCAGTGAGGCTAAATAGGGATCTACGCGAGTTGCTAATCCAAACTCATTTCTTAAATAGGCAGATACAGTATCTGCAAATAAATTCTTACCATATTGCGGAAAATCCAGAACGTGTACTCTGTGTCCCTCTTCACGCAGTTTCTTTACTAATCGGTCTGTTTGAGTTGCTTTTCCAACTCCATCTGACCCATCCAATACAACAAATCTTCCTCTCCTTAAGTCCATCGTTGTTTGTTCTTTCTTGTTTTATAAAAGATAATTGTGCTGGAATGTATATATTGAAGTAGGGAGTGGTTTAAATATAAGTTGGAGGATTGTTTATAATGGAAAAACCTGTTCAATTAATAGATATACCTTATGAGCCTGGGGTAAAAATGATAGACTTAATGAGGGGCAACTCACGCATTGAGGCTAAGGTTCTTGACCAGGGTTTTGTTGCGCTTATTGATGTTATGCCCCGCCTTGTTCCTCAGGGGCGTACTGCGGATTATGCTATTGCTCGAGCAGCAAGAGTTTCTTATGGAGTGGGGACTAAACGAGTAAGTGAAGACGAGGGATTAATCAGATATTTGATGAGACATAGGCATACAACTCCATTTGAAATGGTTGAATTTCAATTCCATGCGAAAATGCCTATCTTTGTTGCAAGGCAATGGATAAGACATAGAACTGCTAACGTTAACGAGTATTCTGGAAGATATTCGATTATGCCTGATGAGTTTTACAGACCTGAAATTGAAGATGTCAGAACTCAATCGAATTCTAATAAACAAGGCGGGGGCAAATCTATGGATGAACAGACTGCTGAAGAATTTCTTGATTTTCTTACTCGCACTGAACAGAGTTATAACGATTATAAGACTTTAACTGGAAAAGGTGTTGCGAGAGAGCTCGCAAGAATTGGTCTTCCTCAAAGCATCTATACTCAATGGTATTGGAAGATTGATTTGCATAACTTGCTTCATTTTTTGGGCTTGAGAATGGATTCGCATGCTCAATTCGAGATACGTAAATATGCTAATGCCATGTTTGAAATTATCGAACCAATTGTACCTATTTCATGTAAAGCATTTATGGAGTATCAACATAAAGCCTTGCATTTATCTGCTTTGGAAGTGAAAGCAGAGAGGAGAATCAGGGCTGGGGAGTCCCCGAGAAAAGTTATCGCATCGGTATTTCAAAATAATAGAGAAAGAAAAGAATTTTCAGCTAAGCGTCGCAGGCTTAAGTGATTAATGCAGTTACTTTTTCCCAGTTGAGTGAAAGCCGCTTGTGCCTCTTTTTGTTTCGCTTAATTCTGAAACTTCCTCGAATTGGGCTTGCATGATTGGGACTATTATTACTTGCGCTATTCTATCTCCCTTTTCTATTCTGTAGTTTTCTGCTGCGGAGTTTTGGAGGATGACGAAGAATTCGCCCCGATAATCTGAATCTACAAGGCCTCCTCTTTTGAATATCCCCTTTGCCGCTAAACCACTCCGATCCCAGAACTGCCAGCAGTATCCTTGCTCTATTTCCAAGCATATTCCTGTTGGGATTTTTGCAGTTTCTCCAGGAAGGATAATTCTTTCTTCTATTGAATATAAATCGAATGCGGCAGAGCCTTCTGTGGCATAAATGGGGATTTTAGCTTCAGGATGTATTTTCTTTATCTTGACCTTAACTTTATTCATATCCTTATTTTATAGGACGGTTTATAATTATTTAGATATAGAATATTTTAAACTTTAAAATTAGCTCATTTTTAATTTCCGGTAGTAAAGGTTATCTGTCTAATGGGATAATTATTAATCGTCAAAGGTAAGAATTGCGCTAATCTGTTAAAATTTTTATATATTTTTATGTTGAATTAATCGAATGGCTATACAATATTAGATATCTGGAATTACTCTTTCATCTCAATTTTAATTTGTACGCTTCTTGGAATCTTGAGCATCATAATCGGATGGAGAACGCGGTCTTCTGCTGGCAGGTCGATTATTCTTTTATGGACACGCATTTCAAATCTGTCAAAAGTTGCTGTGCCGTTGCCGCAGGGCGATTTGCGTGTGGTGACTTTCATGATTTTTGTAGGCAAAGGAATAGGTCCGCGCATGATTACTCCTGTTTTTGATGAGATGTCTTTAACTTGGCCTATAACTCCGTTTAATGCGTCGATGTCCACACTGCTCAGCTTGATTCTTACGTTACCCATTATCCTGAAGGGAGAAAGTGGTTTTTAAATCTTAGCTTGATTAAAGATATCCGTCTCTATGAAGAGATTCTACTATTTCTCGTGTTGTTTCTGATAATTGCCCTGTTTCTCCATATGAATACCACGCCTTTCTTTGTATATTGTCTTGACCATCTGGAGCGCCTATTTTATTAGCAACAGCAAAATACACTTCTACTTCAATAGGATTATTTGATTTTGGACTAATACCTGTGAATCTTTTATAATATCTAACTGAAGTCATGTCTAATTCTGTACCTGGAAGCTCTTCTTCTATTTCTCTGACAATACATTCGAGGTCAGACTCTTCTTTTTTGGGTTTCCCTCCTGGTAAAATAAGGAAGCCATTTTTTTCTACCAGAAGAATCTCTCTTGAAGATTGTCTTATAAAGGCAACATCAACTACTCTCTGAATCATTTTATTACTGTTATTATGGGGATTATAATCTTTGTTATCTCGAATATAATAAGGTGAGCCGCCCGCGCCGCGCGGACGGCTCTGCCATCACAGCTTAGGTGATGACTATGATTGCATAATCCATATATTCGGGTATTTAAATATCACTAGAATTAATCTTCATCTTTGGAATTTCCGCTTGTTGCTATCAAGTTTAATATGCGGAGGACTAATTCTAGGAGCATGATTAATATGAAGAATGAGCTTATTTGACTTATTAGCGAGGGGATTTGAATTATATTTGAAACTACTTTATTTGCCGATGAAAATCCAGATTGGGATATGAGAATAATTAACAATGTTAGAGGGGTTTGTTTTGCAATTTCTTCTGCTAAACTTTCTTCGTAGTAAGCGAGGATTCTTATTGCCCCCACTATTGATGCGGTTATAAGGAGAATCTGATTAATGTCGAGATTTTCTGATAATATCAGGAGCATTATGGTAAATACTGAGAACCATACAAATATTACTAACGGAAGAATTATTATGTATTCTATTAGATAAAGAATCATGGCAAATAGCTTGCTTAATATTGGATGCTCTGATTGATTATAACGTGATAGGTTGAGAGATAGGATGTCTTGTCGGGCAATAAATTTGTAGAATTTCCATGTTAATATGGAATATAGAGCAATAAGGATTGCGGCGAAGAATGCTGCTAGCAAAGGGAGATATTGAGGAGGGATAAATCGCTGAATTGTATCTAAAACTTCGTTTATATACACCTCTATCATTTTCATTTAATGGCTTGGAGGTTTAAATTCCTTTCTAGCAACGTGATACAGAGATTTCGGTACAAAGAATAGCAAAGCTAACCAAAATCTCTGTCTGGAGAATTCCGACGAAGGGCAACGTAATAAACAGAATTCTCCATAACTTTTAAATAAGCATTTGTTTTATTGATATTGTGATAGACATTAAGCTTGTTCGTGAGAATCCTGAATTGATTAAGGATACGATTTTAAAGAAGGGCAAGAAGGAGCTTTTGAAAGCCTTGGAGGAAGCGATTGATAAAGATGAGAAGTGGCGCGAGCTTAAGACTAAGGCAGATGCTTTGCGCGCGGATAGGAATAATGTTTCTAGAGATATTGCTGAAGCAAAGAAAGCGGGAAATAATAAAAAGATAGGGGAGTTGATGAAGAAAGCTAAGGATATTCCTGATGAGATTGCCAAAATAGAGAATAAAAGCGGCAAGCTGGAAGACGAGATTAGAGATATTTTGATTAGGCTGCCTAATGTGATGCATCCTAGTGTTCCTATTGGCAAAGATGCAAGTGATAATAAAGTCTTGGAGATTGTTGGAAAGCCGCGAACTTTTGATTTTCCTGTTAAGAGCCATACGGAGATTGCCGAAAACTTGGGGATGGTAGACTTTGACGCGTCTTCTAGAGTTACGGGAAATGGATTTTATTATTTGCAGAACGAGCTAGCTTTGCTAAATCAGGCTTTGATTAGGTTTGCGATAGACACGATGATTAAGAAAGGTTTTAGTTATGTGGAGACTCCTTTAATGCTGCGCGGGGAGATAATCAAGAACGTGACTGATTTGCATGACATGAAAAATCAGATTTATAAAATTCAAGATGAAGAGTTGTATTTAATAGGAACAAGCGAGCATGCTTTGATAAGCAGATATGCAGATACTATTTTGAGCGAGAAGCAGCTGCCTGTAAAGCAAGCGAGTTATTCGATGTGTTTTAGAAAGGAAGTTGGCAGTCATGGAATTGATGAGAAAGGATTATTTAGAACGCATCAGTTCAATAAGGTTGAGATGATATCTATATGCGTGCCTGAGGAGTCTATGAAAATTTATGAAGAGATGAAAGGGATAACTGTTGAAATTTTTAAGAGACTTGGCTTGCCGATAAGGGTTTTGGCTATATGTTCTGGAGATTTGGGTGATTTGAAGCACGTGCAAGTAGACATTGAGGCTTGGTCCCCGCGAACTAGGGGTTATTTTGAAGTTGGCTCTTGCTCGAATTTAACAGACGCGCAGGCTAGGAGATTGAAAATTAGGTGCGACGGCTCGAGAGGACGTTACGTACCTCATACGTTGAATAATACTGCAATAGCAACTTCTAGGGCATTAGTGGCTATTCTTGAGAACTGCCAGCATAAAGATGGAAGCGTTAAAGTGCCGGACGTGCTGCATGATTATATGAATGGGATTAAGGTGCTGAAGAAGAGCTAGGCTGCTCTTGGTAATCTTCCGACAAAAAAGAATGTTTCAAGCCATGATTTGTCTCGATTAGAGCCTAGCATTTGTTTTGCAACATCTGCATCCTTTTTTGGCATTTTGTCTAATAATGAAATATCTGCTTTTGTTGTAAATGGGTTTCTAAATCCGCCATAACTTTTCGCGTACATTACTGCCTCTCTTGCGCTTCTTGCTATTATAAGATAAGGGTCAATTGTATCAGGAGAGGTCATTTGGTATAATCTGCATTTATTATTCATGCAACTTTATTTCTAGATGGTTTTTAAATCTTTTTAATTAGGAATTATTCTGAAGATAGCTGCAATTAGCGTGAGAAGAGTGATTACCCAGCCCAAGATTACCTCGCCCATTTGATTTATTACAGGAAGTGTTAGGTCGCCGCTTACAAGATTTAATCCTATAACAAAACCGACTAGAATGCTCGCAAGAAGCCCTGTGACTTCTGTTATTCTGCCTATAAGGCGGTGGCCTGTGTCGTTATTAACCATGAAGTTAATTAGGGAAGCTGATATATAAAATTAACTAGAGGGAGATTCGTCTATTGAATTCCTAAGGTACTCTTCTCCACCGAGGTAAGTTCGTTGGGCGAGATATAATTTATATAAATTAATTCCAGGCGAACGAGCTACTTTTTCATCTCTTTCTCTTATTTCTCCTCCCCATCTTAATCTTGTAGCTAGATTAGTTCCCCTTATCCTCCATTTTGCAACAATCAAGTCTTCTTCATCGAAATTTTGATTATCTATTTTATCAGAAATTACCATCTACAATAGCGTGTGTTGACACAGCCAGAATTGTAATAATTTGCAGAACCATATCCCTTGTAGCTTCTGTCAGAGGCGTAATTAATATATGTTGGTCTTGAATATCCATAATACCAATAGTCTGAGAGGGCGTTGTTGTAATTATCCTGATTGTATCCTCGCATATAATTTCCATCGTAATCTTTTACTTTGACGTATGTGGTTTTCTCTCCCCATGGGTCTTTATGCATTTCTCGCATTACATAAGTATGCCCGTCATAGCCGTATGTGCTCTTTTCATAATATAAATTTTGAGAGTAGTCGTTGTAATAGGATGAGTATGCTGAACCTATGCCTGATAGGAATATTGTAGCTAGTGCGAGAAATATAAGTGTGAATACTTTGTTGTATTGCATAGTTATCTGTATGCTAGGAGATATATAAATGTATCGTTTGTTGTATCTATTAAATGACGGTTGGGAATGTTTATATATCATGTTTATAACTTGTTTTTATGGTAAGAAACTCTAATTTGGGAGATTTTGTTAAAGAAGACCCTTCTAACTTAGTTGGAAGGACATTTATGGATGATTTGAATGAGAAGAATTATTGTGTTTTAGGATACGAATATGGAATAATGAGAATAAGATATAATGATGGTACTGTTCGAGGAGTTTTACTTTCTCTTCATAAAAACGATTCTCTTATTGGCTAGCAATATGTGTGGTATTCGACTAAAAAATTCTAATAAGTAAGATTTAAAAGACTTCAATAATAAGATAATTCGAGCTCGCTTAGTATAGTGGTTAGTACGCTAGCCTGTCGCGCTGGAGGCGCGGGTCCGATTCCCGCAGCGGGCGTTATGAAACGATTAAATAGGATTCTCATTGGCGGAATAATAGGATTTGTTTTCGGATTACTTCTTGGTTTATTTGTAATGTCTACTTGGCCCACATTTAAATGGATAACTGACTTAACATTTCAGCCACTCGTTTATTTAACTGAGAGATTCGTTGAATGTAATGAAAGTTGCTATTTTCTCTATCTTGTCTATCCAATAGTTATGGCTATTTTATTTGCTCTGATTGGAATGTGGCTTGGAAGATTAGTAAACATGCTTAAATCTTGAAAAATATGTGATAAATAAAGTTGAACTTTGTTACAATAAATAATTATATTTCAAGTTATCACAAAATTTAATATAATCCTCTTCCTTTAATTAATCATGGCATTCGAGGTTTACATATATACGTTTATCAGCGTTTTCCTGCTGAATATTATTCCTGCTTTTGGACCTCCGACATGGATGATTCTCTCGTTTATTGCTTTTAACTATAATATCCCTTATCTTATTCCGTTTGTTCTCGTGGCGGTTGCGGCTTCTACTTCGGGAAGATTTGTCATGACTAGTTTGTCCAAGCACATCATCAGGAATCGGCTTTTAAGCGAGAAATACAGGAGAAATGTTGATCATTTGCGCGAGCATCTTGAGAAAAAATCCATGGCTACTTCAACTGTTTTTCTTATTGATGCTGTCACTCCGCTTCCTTCTGATCAATTATTTGTTGCTTATGGCTTGACTGGGCTTAAAGCAAGATACGCGCTCGTTCCGTTTGCTATCGGCAGATTGTTTACTTATAGCTTCTTTGCATATACGGCGACAGAGGTTTCAAAATATGCTGCGGCGAATTCACTTACTAGCCTCTCGTTCTTGAGCGGCTCATTTGTGATTATGGAGCTTCTGCTTTTATTATTTGTTTACTTCTTTATAAAAATAGACTGGGAGCATTTAATTCTGCATCACAGGTTCAGGATATTTCACTAGTTAATCCTCTTGCCGTTTTCCAGGACATGCATGCTTCTTTCTGCGATTTCTTTGAAGAAAGGGGTTGTGTCAACAACTTCTTCTGGGGCGAAGCTGCCTTTTTCTTGGATTATCCCTTTATGAATCATCTGAGCCATTATGCTTGCAGGCATTCCTGTATCGATATTGCAGCCAGCGTCCTCCCATCCTTTTAATGTGGGTACGATGCATTCCATTATTATTTCTTTCTTTTTTCCATTATGCGCGCCGCTTACGATGACCCAAAGATTCTCTTTTTCTTCGTACCCCTCGGGGATTTTTATATCTTTAAGGGTTTCCGTTAAGGTCTCTATTGG
>Ga0209542_10019081_pt1 | contig 11032 bp, 11 predicted proteins | sample RifCSPhighO2_01_FD_184028 | JGI IMG/M metagenome (GOLD analysis project Ga0209542, IMG submission 184028) | Soil microbial communities from Rifle, Colorado - Rifle CSP2_plank highO2_0.1 (SPAdes) (version 2) | ecosystem: Environmental > Terrestrial > Deep subsurface > Rock core/Sediment ...
CCAAATTAATATTTTTATGTAACTATTTATTTATGATCTCGGCCCAAGAAATCAAGGATCTGATTTCAAAAAATAACGGTATTCTTATGGCTTCAAGCGCTAAGGTTTTTCGCCAGTCATATTTCGGCAACAACATCATCGCTCCTAACAGCGAACCAATCCCGGGTAAGGTTGACGCCAGAGGATATCTCCCTGTTGAACTATGGATTATGTCTACTGTCGAAGCTGAAAATCCTATTAAAGTACCCGGCGAAGGAATTACTAACATTCTTCTAGGCGACTCTCGTGTGCCTTTGACTCACATAGAAGAAGTGGCGGGAGATTTTGTATTTGGTCAATATTCTAATAAGTGGCCGCTCACAAAGATATTGGATATCGGAGGAGAAAAAGTAAAAACCAGCTTTGGAACACAGGAAGTCCCCCCTATTCCGGCTCATGTCCATGCTGGTACAATATCAAGCGGAAAAGTTCAGCGGCCAGGGAAGCATGAGGCATACTTTTTCCCTCCTCTGGATGTGAATCCATACCATAAGGAAGTAATGGCTAAGACCAGAATCGGCCTTAAGCCGGAAACTACTAAGGAAGAAGTAAAAAATAAGTTGAAGGAATTCGGACAAAGCGACTCTATGTTTGAGCTTTTAAATGAATTCGAAATTGAGCCAATGACTGGCTGGTCAGTCCCAGCCGGTATTCTGCATGCTCCAGGCCCGTATCTTACTTTCGAAATTCAACTTCCCCAAGATGATTACAACCTGGCATCTTGGAGGTTGGGCGAGCGCCTTTCAGAACCCGAAAGACAAGATCGCTATCAAAAGTTTGTTCTCCGTGGCTTAAAAAATGAGGATGAATACATTGATCTATTACTTGATTGGCAGGCGACTACTCATAAAGATTTTAAAAACAAATATTTTCATAAGCCCGACATAATTGAAAATGGATCATGGGGCAGACGAATGCAAATATTTTTTGACACATTTTACGGCGAGGCTTGGGAAATATTGCCAGGCCAAACAATGAAAGCCTCCTTAAAAAATGTACCAATTGCTGGGGTAATTTGGAGCGGCCAAGCCAATATTAACGGAAACCATTTATCTCAAAAAGGTCTTAATGAATTTCTTTCAATTCCTAATACCAATTTAATTGTGTCTAACCCAGGAGATATAACCCTTATGATCTATACCGTCGAGCCGATCAAGAATTATCCTAAAAATTGACGGTTGTTTTTTATTAATTTAAAATTGATTCGCTAATGCCATACAAATTACTCCTTTTAGATGTAGACGGCACTCTCGTTCCAGTCGGTCCCCACACCACACCTTCTGAAAAAGTGGTGCGTTTTTTAGATAAGGCTAAAGATAAAGTGGCTATTTCGCTTGTGTCCGGCCGGCCGGCAAATTGGTTAACTGAAATTTTCGATATTTTAGATTTAACTGCTCCCTGTATTATAAACGGCGGTGCTCAGATTATTGATCCAATAACAAAGGGGGTCATTTGGGAAAAAGCAATCAGCGAAAGAACTTTAGATAAAATTATAGCCCTGGCTAAAGCTAAAGATTTTTCATTTTTAGTAAATGATGGTGGAATTGAGTACAGAGATCCAGTAATAACTGAGTTCATTAAACCTATTGCTATTCAAGTATCATACCTGGGTCGAGATGAGATTGATGAATTTTTGGCCGAACTCAGGTCAACTAGTGAAGTCACAGCCTATCCATTCCCATCGTGGAAAGAAGGTCTAGCTGATATATATATAACTCATAAAGAGGCAGGTAAATTTCATGCCGTGGAAAAATTGGCAAAACTTCTTAACATATCAAAGTCACAGATAATTGCTGTAGGTGATGGAGCAAATGACTTACCCTTATTTAAGGCCAGTGGCTTAAAGATAGCGATGGGCAATGCGGCTGAAAACCTCAAAGAAGCGGCGGATTATATAGCGCCATCAGTCCAGGAAGACGGTGTAGTCAACATTATTGAAAAGTTCGTTCTAAATAAATAATATCCGCTTTTATTTTTTAGACTTATTCAGTGTAAAACGTACAGCCTTTTTTATCATCTGATTAATATTGTCTTGAGAAATCTTAATCAGATTAGGTTCTGTAATCTTTCGATAATAATCCTCTACACGATTGACGCTTCTAATGAAACTGGCCTGAATTTTTTTGTCAGACCAATCAACCATATCGGAATAATCATCTGAGGACATTAATTCTGCTCGACGTTTGGCTTCTTCAAAAGATGGAGATTCAACAAGAATAAACTTCAATGAAGTCCTGAAACGCCTTGAAAGGACCTTGATTTGATCATATGTTTGATCAAAGTCATGATCCATAACCACAACTGGCGTGCCACCAGAATTTAAAACTGCGGGAGTCAAAACATCGCAGATGATTTTGGCGATGACATGACGATAACGAAGACTTTCGGCTGAATCAGGCTTACCGGTATCTTTACCGAAAATTTTCGTTCGAACTTCATCCATATCAATCAAAACCGGCTTGAGGTTTCTTTTTTTTAACTCATTAATAATACCTTTAGCGACGGTTGTTTTCCCGGCTCGTTTAGCGCCATCAATATGAATTTGTAATTGTTTTTTGGTCATAGTTTAAAACCCGCTTCGCGGCCATCTTTGTGAAACATTTTTACTGTTTCCAAGGATAACTTCTGCAAATTCATTCCTTTAAATTTATTGAATTTAGCGATCAAGTCAGGCGTGCAAGTAATTATATCCACCCCACTCTCTTCTGCTTGATAGACATTCAGAACCTCTCGCGGAGAAGCCCAGAGTATCTGAGCTGATCCACCAAAGAATTTTTTGGTTTTTGAAACTGATTCCCTTGGGTCTAGGCCAGTATCAGCGATCCGCCCCGCGAAAATTGAAATAATACTTTTCGGGTTTAGAACGTTTTTTAAGGCCTTAACCTGACTTAATTCAGTGACAGCCGTAATATTTAATTTTAATTTTGAAAGTCTTTTAATTAACTCAAAACTGGATTTTCCTTTTGTATTAGTGACAGGGATTTTTACATAAACATTATTTCCCCAAGCTGAGATTAATCTAGCCTGTCTTTCCATTTCATCAGGGTCATCAGCAAAAACCTCAAACGAGACTGGCTTAGTTCTTACAATTTTTAAAACTTCTCGACAGAATTTTTGATAATCAGTGATTCCGGCTTTGCGCATTAAAGTCGGATTAGTAGTAAATCCTTGGACTTGATCCTTGTGTTCTTTAATTACATTGATGTCGCTTGAATCTAAGAATATTTTAATCATTTTATTCAACACTTAGGATTAAATCGCAAACTTCACGTAAAGCATGATCGCCGCTTTTTCTTTTGGTTATATAACCAGCTGCTTTTAAGCATTCTGGGGCTCCGTCTTTGACTGTAAAAGAGAACCCAGCATATTTTAAACATTCTAGGTCGTTTATATCATCCCCCATGTAAGCGGCTTGGTCAGATTTCAGCCCTTCTCGGCTAATGACATTTTTAAAAGAGGCCAATTTGTCTTGACTCTGAATCAATTCAATTTTTAATTTTTCACATCTTTTTACAACGACAGGATTAGTTTCTGCAGTTACTACAGAAAGTTTAATACCTCTCTGTCTCAAAAGGTTCAGTCCCAAGCTATCTCGACGACTGCAAACAACCGACTCAACCCCGTCTTGATTTATATATACCTTGCCATCTGTAAAGACTCCATCAAAATCTAAGACAAGTAATCTTATTTTTTTTAGCTTACTAATTAAAGTGTTGGACATTTGTTTGCACTTTATTATAGAATGAAATATAATAAATTGCAAGTTTTAAAACTAAGATATGAAAATAGTAGCCATAATCCCAGCCCGCGGAGGATCACAAAGAATCCCCGGGAAAAATATAAAAGAATTTTGCGGCAAGCCTTTAATCGCCTGGACGATTTTAGAGGCTTTAAAGAGCAAATATTTGGATAAGGTCTTAGTCTCAACTGATGATAATAAGATAGCAGCCGTAAGTAAAGAATTTGGAGCTGAAGTTCCATTTATCAGGCCAACAGAATTGTCTGGGCCGGCAATTGGAATTGAGCCGATTTTAAGGCACGGCTATGAGTGGCTCAGGGACAATGATGATTATAAGGCTGATATTTTGTTATTATTAATGCCGACTGCACCTTTAAGGCAAACCCAGCATATTGATGAAGCTATAGAAAATTTTTTAAAGAGCAAAGTCGACTCAGTAGTTGGGGTCAATCAAGTCCCGGCTAGTCACACCCCATATTGGACCTTGGTAAAAAACGAGGCTGGCAAAGTAACATTATTTGATGGAAGCCACTTGAAAGATCGAATCGTCAGAAGCCAAGATTTTCCGAAGAAATGCTACTGCTGGAATGATCTAGTTTATGTCTTTAAGCCTGAAAATCTTTATACCTTAAAACCTAACCTTTACGGGGAAGTGGTCGAATTCTATGAAACGAGCCCTCTCTACGAAATGGACATCAATACACCTGAGGATTGGAACGAAGCTGAGATAAAATTCAAAAATCTACTAAAAATTAAAATCCGCTAGCTGACCAACCGCCATCGATAACAAACTCAGCTCCGGTTATGTAACTTGAAGCTTTTGAGGCTAATAAAATTGAGGCGCCAACTAAATCGTCTGGCTCACCATATCGCTTGATCATCGCTCGCTCAAGTCTTGCCGCTCGAGCATCAGGATCAGCATATCCCTTTGCTGTCATATTTGTCCTGATGTACCCGGGACTTATGCAATTAACTCTAATATTATATTTAGCGAAGTCTTTGGCTAGTGCCCTGGTTAGAGACACTAGACCCCCTTTCGCAGCCATATAAGCTGGATTGTCGGAATAGCCAAATCTCGCGCTTATACTTGTAATGTTTATAATGCTACCGGCTATTTTAGATCTTATCATTTCATTAGCCACCAACTGAGCCAATTGAAACTGAGCTGTCAAATCTACAGCCATTGTTTTGTCCCAGTCCTTTTTAGAGTATTTTTCAGATGAAATACCACCAATTGTTATGCCGGCGTTATTGAATAAAATATCAATTGAGTGACCGTCATTTTTAATAGCCTTTATCACTTTATCTAAATCTTTATCATTTGCGATGTCAGCTTTAATAAAAGTAGAGCGAGCTGACTTCTTAAAGGATTCAGGGGCAATGATATCCAGGTAGTAGACGGTGGCTCCGGCAAGAAAAAGACCATCAGCAATCGCTCGGCCATTCCCTCGAGCGGCGCCAGTCACCAAGGCTGTTTTCCCTTCTAAAGAAAATATGTCTTTTAGATCCATGGATTATAGGGTTTTAGCCTTTCTAAGCTCCTTCATAATCGGAACCTCGCCTTCAATTACAGATTTGACACCAGTACCGATAGCAGAGCTTATCAGCCTTACAGTCTGGACTAGATCTTTAAATTCGTGAGGCTCCAAACTTGCGGCTTGATCCGTCCCATACATTTTCTTATCAAGGGTAATATGCCGCTCAATTAACCGTGCGCCCATCACAGATGCAGCCACTGAAGGTGCAATTCCTTGTTCGTGACCACTATATCCAATTTGGACCATCGGAAAGTATCTTCTAAATTTAGGAATCGCTCTTAAATTTAAATCTATGTCTCGAGCAGGGTAGGTAGAGACGGTGTGAAGTAGAATCACGTTTCTTTCACCCAAGACAGCAAGGGCTTTTTTTACATCTTCCAGAGTACTCATACCAGTTGAGACAATCACTGGCCGGCCAGTCTGTCTAATTTTTCTTAAGAAATCCTTATCAGTCAGCATTGCTGAGGCGACTTTATGACATGGCGGATTAAATTTCTCTAGGAAATCAATACTATCCTGGTCCCAAGCCGAAGCAAAAAACAAAACTCCTTTATTCTTCGCATGGTCAAACAGCTCCCGATATTCACTTTCGTTAAATTCACGGGCATACCTTGAATCACCATTAGTCGTATTTTTAAAATCTGATTTAACCAATCGCTCAATTGATTCCTTGGGCAAAGCTCCCCGTTTAATAGCATTCTCTAGAATGTCTCTGGGTACGATTTTTGGTTTGGCCAAATCCTCGTCGGAAAAAACTAGGGGAATATTTCTCTTTTGAAATTTCACTGCCTGAGCACCAGCATCGGCCGCTGCATCTATCAATTTTTTTGCAACTTCAATATAACCATTATGGTTAAGGCCTATTTCAGCCACAAAAAAAACAGGCTTCGTTCTGGAGACCGCAACATTCTCTAGCCAAACTTCAGGTGGTTCAGCTGGGGTTCCTTTAAAAATCCTTTTAAATTTAGAGGCCAATCTTTTTACTAAAGACATAGGAAAATAATACCTTTTTATAAGACGAATGTCAACCTCATTCTTAGATCACTTTCTTGGACTTAAAATAATCTCTAAAGGCTTTGACAATATAGTCTAGCTCTTGGCGAGTTAAATCATGATGGTACCCAAAATAGAATGAATTTTGATTGATATAAGCCGCATTTGGATATCTGGATTCCAGATCACCAAATAATTTTTTATAGATCGGCTGGTTTAAAAGTGGCATAGCGTGCCTAGTTTCGACTCCCCTTTCCTCGAAGAAATAAGTTAGCTCATCTCTTGAAAGGCGTGGGTCTATTACTGTTATAGGATACATCATAAAAGCATGCTCCTTGTCTTTGGGAATAGTCGGTAACCTGATAAACGGACTGAATCTCTTGAGTTTAGATGTTAGATGGGCTGCATTTTTTTGTCTCTTTTGAACAAAACTCTTCAAGTTTCTGAGACCCGATAAACCTAAAGCGGCCTCAAGCTCAGTTGCCCGATAACTGTAGCCGACGTCGACAAAAGAGAATCTCTTTTGAATAATATTGAATAACTGTTTTCCTTTTTTGTCTTTATCATCGTCAATATTGAGATAGATAGAATCACGGCCGTGATTCATCAGGCTTTTAAGTTTGACTGCGTACTCTGAGTTGTTAGTTGTGGCTATACCTCCAACTCCGGTAATAAGAAGATGGGCAATATATGTTGAAAAACAGCCGATATCCCCCAAGGATCCGACGGACTGGTTCTTGTAATTCACAGCCATAGCCTCACAACTATCCTCTATGACCTTGAGATTATGTTTCTTAGCAATTTTGTTTATTTCATCCATTTTAGCTGGCAGACCAAAAAGATGAACTGGGATTATTGCTCGGGTGCGTTTAGTAATATGTTGCTCAATCTGCTTGGGATCAATGTTATATGTATAAGGATTTACATCAACAAAAACTGGTTTCATCCTATTAAGAAGAACAACATTTGAGGTGGCAATAAAAGTTATAGAGGGGACCAAAACTTCATCGCCATCTTTCCATTTATGGATTGACTTAAGAGCATGAAGGGCTATTTGGAGAGCGGATGTGCCACTGTTTGTAAAAATAGCATATTTTGCACCATGCATTTTTGCAAATTTACTTTCAAATTCAGCAGTTATCGGACCTGGGGAAAGACGACCCTTTTTAAGAGTATCCAAGATGAGGTTTTTGGCATAATTATCTAAAGTAAATGAGGCCATTCCTATCTCAAGTTTTTTGTTTATTTTTTTCATTAAAATTTAGTGATCTAATAAAGATACGACATAATTTGCAATTCTTGAAGCGGCTTGGCCATCAATCTTATATATATGCCGATCAATAGTTTTTTGACGACCTTCTCGTTTGAGGCTGGGATTATCCAAATATTCCTTAACGGCCGCAACTAATTCTTTAGGAGACCAGACGACTATCGTGCCACCCAAAGATACGAGATTGATCAGAACATCCTCATGGTTATATCTCTCAACACTTACGACATAGGGCTTTTTCTTAAAACCGTCAAAGCTAATTAAAATCTGGGGCTTATCATACACAGAGGCGTCTAGCCCTAAGCTAGTAGCGATATACATTATTATTTCTGAATAGTAGACAGTATTTCTCAAATGATTATTATCCTCCTTTGACATTTCCGCTCCTCGAGGATCATTTTCACGGAGCATTCGGCCCGGAGATTCAATGACAAAATGTTCATCAGGTTCAAATTTAGAGAGATCAGCTGGGTGGTGAGGATGATTACGAACTACAAATACAAGGTCTGAAGGCAATTCTTTGTTTTTGATGGCATCTTTTAAGATCTGGCAGATTTCCCAATCAGTGTCCGAAAGAACGCTACCGGCCGGAGCAAAAATAACGATTTTTTTAGAGGAATCAATTTTTAATTTTCTACAAAAACTATTTCTTGCTTCTGTGGGACCAGTTTCCCAACCATCAAATTGGGGCAGGCCAGATATCATTGTCTTGGCTGAATTATTCCAATCATGAAAGTTTTTTAATTCGTCCACTAAGTGAGGACTAAGAGCAATAAAATGATCCGGAAAACATCTTAGAACACCTTTAGTGGTTGTATTGTCCCAAGATCTTATCATACCGACTGACTTAATACCCCGAGCTGCAGCGCAACGAAGAAGGGCCACATCCCACTCGCCAAAAATGTCAGTTGAGAAAAATAGATCTGGATTATATTTATTAATCATTTCATCGAGGATATTTTTTGGCGCCGAATTTTTATCCAGAAAACGATATATCTTCCTGGCAATTCTTAATTTGCTTAAAGTCAAAGCCGTAAGGTTAACGATCCAATAATTCAAGTAACCAAAGATGTTCCTGTGCCTGTTTAGCCTTTCCTTCCTTTGATTTTGTACATAGTTAGTGTTCTGCAAAAGAAATGCCAGGCGATACCAGAATTTAGCCTTTTTTGACCTTATAACATAATCAATATCTAAGCCTTCAATAACAAAATTAGGGGCGGCATAATTAGACTCAAAAAATTCCTTTTTATATGGAAAAGTCAAAACGACAACCCTTAAGTCAGGAGTTGTTTTAAGAATTTCAGATATCTTAGTTCCTAAAATATTTCTCCCAATAAAACTGTGATAAGCAGTCAGAAATATCGTTCTCATCTTATCGATTCATATATTTTAATATGTTCAGCAATCATTTTATCTATTGAATGACTCTGGGCCCAAGAATAGCTATTTCGAGTCATATTATGATACTCCGTGGACTCTAATATCTTAATAACTGCTTCGGCGGTAGCTTCTACATCTTCCTGGGGTACTAGAATCCCATTATAGCCATCTTTGACCGCATCCGAAATGCCATTATTGGTCGTACCAATAATGGGTAACCCGGCCGCAGCAGCCTCGAGAAATACTATCCCAAATCCTTCAAAATGCCAATCGTGGTTAATGGACGGAAGAATAAAAAGCTGAGCTTTAGAATAAAGCTCTTTTAAATTATCATCTGAAACATTAGATTCAAATTCGATTGAATTTTCAAGACTCAACTTTTTAGTTAATTCTTTCAAACCATTAAAATATTGGATATCCTTCTGACTTCCAATAATTTTGTACTTTAGCTCGGGAAATTTCCGGCGAGCAACTGCAAAGGCCGAGATAGCGATATGATATCCTTTCCTTTTTTTTAAAGCCCCAACGGATAGGATAAAAGGCTGGCCAGATTCCGATCTATCAACATGTTGTTTTCCATAATCTATGCCCGGGTTTATAACCTCGACTTCAACTGAAGGAAGAATCTTGTTAAACTCGCTTTTGGTATAATTGCTGATTGCAATTAAACACGAAGCACTCAGACAAGCCCTTTTAGATAACCATCTAGTCTTTCGATGATAAAAAGGAGCAATGGCATAAGTTCCCAGTAGATTAATTAAAAGGGGTCGGCCAGCAATTTTTGAAGCTATCCAAGCAATTATGCCATATGGATAAACATCTAAAGCATGAATAATATCAGCCTCCCGAGCATAAGGTATGACTTTAAATGCTGAAGAGAAAACCTTAGAACCTCTTCCCAGAATAGAAGTTTTACTATCTCCTTCAAACTTTTCAGTTAAGACAGTAATGATAAAACCTTTTTGTTTGAGTCCGTTAATTAACTGCGAGGCATAGCGCCCCCAGCCGCTGTTAGTATCAGTATCATGAGTTAAAATTAGTATCTTCATGAAACAAAGTTAATTATATTTCTGGCTCTCTGAACCCAATCATATTGCTGGACATCTAAAAAAGCCTGGGTGCTTATTTTTTCAGCCAAATCTTTATCTTCTAAAACGCTTTTGATACCTAGAGCTAGCGCCTTAGGATCATCTGGCTTTACTAGAACTGAATTATTTTCACTTAATACTTCTCTGATTGAAGGTAAATCAGAAGCAACTATTGGCCTCCCGGAAGCCATATACTCAAACATCTTCAACGGAGAAGTATACAAGCGGGACAGCTTCTCATTGCTCCTATTAGGAAGGACCAGCACGTCAGCGGCTTTTAAATACATCGGGATAAGGCGATATGGCTGATTAGTAACAGTTTTAAAATTCACGTCAGGTAGAGATTTTGAGGCTTCAAGGAAAATTGAAACACCTTTCCAGGGATAAAGATGGCCCGTGTAGAGAACAAGCTTAGATTCTTTGTTGATACCAAGATTATTCCGGGCCTCTAACTTAGAGGAGTTAATGTCAAATTTTTTTAAATCAGCACCATCTCGGGCTATTAAAATATCTTGGTCTTTATACCCGAGTTTTAGAAACATATTTTTAATTCCTTCGCTAATGGCTATGATTTTAACACCTCTTCTTCTGAGTCTTTTATATAAAAACATTTTATTTTCCGAAAATTTATGAGCCTCAAAACAAAGTTTTGAATTGGTAAAAGACAGAAGAAACAATGGAAACTCATCTCTCGAAAAGATAAAGGCATTAGGGAAATACTTCCTCGCAAATTTGATCAGCTTCCAAGCGGATAACGTGTTTTTAATCATAAAAGCGAAGCGATCAAAAAATCCGGGCCAATAAAAATCAGGGGAATTTAAAATTTCAATTCGAAAAGAATTGTTAAGATCATAGAAAGAAAAAGGATTATCTTTAATTTTACTTCTCCTTTTAGGAACCAAGAGGGTGGTGTTAACGCCTAAACGACTAAAGGCTTCACACATTTTGGAAACTTGAATTCAGTAAGCTTTTTCAGTAGGATAAC
>Ga0209542_10019083_pt1 | contig 11030 bp, 11 predicted proteins | sample RifCSPhighO2_01_FD_184028 | JGI IMG/M metagenome (GOLD analysis project Ga0209542, IMG submission 184028) | Soil microbial communities from Rifle, Colorado - Rifle CSP2_plank highO2_0.1 (SPAdes) (version 2) | ecosystem: Environmental > Terrestrial > Deep subsurface > Rock core/Sediment ...
ATTGGTACTGGGCACTCGGTATCATCGCCGTCGCGAGTACTGTCGCATCGGTGCTCTTCGGCAACTATTTGCTCGCCGTACTCATTGTCATTGCCGCCGCGGCGTTCGCTCTCCACGCCGCCAAGGAGCCGCCTCTGCACCGATTTCGTCTAGTAGAACGAGGCATCATGATAGGAGACGATATGCATCCGTTTGAACGAATGATATCCTTCTCTGTTCTTGAAGATGTGAAGGGTGAGCTCCCTCCGATGCTCTCCATCAAGACCGAGAGCTGGCTCTCTCCTCATCTCATCATTCCTCTTAACGGAGTTAATGTTGACGTAGTCTACGATTACTTCCTACATCATGTGAACGAGGATGAGCACCACCATACATTCAACGATCTGGTGGCGGCGTGGCTCGGGTTCTGATATAAATCTTCTATTGCTCTCGTCGTTCAATGGATAGGACACCGGATTGCGGATCCGGCAATGACAGTTCGATTCTGTCCGAGAGCACAATAGGAGCCTGCGAGTATTGTGCTCTCGAGCACGCCTGGGAGGCGTGCATGACAGAATCGAAGACCTTGCGAGTATTTTGTAGAGCATTCTGATGCGAATAGAAAATCCGCAAGGTGTACTGAAACCGTAAGTTTCGATAAGCGTACTCGCGGTCTGTCCGGGAGCACCAAAACAGTTTTAGAGTTAGGATTGAAACGTTCGCTCTCGTCATTCAACGGATAGGATAGCCCCCTCCGAAGGGGCCAATACTGGTTCGACTCCAGCCGAGAGCACACTACTTAGCTTTCGTGCGTGCGAGAGCGAGGGCAAGACGGGACTTCTTGCGGGCTGCCGTATTCTTCTTAATGACGCCGCGTTTCATCGCCTTGTCTATCGCTTTGTATGCCAATGGGAGGAGTTTCTCGGCTCCGGCGACATCTTTTTTGGAGAGCGCTTTTAGAAGCAATTTTGTCGCATCGTGGAGCGCTTCCTTGCGGCGGATATTGAAGACGCGTTTCTTCGCCGAAGAGCGGATCGCTTTCTTTGCTGAACTGGTAATAGCCATATAAATAGGTTGTAACAGTAAGTTACAAGGTTTAAGTAATAAATGCAAATACTCCGATGTAATTCTTACTAGAGCCTAGTGCCTAGAGCCTAGAGCCTGTATTATTTACCCATGATACGGCAAATTCGCGGGAAGGTGCTTGATGTGGGGCTCGTGAGCGCCGTTATAGAGGTCGCCGGTTTCGGCATTGAGGTGCGTATGAGTTCTCCACATGCACTTACAGTCGGGAGCGAAGCAAGTCTCGCGACGCATCTGGCCCTGAAGCAGGATGGTCTGGAACTTTACGGGTTTCCTGATTCTGCCGATCGAGATTTTTTTGAACTGATCATTTCCGTTTCCGGCGTAGGTCCTAAAACTGCATTGTCTGTAATGCGTAAGGCGCCGCGCGAGGCGCTTGAGGGCGCCATCGGCACGCGCGACCTCGCGTATTTAACGAAGGTCGTCGGTCTCGGCAAAAAAAGCGCCGAGAAAATGCTGGTGGAGCTTGCCGATAGGGTCGGCCCACAGTCGCATTCAAAAGAAGATGGAGAAGTGTTTGATACTCTAGTCGCGCTCGGCTACACCGAGCGCGAAGCGCGCAAGGCTCTACAAGCTATTCCCGACGGAGCGATCGGTAAAGAGGCGCGGCTCAAAGCGGCGCTTTCCTCTGGCCACTAAATTTCATGTACGAGTTTGTTAATGCAATCGTCCGCATGTTGAAAAAGGTCGTGCCTGAATCGGTGGTGCGGCCGCTGCGGCCGCTCTACCACCGAGTGCTCGCATTCTTAATGGCGCTCTCCTACGGGTTCCCTGCCCGAAGACTTGTCGTCATCGGCGTTACGGGGACAAAGGGTAAGTCAACGACGGCCGAGATGCTTTTTTCAATTCTGCGCGCGGTTGGATATAAGACGGCACTCATTTCTACAATCCGATTCGCAATCGAAAACGATTCCGAGCCGAATATGTACAAGATGACGCTCCAGGGGCGAGGCTTCGCGCAAGCATTCATGCGGCGCGCGCTCGCGGCTGGATGCACCCATGTTGTCATAGAAGTAACTTCCGAGAGTGTCCTGCAATATCGGCACTGGTTCCTCGAACTTGACGGGCTTATTGTAACGAACATTCAGCGTGAGCACATTGAAAGCCACGGGTCATTTGAAAAATATGTGGACGCGAAGCGCGCTATCGTCGCGGTTCTTGAGAACTCGCCGAAGAAATTTCGCGTACTCGTGGCGAATACAGATATTCCGGAGAGCCGCGAATTTCTCTCTGCGAGCGTCTCTCAAGCGATCGGATTCAGCGCGAGTGAACTGAAAAATATTTCCGGGGATGAACGTGGTGTCGATTTTGAATATGGAGGCGTGCATTTTTCTCTCCCAATTCCGGGAGCATTCAATGCGACGAATGCTCTTGCCTCAATCAAGTTCTGCGAGGCGCTCGGTATCTCGCTCGCTGCTATGGTTACGGCTCTCGCGAAACTTCCGACCGTTCTCGGCAGAGTTGAACATATTGACGCGGGACAAGACTTCATCGCCGTCGTTGATTACGCGCACACTTCTGACTCTCTTCAGGCACTTTATGATGCGTTTCCGAATCGCAGGAAAATTTGCGTTTTGGGGAATACCGGCGGCGGACGCGATACTTGGAAGAGGCCTGAAATGGGCCGTATCGCGGACGAGGTATGCGATAAAGTAATTCTCACAAACGAAGATCCGTACGACGAGAACCCGCGCGTCATCGTTGAGGCGATGGCGCGCGGAATGAAACGCGCACCGGAAATCATAATGGACCGTCGTGAAGCGATACGCGCGGCGCTCCGCGCCGCGCGTTCCGACGATGTGGTACTTATAAGCGGGAAAGGCACCGATCCGTTCATCATGGGTCCGAAAGGGTCTAAAGAGCCGTGGAGCGATGCCGTCGTTGTCCGTGAAGAGCTTGAACGACTTCTCTCAGAAGTTTGATATTATTCCAGTATGGAGATGCATGATGCGTGGTTTTTTATAGGCGTTTTCGTCTTCATATTCCTTATCTGGATCGCCACGGGTGGCCCAACGCATCCAATCGCGTTTACAGGCCCAAAGCTCGCTCAACCAGGCGTACTCGGCGGCGGGACCTATCTCCAGCTACCGCGAGCACCATACGGTCTCGGTGGCACAAATGTCGTTCTACCGGGCTCATCAAGCGGTTCTAGCATCACGGACAATGAATACGGGCAAACGGTTCCTTCCATCACAGGAGGTGTCTTCGGACCTTCGTCGCCATATCGCGGCGTAGTCAGAATGAATCGTTATGTTTCCGGGGCCGGTTCATCGGATCCAAAAAATGAATATGTTGAATTGTATGTTGCTCAGGACGCCGGCGCACCGGTCAATTTATCCGGATGGACGCTCTCAAGCGACGCGACGGGCAGTTCTGCCGTTATACCGAAAGGGACCGAGATCCCGATATCCGGTATCGTAAACGCGGCGCAGGATATCATCATTATTCCAGGCAAGCGAGCGATAATTGCTTCTGGCAGTTCGCCCATCGGCGCCTCATTTCGCGAGAATAAATGCATCGGCTATTTCAGCACCTTCCAACAATTCTATCCGTCGCTGCCGCAGAACTGCCCTACCCCGTCTGACGAGCTCTCCACCTATTATGGCGCCGGTTATATCCGCGACGTTGCATGTATTGAATATGTAAATAAGCTCTCGCGTTGCCAGGTCGCGCTCTCTCCTCCCGTCGGCGCCACGGGTGCCTGCCAAAATTTCATGATCCAATATCTGAACTACAACGGATGCGTGGGCACGCACCAGAACGACTCTAACTTTAAGGGCGACACGTGGCGCATTTATCTAGGCCGAACTACGCCGATGTGGCGAACAAAATATGAGATCGTGAAGCTTCTCGACGCGAGCGGCAAGACAGTGGATGCGTTTAGCTACTAGTTTTTATATTGCGTATTATGAAAGAATATCGACATTCATGTGCGCCCGGCAGGGAACGATCCTGCGACCTTCTCGTTAAAAGCGAGCTGCTCTACCAACTGAGCTACGGGCGCATGTATATTTTCTAATCGCACACTATCATTTTCGTGCTATAACTGCGACTCCTGCCAAATCCTATGAACTCTTTTCTAGTATACAGACAAGGCAAATTTTTCAAGGGCGAGATCGAGGTCAAGGCCACCACGGCGGGAGGTTTGAAGGAGAGAAATTAAATCCAGCGAGAGTTTGCGGTCGCGCATATCACGAGCCTTCCAGTGCAGGAGGCCGTGCAACATTTCGGGAGCGTCGCCCGCGCGGAGCGCGCGATTGATTTCTAACCAGAGCTTCTCGTGGCTTCTTGCACCGAGTGCATTCACCAGATTGTTGTTAAACCCGCGCTTATCTTCAGGCGCGGTGTGGGCATCATATTTGTATTCAACTTTTGCTTTTGCAACAATCTTTTTCGCTTTTGCCGGCGCGAGCTTCGGCGCGAGAATGACGATAGCGTTATCAGAAGCGGCGAGCGCATCGAGATGGTCTTCGAGCATGCTTGGATCATCGTTTTCCTGAAACGGGTCATCAATCAGTATCAAAAGTCTTTTTACAAACAGCCCTCCCGAAAGCGCCGCGTCTTCAAGAGTGGAGGTAGTGAGTTCTTCGCGCGCGAGCCGTACATAGGCAAGATTCGGTTCCTTCGCGCGGGCCTTCGCGATCCACTCAAACGCTTTGGTTCGCGTCTTTTCTACATCACTCCCATAAAATAAATACAGCATGGCTATTTCATGCTACCCCAATCAGGACCGGACTTCATTGTGGCAATTATAGGCACGCCCCGTGTTTCTTCGTTCGATAATACCGACTCCATAATCTCTTTTATCTTCGCGCCTAGTACATTAACGCGTTCGGCGCGTATCTCATACACGAGCTCGTCGTGTACTTGGAGCAGTAGATACGCATCTCCACCCGCTTTTTCTTTTTCTATCATCTCATCCACTCGCACCATCGCGAGCTTGATGATGTCCGCCTGCGTTCCCTGTATCGGCGCATTAATCGCCATGCGCTCGGCCTGCGCGCGTACATACGGCAGAGACGACTTCATTTCCGGGAACTGCCGACGTCTGCCAAATAGAGTTTCCGTATATCCATTCTTCCTAGCGAATCCCTTCGTGCTCTCCAGATATTCTGAAAGCGTTTTGAATGTACTGAAATAATCTTCTAGATACTGATGCGCCTCTGCTGTCGTGGAGCCTAGCTGTTGTCGAAGCGCGTTGACTCCCATGCCGTAGAGAATTCCAAAATTTATTATCTTGGCTCTACGGCGCATTTCTGCGTCGATCTTGTCTGACGCAACATGAAACACTTGTGCGGCGACTTCTTGGTGCACATCTCTCCCTTTTTTAAATATCTCGCACAATTTTTCGTCGCCAGAAAGTATCGCCGCGAGACGAAGTTCTATCTGTGAATAATCGAGAGCGACGAGCGAGAAGCCGTTTGGCGCAACGAAAGCATGACGTATCGCGCGCCCGCGTTCGCTCCGCATTGGGATATTCTGGAGGTTCGGATTTTGACTCGCCATTCGGCCAGTCGTCGTGCCGGTTTGAAGAAATTCGGCGTGCAGGCGATTGTCCTCGCCAAGCATGAGCGGGAGATTATCAATGTAGGTAGAGAGAAGTTTTTTTAATTCGCGATATTCAAGAATGTCAGAAATAATCGGATGCGTGTCAAGCATCTTCTCCAGCTCGCTTTCGCGCGTAGAGCGCTGTCCTCCCGCAGTCTTCTTCATTTTCTCTGGGATAATTTTTAGCTCATCAAATAGCACTTCCCCCAGCTGTTTGGGCGAGCTCACATTAAATTCGCGTCCGGCGGATTTATAAATACGTTTCTCAATTTTCTCAAGTTCAGCTCGATATTCTTTTGCAAGAGCTTTAAGAACGGCAGGATCTACAAGAATCCCTCGCGCTTCTATTTTTTCTATAACTGGAATGAGTGGTCTCTCAATTTTTTCATACACGTCCTTCACTCTCCCGAGCGTAGACAATTGATTCTCCAACTCAACAAATGCGGCATCAAAAGTTCGTTCTTTTGTAAATGCGAGAATGTCGTCAAGCGATGGATTTGTAAATTCGGACGAGATGAGCCAGAGCATCGTCTTCGTCTCGCGCAGGCGCTGTGCGTCCACTTTTTCTTCTCCGACGCTTTCGGTCGGAGCCCCGACTCCTGACGTCGGGGCTGACTTGCTATTAAAAATTGTTTTTATTCTTTCTTTCAGCGTCCTGAAGCCGAATTCGTCGCACATTGCGAGCATCTTTTGCATGTCAATATTTTCTCTCCAAACATTTTCGGGGAGCGTGAATGCGATTGGCGCGTCCAGCCGTATCGTCGCGAGCGATTTAGAGAATCGCGCATCTTCTTCGTGTTCTTTCAATAATCCAATCATCCTCGCCTTAATGCCCTTCTTCAGAAAAGCTTCTTCCCCATTTTTCTTTTTCAAAGCGATATATATTTTTTCAATACTGCCAAAATTAGTTATGAGTTCGGTCGCTGTCTTCTCGCCGATGCCCGGGACACCCTTAATGTTATCTGATGGGTCGCCACGAAGCCCTTTCCAGTCGGGAATTAGTTTCGGACCGAATCCGAATCTGGTGATAACCGCTTTCTCGTCGTAGAGAATGGTGTCGTTGATGCCCTTCTTTAGCGTGTACACACGTACGCGTTCGTCGTCTACGAGCTGGAGCGTGTCCATATCGCCCGATGCGATAATCACATCAACACCTTTCTCTTCTTTTAATTCATGCGCGATGGTGCCGAGTAAATCGTCAGCTTCAAACCCCTCGCGTTCATAGGTAGGAATAGAGAACGCTTCAAATACTTTTCGAGACTCCTTTATTTGCGCGACGAGTGCATCGTCAGTCTTGGCGCGTGTGCCCTTATAGTCGGCGTATGCCTCGTGACGGATAGTCGGCTTCGGCAGGTCGTAGCAAGCAGCAATGTAGTCGGGCTTCAGGTCGGTGATTATTTTCAACAACATAGACACGAGTCCGTAGAGAGCGCCTGTCGGCGCTTCTGTGGGGCCAGTGAAATCAGGCAGCGCATGATACGCGCGATGAATAATTGCGTGTGTGTCCAAAAGCACAATGCGTTTTTTGTTAGGTACTTTTTTAGCCATACGAAATTATGCGCGAGTCGTCTGTGCTGGCGACAAAAGAAATTTTTACAGCAGGTTCTGGCAGAGCTCCTGCAACTTTCTCTGGCCATTCAAGCAGAATTAGATTGCCAGAATCTCGCATGAGTTCGTCAAAACCAAGTGGCGCGAGGTCGGTGCCTTTCTCCAAACGATACGCATCAATATGAATCAGCCGTTTGAAAATTTGATTAGAAAGTAAATAAATTTTTTCTAAAACGAACGTGGGGCTGGTGACGACTTCTTCAACACCAAGAGCCTTCGCAACTGCTTTTGTAAACGCTGTCTTCCCCGCCCCGAGCTCTCCCCTAAGCGTGACCAGCGTCGCATGACTCACGTCAGGCACAAGGCCACGCGCGAATCGCGCGGCCTCCTCTTCAAGCTCCGCAGGCGTCCTGATTACCTTTTCCATTGCAAGTAATTGTACTCTTGAAATTAGAAAGCGCCCATCTCCCTAAGGAGACGAACGCTAGCGATGCGCGTTACCGTCAGTAACCACGCCAGTGGCCGTAACCGCGTCGGCAGTTGATACAAACCGACCACGATGGTCCGTAGTACATCGGTACCACCGGGTATACCGGATACACGGGATACGTTTGGACTGGCACATAGACAGTCGTCGACCCAGCCGGCATGTGCTGGTGCGCCGGAACGGCGATACAGCCGGCGAGGAAAGTTGAAGCTAAAAGAACTACGATCAGAGTTCTCATGGAACCTCCTATATGATTGAACTCATATAGCATACACCCAAGTGCTTGTTTTGTCAAGCCCTCCAAACACCATATCCCGGTGTTATTATACGCCAATGGATTCACATTTTGATAAAGAAGCGGAGGACACGAAACTCGCACGGGTACACGAACGCGAAGAAGAGGATGTCGCACGCATCCTATCTGATAAATATGGAATGACGTATGCCGATCTATCCCTAACAGAGATTGATAATGACGCGCTCCGCGTTGTACCGGAGGCCGTCGCTCGCGAAGCAGATGCGGCGGCCTTCGCGAAGACGGCGAAAGTTCTCTCGCTCGCCGTACATAACCCTAACAACTCCGCGCTCGCGAAGCTAAAAGAAGACCTTGCCGCACGAGAATTCAAGGTGAAAGAATTCCTCGTTTCTAAAAAGAGCCTCAACAGAGCCCTATCCCGCTACGCCGATCTCTCGTTCGCAACAGAGTCAAAGGCGGGAGTGTTTCTCGTCGCACCAGAGATGCTCGCGAAATTAACCGAGCAGACAGCAACGCGTTCCGCACTTAAGAGCGAACTGGACACTGCGGTCGTTTCACACTCGCTGGATCGCATCTCGCTCATTTTAGAAATTTTGTTCGCCGGTGCATTTGCTCTCCGCGCATCTGACATCCACTTTGAGCCGGCAGAAAAAAAGACGCTTCTGCGTCTTCGCATCGACGGACTCCTATCCGACACATACTACTTTGATCCAAAGACTTATCACCAACTTAATTCGCGCATCAAACTTCTCGGGGGTGTGAAATTAAATATTTCTAACAGAGCGCAGGACGGACGTTTCAGCATTACAAAAAATAATAGCCAGATTGAGATCCGCGCCTCATTCATACCTGGCAATTACGGCGAATCTATTGTGCTACGAATTCTTGATCCGGAAACGACCATGGTCTCGTACACCGAGCTCGGCATCCACCCGAAGCTTCTTGCGAGGCTAGAAAAAGAAATCAGGAGACCGAATGGCATGCTACTCACCACCGGGCCAACAGGTTCTGGAAAGACGACGACGCTCTACTCCTTCTTGCGCGAGATTCACACGCCTGAAATAAAAATCATCACGATTGAAGACCCTGTTGAATATCACCTGGGGGGCATTGTGCAGACACAGGTTGAAGGGAAAAAATATACTTTCGCAGAGGGGTTGAAATCAATCGTGCGCCAAGACCCTGACATAATCATGGTCGGCGAGATACGCGACGGCGAGACCGCCAACATCGCCATACAGGCGGCGCTGACCGGACACTTCGTCTTCTCCACTCTTCATACCAACAATGCAGCCGGCACCTATCCGCGCCTCGCCGACCTCGGCGCGGACCCTAAATCCTTCGGCTCGGCCGTGACCGTGTCTATGGCGCAGAGATTGGTGCGTAAACTCGATCCGAACAAAAAGAAAGAACGCCCTCTCACAGATGAAGAGAAAAAAATGATTGCAAAAGTATTCGAACCGCTCGCGGATAAATCTTTGATTCCCGAAAAAATAGAGACGGTCTGGGAACCATCTTCTACAAGTGATGAAGAGACAGGGTACAAAGGCCGTATCGGCCTCTACGAAGCGATATTCATGGACGACGAGCTCGCGAACTTTCTCCGCGACAATCCTCCTGAGCATGAGATTGCGAAGTTTACGGTAAAGCAGGGCTATCTAACGATGGCGCAGGACGGCATCATCAAAGCACTCACCGGTGTCACCTCCCTCAGCGAAGTCGCCAGCACTGTTGACCTCCCGCGATAAAAATAAAAATCGTCTATTGACACGATGTAACCGTTGTATATACTTCAGTTATATGAAAACGGCCATCAGCTTTAAGATAGATAAAGACGTACGCGACCGAGCGCGGAGTGTCGCCAATAAAATCGGTATACCGCTTTCAATGGTGGTGAACCAACAACTGAAGCAATTTGCCAATGATCGGCGCATTGAGTTCTACGAGCCGCTTATCCCAAATGCCAAAACGCGTAAAATTTTGGACGAAGCTCTGCGCGATATTCGCGAAGGAAACGAAAAAGCATTCTCGCCGATGTTTGACAATGCGAACGATGCTATCAAATGGCTTGAGCGTGATGACGCATGAAGTTGAACTTTTCTCGGCGTTTTGAAAAACAAAGAGCGAAGCTGACGAAATCGGTCAAACGTAAACTAAATGAGCGTTTAAGACTTTTTGTGGCGGACTCTTTTCATCCGCTTTTAAACAATCATCTTCTGCACGATCCCTATGCTGGCTGTCGAAGCATTAACGTAACCGGCGACTATCGTGCTGTCTTCTACATGGAGAGCCCGAGCGTGGTCCACTTCCTCGTTATTGGCACGCACCACAACCTTTTTGGTACCTAGTTCTTGTGCATACCTGGTATGCACATCACAAAAAGAAAATCCCATTCGTAGTCCTCAAGGCAATAACCCGCAATAAATCGCGGGGTGGACGAGACACCTGAGGAGATTCCCAGCGACCACTGCCGAAGCAGCGGACCAGAAAGTCCTTGGGGAAACGCCCGAAGCCGTCAAGCCTTGCCTAGAGGAGTATGAACAGGATCAAAAATCTATGATAGAATGCTAGCATCACTGTAATTTTATGTCAAGCCCTACGAATGCCAATCCGACAGCCCCCACCTCGCTAGATTCGGCGCTTCGCCCCGCTCGCTGGGACGAATATGTCGGACAGAAACAGACGAAGGCAAATATCCGCATCGCGATTGATGCCGCCAAGAAGCGCGGGAGTATGCCGGAGCATATCCTCTTTTATGGCCCGCCCGGAGTCGGTAAGACGACGCTCGCCCACCTCGTCGCTACGACGCTTGGGTCGCCACTCAAGAGCACATCCGGCGTCGCCATTGAACGCGCCGGCGACCTCGCCGCTATTCTCACTAATCTTGAACCGAACACCGTTTTGTTTATAGACGAAATTCATCGGCTTTCAAGAAAAATAGAGGAGCTTCTTTATCCTGCTCTAGAATCTGGGCATCTCGATTTAGTTTTAGGGAAGGGACCCTCTGCGCGGACGGTAGAGCTCGCTTTACCTCCATTCACGCTTGTCGGCGCGACTACGCGTGTCGCGGAGCTCTCTGGACCGCTTCGTTCGCGCTTCGGCGGCGGCATCTACCAACTGGACTTTTAC
>Ga0209542_10019084_pt1 | contig 11030 bp, 8 predicted proteins | sample RifCSPhighO2_01_FD_184028 | JGI IMG/M metagenome (GOLD analysis project Ga0209542, IMG submission 184028) | Soil microbial communities from Rifle, Colorado - Rifle CSP2_plank highO2_0.1 (SPAdes) (version 2) | ecosystem: Environmental > Terrestrial > Deep subsurface > Rock core/Sediment ...
CTGAACTCATCACCAAAGGAGGGGCGTTCTTAGGTAAATACGCCTTTGACTTTTTTATCGGACATACCCTGGTTGTCATTACAGCCGCTGCTCTACTTGGCTATCAAACATTCCCGGAGGCAGTTACTTTATCAATCCTAGCGGCGGTTATTTTGGTAATTTCAATTGCCTCTCGTATCATTCACAAAATCGCCTTCTCTATTTGATTTTTCTGGAATAGTAGGGTATGATTAAGTTAACTATGGGATATGAAGGCCCGAGCATAAAAATCCAAAATTTTCTTAAGAACAAGGCCGTCGGAATCGCGGCGCTGTTCTTTATTTTCGCCGGCTTTTTGGGGCTAGAGGCCTGGAAGTCGCAAACTACTGGCGCAACTTCCGCAGTCGCCTTTAACCCTGAGGAGGTTTTCGCTAAAGCTTCCACCGACCGAAAGTGGGTTCTCATTGGAGATGAATTTACTTCTGCGCAAAAAACTTTCACTTTCTCTGTAGAACTTTCTGACGAGTTTGCAAGGTCTGAATTTTCCTTGACCTACGCAGTCCCAGGAACAAATAAAGAAGGGGCGATGGTCAAAGAAGAGGATAACCAATTCATTGCCAAAATCTTTATCGGAAATCTTAAACCAGGAAAATATACTGTTCAAGGTCAAGCTAAATCACAAGCGGGAAGCTTTTCTTCTGATGAGGTAGCATTCTTTGTTTCATATCCGCTTTACGTCACCTGGACACTAGATTGGGAAGGGTACAACGTTCCCGATGCCTACCTTGCCGATCTTAGCTACCTTTCCGAAAGACACAGCATTCCTTTAACCCACTTCTTTAATCCGCGAATCTACACTAGCGGAGATCTTTCGCAAGAGCGCCAAAATTATTTAACCTCTTGGGTCAAAGACAGAAAGGATAAAAATGGTGATGCCATCGGCTTGCACATGCACATGTTCCCTGACATGGTGGCTGCCGCCGGGCTTACTCCACTCGCTAGTCCTGCTTGGGGGAGCACAAGAGACGATGGGTATGACATTCTTACCTCCGGGTACTCTTATGGAGAAACCGTCCAACTTTTAACTTGGGCCAAAGGAGTATTTGAACAAAAAGGTCTTGGGATCCCAACGGTGTTTAGGGCTGGCGGATGGTTTGCTGATGGTGAAACACTTCAAGCTCTTCAAGATACTGGTTTTGTCTTAGATTCTTCCGGCCGAACCAAATACAGCTTTGGAACAAACTACGTTGCTGGGTATTGGGATCTTTTATCAACTTCCAGTCCTTACCAACCAAATGTCGCCAACCAAAACTCATCCGTTGGGCCAACCCTTGATCTCTGGGAATTCCCGAACAACGGGGCGGACTCCTGGGCTTACACAACCGAGCAACTTATTGCCCGGTTCAAAGATAATTTTGACGGCAATCCCCTTTCTTCTCGCCAGGTAGTTACTTACTTATCCCACCCGGAGTGGTTTTCCAAGGATAAGCCGAGAATAGACGGCCTCTTTAGCGAATTAGACAAATATCGCAACTCCGTTGACGGGGGGCCTGTCGTTTATATTACACTGGAGAGAGCTTACCAAATCTGGTCGGCTAAGTAATGTCTTTTGAAACAATCCGCGAACTTTTACTAGGGATTTCGCTTCCTTTTGAAACGAGGGTAACTATTCTTTTTCTTTTAATTGCCATTCCAGCATTGGCAAATACCATTCATTTCCTCATCAAAAGCCGACAAACCTGGTTTGGGTTAACAAATTGGATCCAAACACGCCCTTTGAATAGCTTTTGGAAAAAGGTCCTAGTTGCTGAATTCATGTTTTTGCGCCATGGAAACTTTATTCCCTACAGTATCTTATCTATCGCGGCTTTCCTCATTCTCCTTGTTGCCACCTTTGCCACCAGACCTTTCATTATTAACGCTTCTCCGGGTACCGGCACTTATCTGGCAAGCGCAGAGGAACCGATCACGGTGGAATTTAATTTGCCGATCGACGATAAGTTAGTCCAACTCTATATCTCCCCTGAGGTAATGGGACGTTGGGAGTTCGAAAGACCCTGGAAAGTTAAATTTTACCCTGACGAATCGTTTTTCCCGGGCAAAAAAATAGTTGTTTACGTGACTGGGCTACGCGCACGGTGGGGAGAAGAAAATCCCCACGAACAAGCCATCGAACTTTTTGCACCTAGAATTCCACAAATTTCTTCCATTTCGCCTGCTGACGGTGCGGAAAACATTCCCGCCGATGCGCCAATTGAGATAAAGTACGACGCTCCTTTGGGTAAATTTGTTGAAACTTACTTTGAACTAACACCAAAAAAGGATTTTATTGTCAAAGAAGATACAACCAAACAATTTTTAGCCTTCAAAGAACCTCTTGAACAAGGAGAACAGTACACTTTATTTGCTTATCAAACCTTGCGTTCTTACCGAATTTTAGATGGCGAAGATATTGAAAAATCCAGCGTAACTAAAATTGGCCAGGTCACTTTTAAAACAGTGGAGGCCCCATTAGTTTCTTCTTACACTCCCAAAGGATCGGGAACAAACCCAAGCGAACCTTTCAAAATAACCTTTAGTCAAGAGATGATCCGCACCGCAACAGAAAAACTACTCCGTATCACTCCGGAAACTGAAGGGGAAATCACTTGGGAAGATAAACAAAATTTGATCTTTACTCCAAAAGATGGCTGGCAAAAGGGAATCCGCTATGAAATTTCCTTGCTTCCTGGAATTACTAGCAGATTTGGCGGAATTACCAACGAAAAGGTAACTCTAACTTTTGAAACCGCTGGGAATGTTAAAGTCAGCGCTTTTTCTCCCGGCGCCGGCGCATCCGGCGTGGATCCAACCCAAACCAATGTGACGATCGAGTTTGATCAAGAAGTAGATCACGAAAATGCTCAGCAACACTTTTCAATTAGCCCAAACGTTTCTGGCAATTTCGCATGGGATGGAAGGAAAATGACCTATCAAACTGCTGGGAAACTTGCCTACTCTACTCGCTATGATGTAAAAGTTGCCGCGGGAGTTAAAACGATTTATGGTTTAGACTCGACGGAGAATTTCCAAAGTTATTTTGTTACCGCCAGCAATACTTTTACCTTAAACATCCCGCAATACTACCAAGATCCGCGCTACGAAACCTTTAACTGCAATTTGGTTGCTGCCCAGATGGTTCTGGCATATAAGGGAATAAGCGTAACCCAAGAAGAAATCAAGGCTGCTTTGAGCGTGGGGCAAGATCCTAATGCCGATTGGGTAGAAGGGTACGGAACCCATACTGGACCAATCGCCCAATACTTGGCAAGCAAAGGAATAAAATATGCCGTAAAAAATGGATGGAACGTTGCAGCGCTTGCCCAAGAAATAAAAAACGGTAATCCGGTCATCCTTTGGTGGTACAACCGCTACAGCACACCCAAAGGAGCGTTTACTTTACCGGGAGGATATACAGGATATAAAGGGATGCATTCGGAAGTAGTTCGAGGTTTTATTGGGCCCTCTTCCAACCCAACCTATTTACTGACCAATGATCCTTGGAGAGGGCAACTTACTTACAGCCAATCCCTCTTTAATTCTACTTGGGCCTACCTGAATTACACTGCTATCGTTGTTTATTAATGGTAATTCAGGGAACTACTTTCGCGAGAGCGAAATTGCAACCTGAGCGTTAGCGAAGGGAAGCACACGAACTATACGGCCATTGTCGTTTATTAATGAGACGCAGAAGCACCTCATTAACGCAACCCGAATGAAATGAGGGACAGCATTATAATGTTCTATAATGGGCCGTGCTCTCAAACATTTTCCACACGATAGTTCAATTTTTTATCGAAATTGCTGAAACTGCGATCTTGGCAATCCTTATTTTCCTTGCCCTTTACCTTTTTCTCGTTCGACCTCACGAAGTTCGCGGTGATTCTATGCTTCCTAATTTTCACGAAGGTGATTTTCTTCTCACAGAGATGGTTGGTTATAACTTGCTTGGTCGCATGCCCCAACGAGGAGATGTGATTGTCTTCCACTCACCAGAGCAGCCAAAACTTGATTTCATCAAAAGAATTATTGGACTTCCTAACGAAAAAATTAAACTCGAAAACGGGAGAGTCTACATCACCAACTCAGAAAATCTGGAAGGATTCCTTTTGGAAGAACCTTATCTTAAAGAAGGGACACAAACTGAGGGGCGCCGAACAATAAAAGAAGGGGAAATTTTTTCCATTGGCGACTCTTACGTTGTATTTGGAGATAACCGAGAACGGTCTTCCGATTCAAGAGAATGGGGCGCAGTTAGCAAAGGAGCGATCGTTGGTCGAGTTTGGTTACGGTATTGGCCTCCTCAATCTTTTTCTCTACTTGCAGCGCCTAATTACTGAATATTAATCTACTGAAACAATTTTTTTACCGCGCTTTTGAGAAAAAACAACCTTCCCCTCCTTGAGAGCAAAGAGAGTAAAATCGCGACCGTGACCAACTCCCGATCCAGGAGCGATCTCCATTCCCCGCTGCCGAACAATAATTGATCCGGCCGGAATTTTTTCGCCTGATCCTACTTTCAACCCAAGCCGCTTACCGGCAACTCTTGGTTTCTGCCTGGCTTTTTCTCCGCCGGCTTTTTTATGCGCCATTTATTTTCTCCACTACTACTCGGCTCAATGCTGGCCGGAATCCCCTTTTCCTCCGGTAACGCGACTTGGCTTTATACTTCATCACCACTATCTTGGGTCCTTTTTTTTGTTCAATTAGCTTGATCGTTGCTGTCCCCTTGCCAAACAAAGGCTCAAGAAGCGTAACCTCAATTTTCTCCTTTGCCCCTTCTTTAAGAAGAAGGCGATTCACCTCTAATTCTGAACCTTCTCGAACAAGATGCTGACTTCCTCCTATCTTCAAAACTGCCAGCTTCCCGCCCCCGCTTTTTCCAGCCAAAGGCTGATCCGCCTTTGTCGGGGCTTTTTGCTTCTTATTGCGCTCTGCGTGAGTAGCGATTTTGGATCGCGTCCTTTTTACCTTTTCTTCCATATCTTTAAAAGTTTAGCAGGCTTCAAGTGAAGAGCAAGTGTTTCGCGGCGGATTAAATCCGAAAAAAGAGCAATCGCTAGCTTATTTTCTTTAGTTTCTGGGTATTCAACAGTTATCTTATCTGTTAGCTTAAGATTCGCTTCTTTGCGCAATTCTTGAACAGAGCGGACCAATTCCCGTGCTGTCCCCTCCGCCCGCAATTCGTCTGTAAGATCTGTTTCAAACTTTACACTGAGGGTTGGAGCAGGACAAAATTCAATTTCCTTTACATTTAGCTCCTCAGCCAAAATCCCAATTAATTCATTACTTTGTATCTTGAATCCTTCAAATCCGGAAACAGAAAGCTTTGCCAGCGGCTGCCGCAGAGTAATACCATTGGTCTTTCTAAAAGAATGTCCAAGCTCAACTATCTCGCGCAAATGATGCATTTCTTCCTCAAGCGGCAGGTTGGTCTTTCCTACCGTCGGCCACTGCGACAAATGAACGGAAGGCTCACCGGTTAAATTGCGGTATATCTCCTCACTAAGAAAGGGCGTAAATGGGGCCAAAAGCTGGGCAACTGAAGCCAAAACTTTCCACATTACGCTATAGAAAACCTGCTTGTCGCTCACGTCTTGCGCGGTTGGCCCAACCCGGCTACGACTGCGGCGCAAGTACCATTGGGATAGATCATCAACGACAAATCTCTCAATCGAATTTGCAGCGGTGAATGAGTCATAACGATCAAGAGATTGAGTAACAATATTGACCAGAGAGTTGAGCCTAGAAAGTACCCACTTGTCAAGAATGGATAGAGACTTGTGATCCGCGGTTGAGGGCTTTTTGGAAGGCTTCCAACCATCTGTAAGCGAATAATCAATAAAGAAACGGTAAACATTCCAGAAGATAAGGAAAAAGCGACGCCTAATTTTCTCCGTTGGACCATAACCAAAGTTAAGATTGGCGGAAGGATCGTGAGTTGAGTAAAGCCAACGCATAATATCAGCTCCTATTTTGTTGGCCCCTTCATCAAACTCGATCATATTGCCAGAAGATTTATGCATTGGCTGACCATTTTCCCCAAACAAAGTGGCGAATCCCAAAACTGTCTTAAAAGGCTCGCGTCCTTCCAAAACGGTACTCATCGCAAGAAGTGAGTAAAACCAGTTCTTAAACTGACCTGGAAAACTTTCGGTGATAAAATCGGCAGGATACCAATCTTCAAAATTTTTCTGGTCCGCAAGATAAAGAGGTTTCCCTTGGTTATCTTTAGTGATGGTCGAAAACGGCACAATACCGGCATCCAGCCAAGGATTCCCTACGTCCGCGATTCGACTCGCCAATCCCCCGCATCTTTCACATTTAATCTTGACCTCATCTATGTATGGGCGGTGGGGACTGTGCCCGGCAAACTTACTCCACCCTGCAATCGCCCTCTTTTTAAGTTCATCTTTTTCCCCTATTACTGTAAATTCCCGGCAATCTTCGCAAACCCAGATCGGCAAAGCCAAACCCCAATATCGGCTCTTGGAGATCAGCCAATCCTCCATACTGGATAGCCAATCCAACTCTCTTTTTAAACCAAATTCTGGAATCCAGGTAATCTTTCGGGCAATTTTTTTCATCTTGTCGCGCAAAGGATCCATTGCGATATACCACTCATCCACTACCCGCCAAACCAACTCCGTTTTGCAACGCCAGCAGGCAGGATAGCGATGGGTATAGGGAGCAATATCAAAAAGAAAGTTCGAGTTTTCTTTAAGGTAATCAAGAATTATCTTGGGATTTTCCTTAGCATTTTGGTAAGAAAATTCGCCTAATCCGTCTAAATAATTTGCTTCCTCGTCAATAAGCTCAATTATCGGTAGCTTAAGCTTTTTTCCAAGCCTAAAATCTTCCGTCCCCGCCCCTGGTGCAACGTGAACCAAGCCTGTCCCTTCTTCAGAGGAGACAGGCAAAATCATCTCATCCGTTGCCACTACCGTATGTTCCCAGATACCTAAAGCTTGTGAAACCCTAGGGAGCCCGTCGAAAGGGGATACGTACTTGAGGCCAACCAAGTCTTTCCCTTTAAGCGAACGCGCAATCTTAAGGCCTAGTTTCTTGGCCGCTGGTTCAACTAAGTAGTAGGTATTGCCTGCCACGTCTCCCGTTGCGGCGACATAATCTTGCTTCGGATCAATTGCAACTGCAACATTACCCGGCAGGGTCCACGGAGTCGTTGTCCAGACTAAAAGATATTCGTTCTTGCGGCCTTTAATCGGGTATTCGACATAAACTGAATCGTGAGTAGATTCTTTATAATCTTCGGTAAGCATCTCATGTTGGGAAATAGCCGTACCGCAGCGAGGGCACCAGGGAACAGCATCATGCCCTTTGTAAATTAAACCCATCTCGTGGCACTTTTTCAAAAAATGCCAAATCATGTAATTGTTGTCGTCGGAAAGAGTGTAATAATCGTGGCCCCAATCCATAAAATAACCCAGACGTTTGGATTGTTCTGTCTGAATCTTTGCATATTTGAAAACGCGCTTTTTGCACAAATCAACAAACTTGGCGATTGAGGATTTTTTATTGCCTGGAACAAGGTTTTCGATATCTTTTTTACTCTTTAACCCAAGTTCTTTTTCAACCTCAACCTCCACCCAAAGACCTTGGGCGTCAAAGCCATTCTGGAAACGCTGACGAAAACCTTGCATGTTTTTATAGCGCTGGAAAAGATCTTTGTAAGTCCGGCCCCAAACGTGATGGACCCCCATTGGATTGTTTGCCGTAATTGGACCATCTAAAAAGCGGAATTTCTTGGCCGATCTTTGATTTTTCTTGAGGTATTTGCCCAAAATTCCCCCGCGCTTGAACCAAGAAGTAAGAATTCTGCGTTCTAAAGCCGGAAAATCCGGAATTGCCGGAACCTTTTTGAAAGCCATAACGGATTAAAGTTTACCACTAAGCCCTTCCGAAGCTTAGCGAAGGAGGGTCAGAACTCGATCCCTTTTTTAGCTTTGGCGCCTTTTTCGTGTGGATGCTTAATGTCGCGGACTTCGGAAACCAAATCGGCAATTTCGATAAATTCCTTTGGCGCATCGCGGCCGGTTAAGATAAGGCTCAAGTCCCTTGGCTTGTTTTTGAGGAACTCGAGAACCTCAGAGACGTCAAGGAGCCCAAGCGCAACAGCATTGTTGATCTCATCAAGGACGAGAAGGTCGTAGTCCTTTTTGCCAACCTTCTCCTTAACGAAGTCAAAAGCCTTCTCCGCTGCCTGGATATGGATTTCTTTTTCTTTCTGATCGGTTAAAATACCAACATACCCCATCCCCATCGGGTAAATCTCAATTCCAAGCTTACGCAAAGGTTCAACTTCTCCGGAAATTATTTGCTTGATAAATTGGATAATTAAAACTTTCCAGCCTTGTCCAAGAGATCTAACCGTCTGCCCAATCGCTGCTGTCGTTTTTCCTTTCCCTTCCCCCGTGAAAACGTAAATAAAACCCCGGCCTTCTAACACTCGCTATAGCCACAAGAATGGCATTTGCGGCAGCCTTCTTCGGCAACCAAAGTGGCTTGTCCGCAAGAAGGACAAAAATCGGCGGAAGAAACTTTTTCTAGTTTCCCAACTGGAAGTTGAGGCTGAATTTCCTCATGCTTTTTTTCTTCTACTTTCCATCCAAGATATTGTTTAAGAACGTGGGCAACTCCATCGGCGAGCGATCGCACCCGCTCTGCTCCAAAACCAACCGATCGGGAACCCCCAATCCCCTGCAACTGATCAATGATCGCGGACAATCGCTCTTTAGGCTTTAATGTCGGATCAACCCGCAAAACCAAAGATGATAACCGCCCGATTGCCTCAGCATCGGCAGTAATATCGGAACCTGCTTTGCCTACATTGACGAAAATCTCCAAAGGATTACTGTCCCCGTTTTCGTTGACAGTCACGAAAGCGCTACCTACTGGAGTATCAACGTGGTAAGTTGACCCCACTGTCCTAAAAGGACGGGGTTTGACAGCCAATTCCCCTTCTCTCTTCAGCTTGGTTTCTTGGGTCTCCAAAACGACTTCCTTGCGTGTCCCAGTCACATAAACCGTTAGTCCCTTGCAACCGAGCCTCCAGGCCTCCATGTAAGCCTCTTTGACGTCGTCAACAGTCGCATCGGCCGGAAAGTTGCAAGTTTTGGAAATGGAATTATCTACAAATCGCTGGATAGCCGCTTGGATTTCGATGTGTTGACGAGGAGTAATATCGGCCGAAACAACAAAAATACGGCGAATCTTTTCCGGAACTTCTTTGATTTTCGCAACTGTACCGGTCTTGCGAACCTCTTCGTAAATTTTCTCTCTTTGATGCTCGTCAAGCCCTGACTTCTTTAAAGCTTTATCAAATGCCGGACTGGTGTAGAAAAGCTCTCTTTTTATTCCATCCTCACCTTTTGCTTGGAAAAGTTTCCTTGAATAAGAAAGAGCAAAAGCCGGCTCGCACCCGTAACCCTCCACTCCGGCCACAGTTGAGATAGTTCCCGTTGGCGCAACGCACATTTGCGCCCCATTCCTGATCCCATACTTCTTTATTCCTCCAATTACCTTCTTCCAATCTAGTTTGGGACGGCCAAAATTGCGTTTGTAGGGGCGCAAAGGTTCGTGCGGTTCCCAAAGGAGGTGTTTTGGATCAAAGCGTGACCCTTTGATCGCTGGAAAACTCTTGCGTTCGCGTGCTCGTTCAATGGAGGCAAGCATTGTATGATATTGGATAAACTCCATGATCTGGGAAGCAAGTTCAATTCCATCTTCCTCACCATATGAAACTCCCAAAACGTACATCATATCTGCCAAACCCATGATCCCCAAGCCAATTCTCCTTACTGCAAGGGCTGCTTGTTCCAGTTCCGGAACTTCCGGAACGTATTTGTTTGCATCAACAACGTTATCTAAAAAGAAGGTTGAATACCGGGTCGTCTGAGCCAATTTTTCCCAATCTATTTTTCCTTTACTCGTCAAATGATTGGCAAGATTCACCGAACCAAGGCAGCAATTTTCGTAAGGCCCTAGCCATTGTTCCCCACAAGGGTTAGTTGCTTTTAATTCATAAAGCTTTGGAACGGGATTTTCCCGATTGGCAGCATCAATAAAAAGCATGCCCGGCTCTCCATTGTGATGAGCAGAGGTGACAATTTCATCAAACAGTTCACGGGCATCGATTTCTTGGGCGACTTTTCCATCACGAGGATTAAGAAGATTAAACTTTTCTCCCTTCTCTACTGCTTTCATAAAGGCATCTGTTGCCGCAACAGAGATATTAAAGTTGGAAATTTCCCCTTCTTTTTCTTTGCAATGGATAAAAAGGCGAACGTCTGGATGATCAACTTTAAGAACGGCCATATTTGCCCCGCGGCGGACCCCTCCTTGAGCAATCACGCCAAAGGCGGCATCATAGGCCTGGAGGAACCCAATCGGCCCGGTTGATCTTCCACCGGAACGCTTGACGAAGTCTCCCCTAGGCCTCAGATCAGAAAAAGCAAAACCGTTTCCCCCACCAGTTTGCTGAATTAAAGCAGCAACCCGAAGGGTTGAAAAAATGCCCTGTGGGTCTCGGCCTAAGTCATCCTTGATTGGCAAAACGAAGCATGCTGCCAATTGCCCCAAAGGCGTCCCGGCACCAGTCCAAGTGGGAGAATTTGGAACAAAAAGAAAATTGGTCAAGAGATTGTAGAAAATCTTGGCCATTTTTTTTGGATCTTTTTTGTATTTTTTCTCTGGCTCGGCAATACCTGCGGCAACACGCTCAAAAGTTCGGCGCGGGGTTTCTGCTAGGTTTCCATCTTCGCCCTTCCTAACATAACGGCGGCAAAAAACTTCAGCAGCATTACCCGACATCCCAAACTCGGTCTTAGCTTGCTCGATTGCAGATTGAAGAGTCAAAGACTGCGGAGAAGGCATTTTAGAAAACTACCGCGGGGCAGAGGGTATTAACTTAAGTCTTAATAAAAGGCAGATAGCAAAGTCAAGAACCTATAATGAAAAAACGAACAAAATCTAGAGGATCTATCACGCCAGAG
>Ga0209542_10019085_pt1 | contig 11030 bp, 12 predicted proteins | sample RifCSPhighO2_01_FD_184028 | JGI IMG/M metagenome (GOLD analysis project Ga0209542, IMG submission 184028) | Soil microbial communities from Rifle, Colorado - Rifle CSP2_plank highO2_0.1 (SPAdes) (version 2) | ecosystem: Environmental > Terrestrial > Deep subsurface > Rock core/Sediment ...
TTTTCAAGTTCATCCATAGACGAACTAACAATTTAGGAGTTTAAAACTTACTGGAAGCTTTCTCCCTATGGCCAGACCATAGGGTATAACGATTAATCAAGGGTTTTTTACTAAAAGAATCTTATCAAAGATTTTTAGAGTTAGAATTAATATTCTCTGATTCAAAACAAAAGATTTGGTTTACTCATGATTCTGATATTAAGGAGATTTAGTTGTCTGTCGAGTAACATATCTCCTAACATCGAAATTATCTGAAGTTCTGCGTAGCAAAAATTTGAAAAAACGTGAGCCGAGCGAGTTATTTTTTAGAACCCTTTTATAAAATACCCTTCCTAAACTATAAAAAGGTTTGTGCAAAAGACTTTAAATAATTGCCTCATATTCAATTAAAATGGCGATAGAATCATTTTTACCACTTTCAGAATCAAAAAACACAGTTGAAAAACTTGTAAAGGAAAAGCCTAATTTAAAAGATTTAACAACTGTTGAAAGCCCAGGCAAGCCAACCTCAGCAATATTTCTTGAAAACAGAGAAATAAAAACAAAAAGGAGAAAGACCCAGAAAAACAATAAAGAGATTCAAAAAATAAAGATAACTCCTGCAGAAAGAGATTCTATTTTAATTATAACGGAAAAACCGCAGGCAGCTCAAAAAATAGCCCTGGCATTAGGAAATCCCAGTAAAAAAACAGAAGGCAAAGTCTCATACTATGAATTGGAAAGAAACAATGAAAAAATCCTTGTTTGTTCAGCAGTAGGTCATTTATTTGCCTTAGATTATAAAAAAGGCCAAAAAGGTTATCCAATATATGAGATAGAATGGGTTCCTTCATATACAAAAAAATCAGCCGGTTTTACAAAAGCTTACTATAATATAATAAAAAAACTTTCATTAAAAGCCCGAGAAATAATAGTCGCAACAGATTTTGACATAGAAGGTGAAGTTATTGGTTGGAATATCCTTCGTTTCATCTGCAAAAAAAACAATGCAAAAAGAATGAAATATTCCACCTTGACTTCCCAGGAGCTACAAAAATCCTATGATTCTCCGTTAAAAGAACTAGCTTGGGGAAATGCTTATGCTGGAGAAACCCGTCATATTTTAGATTGGCTTTATGGTATCAATCTATCAAGAGCTTTAATGTCTGCAATTAAAACATCTGGTTCATTTAGAATTCTATCAATAGGAAGAGTGCAGGGCCCTGCTTTGAAAATCATCGTGGACAGAGAAAAGGAAATTTTAAATTTTAAACCTGTTCCATACTGGGATGTCTTTGCCTTATCAAATGGTTTAAGATTTAAGCATACTGAGCAGATATTTGATAAATCTCTTTTAAACAAATTCAAGAAAATCAAGGATACAATAGCAGAAACAAAATCTTCCCAGCAATCTCTTTCTCCTCCCGTACCTTTTGATTTAACAACACTACAAAGAGAAGCTTATAGACTTCACGGCATGTCACCTTCGGAAACTCTAAAAGTTGCACAGAAGCTTTATCTTGACGGCTTAATTTCTTATCCTAGAACTTCTAGTCAGAAAATTCCAAAAGAAATTGAACCAAAAAAGATTTTAAAAGTCCTGGAGAAATACTTTCCTGAAACAAAATATGCTTCTCGGTCTCTTCCTGTAGAAGGGAAAAAATCAGACCCAGCACACCCAAGCATTTTTCCAACAGGTGAATTTTCTGCCCTAAAAGGTAGCGAAGAAAAACTTTATAATTTAATAGTAAAACGTTTTGTTTCCGCTTTCTGCAAAGATGCAATTACAAATAATAAAAAAATAACTCTTTCCTCTGAAGATATAAAATTTACTTTATCTGGATTAACAATCAAAGAACCTGGATGGTTAAAAGTATATCCTATGAAAATTCAGGAAATGGAAATTCCTGACTTATCAGGAAAAGTCAAAATAGATAAGATAGAATTTGAAGAAAAAGAAACACAACCTCCAAAAAGATACACTCCTTCTTCTTTAATATCCCTATTAGAAAAAAAGAATCTTGGAACTAAATCCACTCGTTCTATTATAGTTGATACATTATTTGACAGAGGATATTTAGATGGAAAAAGTATTCAGGCAACACAACTTGGCTTAAAATTAATAGAATCCCTTGAAAAATATTCTCCAATAATAATTGACGAGAACTTAACAAGACAATTAGAAGAAGAAATGGAGAAAATACAGGTTTCTACATCTGATTTTCAAAAAAAAGAGGAAGATATCATAGAAAAAGCAAAACGCCTGATTTCAGACATAACAAAAGAGTTCAAAACAAAGGAAAAAGAAATAGGAAAAACTCTTTCTCAAGGGCTAGAAGGGTTAAGAAAAGAACAGCAGGAAAACAATACTTTAATGTCCTGCCCAAATTGTAAAAAGAGCAATTTAAGAATTTTATTTAATAAAGCATCAAGAAGATATTTTATCGGCTGTTCTTCTTACCCAGATTGCAAACAAACTTATTCCCTTCCCCCAAACGCATTAATAAAAAAAGCAGATAAAACCTGCGAATTCGACGGTTTCTCAAAACTTCTTGCTATAAGAAAAGGTAAAAGACCATGGGAATTTTGCTTTAATCCTGAGTGTAAAATAGAGAAAGAAAAAAGAGATACTTGGAAGAAAAAAAGTGAAGAAACTGAAGAGTGAAACTCCCCACAGCAAGCTCTTCAAATAGAAATCAAAAGCACCATTATCTCTTATAGCAAATCATCTTCATCGAACAAAAGATAATATTTTATTCTTATAATATAATTCTGCCTTTCTTTATCCCTAAATCAAACGATAGAATATTACGAAGAGTAAATTTATATTTTACTTCTTCTAAGCAAATTCGCATTCATCACGACACTTATTGATGATAAAGCCATTGCCAGTTCGGCAATGATTGGATTTAATATACCTGCCACTGCAAGAGGAATAGCAATAACATTATAACCAAATGCCCAAAATAAGTTCTGCTTAATCTTTCTAAATGTTGCTTTCGATAAATTAATGGCCTGAACAACTCCAATCAAAGATCCTTTAACAAGCACAATATCTCCTACCTCTATAGCAATATCGCTTCCAGAGCCCATAGCAATGCTGACATTGCTTTGTTTTAATGCAGGGGCATCATTAATTCCATCTCCAACAAATGCAACCATGCCTCTCTTTTGTAACTCTTCAATTTTCTTTGCCTTTTCTTCTGGAAGTACATTGGCAATGACCTCATCAATGCCAACTTGTTTAGCAATAGCTTTAGCAGTAGTTTCATTATCTCCTGTAATCATAACTGTTCTGTAACCTCTCCTTCTTAATGCACTTATAGCTGCAACAGAATCGTCTTTTACTGCATCAGCAACTGCAACAGCCCCGATAACTTTAGCATTTTCTGCAACAATCATAGTAGTTTTTCCTTCTTCTTCCCAACCTTTAATCTGTTTCTCTATTTCCTTAAAAGATATTTTCTTTTCATTCATGAGAGTTCTGTTGCCAATTACTATCTTTTTACTTCCAAGCTTTCCTTCCAAACCCCTACCTCGCACTACTGAAAAACCAGTAAATTTCTTATAGTTTTTTAAAGCAGCTTTTGCAACAATTGCTTTAGCAATTGGATGTTCACTTAAATGTTCCAAACTACCTGCAACTTCCCAGAAATAGTCTTCTTTAACTTTGCTGACAAAATTAGTTACTTCTGGTTTTCCTTTTGTTATTGTTCCTGTTTTATCAAACGCAACGGTCTTAACTTCTTTCATTGTCTGGATTGCTTCTCCCTTTCTAATTAATATCCCTCTTTTAGCGCCCATTCCAGATCCTACAGTCAAAGCGATTGGAACTGCAAGTCCTAAAGCACATGGACAAGCAATGACAAGAACAGAAATTGCTGCTCCAAGAGACCTGCTCCAATCCCCTGAGAAAACAACCCATCCAGTGAATGTTAACACCGTTAGAACCAATATCGCAGGAACGAAGATATTAGTGACTTTATCGGCAACTTTTTGAATGGGTACTTTTGTTCCTTGAGCTTCTTCAACAAGACTAATAATATGGGCAAGGAATGTGTCACTTCCTATTTTAGTTGCTTTTACATAAAGAATGCCGTCTTGGTTAATAGTTGCTCCTATAACCGTGTCTTTTATTTTCTTTTCAACTGGCATGCTTTCACCAGTAATCATACTTTCATCAACTGCACTTTGTCCTTTGGTAATAATACCATCAGTAGGAATTTTTTCTCCTGGTCGGATAACTATAATATCATCAATCTTAACTTCACTTATTGGAATTTCCACTTCTTCTTTTCCTCTTAAAACTCTTGCTTTTTTAGCACCTAATTCAAGAAGCTTTTTTATTTCTTGACTTGCTTTGCCACGAGCTTTAGTTTCTATGTATTTCCCTGCAATAAATATAGCCATAATCATTGCAGAAACACCAGAATAATCTTGTACTTTAATAAAAAAGGCTAAAATACCTGTTGCATATGCTATAATCGTTCCTAATGCAATAAGTGAATCCATACTAAAATAAAAACTAACAAATCCCCTCATGCCTGCTTTAATAGTCTGCCATCCGAAGAAAAATATTACTGGAAATCCTATAAGTAAAATAACTACGGAAGTAAGCTCGCCAAAGGGCATAATCTCAAAGAATCTTTCCAGAATCATTAGTATTGCAATTGGAACTGCAAGTATCCATGAACCCCAAAGTCTTCGCTTCCAGAGACGTATTTCCTGCTCTTCAAATGATTCGTGATGTTTATGTTCCATAATAATTATCCTATCTGTATTTCTACTGCCTTATATCCTGTTCTCGCAACAGCCTGCTTTAATGCTTCTTCAGAAACACTGTCTTCAACTTCAACAATGCTTTTGTTTGTCATCAAACTTACAGAAACATTCTTTACGCCTTGAACTTTTCGTAAACTACGCTCTACATTTCCAGCACATGAGGCGCAATGCATTCCCGATATAGTTATTTTAAGTTTCTTCATTTTTTCCTCCTTTCATCTCCAGTAAGTTGCTTAATTAGCCAAAGTATAAACAAAATAAGAGCAATAACAATTAAAATCATAATTAGCCATCCAAAAAGCCACATAAATCCAAATCCACCATAAAATCCGTTCATCATTCCATACATTCCACCATAAGTACCATAATTACCAAATCCCATCATTCCAAACCCACCTAAAACTAAAAAAATAAGTAAAGCGATTACTACTACAAGAACAATATTATTTTCTTTATTCATTTTCCTTTCCTCCTTGATGCAAAATGTGAATACAATATTCAGCCATATGTTTGTCTATCAAAGTCATAAGAGGCCTAATCGTTCTTTCATTTAGTCTATAGTATCTATATTGTTTTTTAGCCTCAACCAAAACGAAACCACACCTTTTTAGTCTAGAAAGATCATGAGATACATTTGCTTGATCCATGTTTAACTCTTTTATTATCTCAGAAACATTCTTTTCTCCACTTTTTAAAAGATTAATTATTTTTAATCTAGATTCTGAGACAAGCGTACCGAAAAATATCTTATAAGTAGAATGGAGTTCCTCTTCTGACATTCCATGTTCACGAGCGTGCTCTAATATGTATTTATTATGCATATGTAAATAGAATACATATACTATTTAAATCTTCCTATTATTTTTTCTCAACAAATACAAACTAGACAATAGCAAAACAATAGCAACCACCTGAACTTCTAAGCCCTTAAATGGCAGGCTTGCTAAAGAAAAAGAAAGGCCGAAAAGTCCAAAAATAATTGGAAATAATCCAGTAACACACAAAGGGCATACGCCCGCCACTAAACCCCCTAATGTTCCAACACCAGTTAAAGTGTTGCCTTCAAGACACTTTTTTCTTTCCTTATAAAGAATAAAGCTATGCGTGGCATTAATAGCAACAAGAACTCCAATTGTTAAGGAGAAGATAAGCGATATTATTAGTTCCGCCCAATTTACAGTCTTTGCATAAAGAAATATTAATTGTATAGTATTATAGAATCCGCTAATAAAGATGCTAAGAAGCATGTAGGTTATAAATATTCCAATCGTCCAATAAACGTACGGTCTTCTAAAAACTTTTAACATTTTATTCAACAATCAATTTACCATAGCCCATCCCCATGCTACAGGCAAAAGTATATGTTCCAGCCTTAGTTGGAGTAAAATCAACTGTGTCTGAAGGAGTTGGAAGAGATTTATAAATTCCTAGATCTCTTATTGTAAATGATCGAAAACATCCTGTAACACTTTTGTCTAAGGAGATACTAACCGGTTGATTGGCCTTCACTCTTATTTCATTTGGATAATAATTTAAATTTTTAATGCTTAAAACTACTTTTTGAACCCCTTGAAGCTCACTAGCACCGCTCTTATCAACGTTAATGTTTTCTTTTCCTGTGTTGGCAAAAACAAAATATCCCCCAATGACTAATAATATAATTGTTCCTATTATTATCGTGCTGTTTTTCATAAAAATACTTTAATATTTGAGCTTAAATACTTTATTAAGTTATAATCAATGTAAACGTTAAACCTGAAATTATCCCCCACAACCGCATCCTCCATTGCCAGCGCCACAGGATGCTCCGGAAGATGTAGGTGCTTGGACATAATTAGACTTTGATCCATCTGATTCTAAAACTGTAAATATTCCTTTATACATATTCATTGAACAAGCAATATAGAAAGTTCCTGCTTTGGTTGGAGTAAACTCTAATATATTATCACTGGAACTGAAAGTTTTTCTAATACCTAACTCTGGGCTAATAATTCCTTTAGAACATCCTGGCATTCTAGAAACATCAGCTTCTAATCTTACAGGCAGTCCTTTCTTAACGCTTGAAGGTTCAAATATATATTGCGATCCTTCAACATGCATTTTAACAATCTGCACATCACCAGATACAGTTCCTGCAGTATTAACTACTGCCCCACTGACACCATTTCCGAAATTCAAAAAAAATCCAGATAAAACTAAAACAATAAAAATCATGCCTGTCCAAAATATTGATTTCTTTATTCTCATGTTAAATAAACAACGCACTCCTTGGTCCATATACCATCAACCAGGTTATTAATACAATAAGAACAAATGTGATTATAATTGTCATAAAATGATCTTCTTCTTTTTGTCTTTCATTTTCCTTCATTTCAAAAAAGATCATATAATTTAAGCTTATAGAAATAATTGCCGCGAATATCGAAATGATTACGGTTGCCAATTTAAGATGGTCATTTAATAACATCACAGAAGTCATCGCTCCCATTAAACCGCCCATGAAACCGGCCATGATTCCTTCTATCATTCCCATTATACCGCAGCATGAACCCATCCATATTCCAAGAAGAGAACCAATTACCATCCCAAAAACGCCTCCAATGAACATTCCATTTGTTGCGCCTATAAAATAGCCGCCCATGAATCCAGCAATCATTCCTACAGTCATTCCAATCATCATTCCGGACATACATCCAAATTGCTTGTACGCTCTTACTTGTCTAATTGCAGGTAATATTAAAGCATAACTTATAATTGCTAAAAATAAATAAAATCCATACTTCGGAATAAAATTAGTTACATTTTTGAGAACCAATAGATATAGAATTCCCAGAACTATAAAAGAAGTAATTAGGGAATAGAAAACCGTTTTAAGAAGTTCTCCTTCTACTCTACTGCCATTCAGTTCTTTAGCGAATTGTTTAAAACTCATACTATATTTAAAAATAGGTTCTATATAAGAGCTTTTGTGAAACTAGTTTCACAAGTGAATCTCCCTAAGGCAAGATCTTCAGAAAACAAAAGAATCATTATCTCCTATAACGCTCATCTTCATCGAACATTACAATGAATAAATTCACAAGGTTTTTAAGTCCAGAATTACAAATTTACTTATGGAAAACAAGAATGTTGGATATCTGCTTCTGGGAGTTTCTATCCTAATAATAATTATAATATTTATGTTTAAAAATACACTAACAGGTTTTGTTGACTCAAGCTGTACTCTTGCTCACGGTGGAGGATACTGCCCTATGTATGATACAATTAGTCAACAAACATATCTTGCCTTAGGAATAATTGGAATTTTAGTTATAGTTAGTCTTGTTTTGATCTTTTCCAAGCCTCAAACTCAAACAATAATAAAAACAAAAACTATAGAAAAGAAAAATCCTAAGAAAGAAATTAACTTAACAGAAGAAAAACAGATCTTTAAATTAATACAAGAAAATAAAGCAATTTTCCAGTCAGATATAATAGATAAAACCCAGTTTGGTAAAGCAAAAGTAACTAGAATCATAGACAGATTAGAAGGTCAGGGTCTTGTTGAGAGAAAAAGACGCGGAATGACAAATGTAGTTGTCTTAAAAGAATAAAAATATTTAATAATTTTACTTTCCTCTTCTATTCCAAGATCTCAAACTAGGCCTTACTTTCATATCGCGACTCTTACTTCTCAAACCTCTGGATTTTTTTCCTGCAGAAGTCAAGCCCCTTTCTACTCTTGCTCTATGCTTACTAGAAACAATCCATTTTGTTGTTCTGTCGGTTTTAATTTCAGGCATTTCAGGATCAACCAGTATAACTTCAAAGAAATAATGCTTTCCATCTTTTCCAATAAAATAAGAATTCAAAACTTCTAAATTGGTGAACTTTTTGCCAACTCTTGCCTCTGCTACCCATTGATAATTCATCTTTAATATTTTTCTGACATGCTGTTTTCTGCTCTTTCTTCCGTGTGTGTGTCTTGATCTCTTTCTTCCTCCTCTTAACAATCTAACTCTGACAACAACAAACCCCTTTTTAGCCTTGTATCCTAATGCTCTTGCTCTGTCAAGCCTTAATGGCTTATCAACTTTAACAACTGCTTCAGAAGCTCTCCATTTAATCATTCTGGATTTCACTTCTTCATTATCTGGTTTTCTCCAGTTCTGCTTTAAGTAATGATATAATCCTTTAGCCATTGTAACATCTGTAAAAACTGCTTTTTAAATGTTTTTGCAAAGCCAAAAACCCTTAACTTTCCCGAGGCTTTTTAAAAGGCTCTTTTAAATGTTTTTGCCAAGATTTTTATATCTCTATTTTCTTAACTTATAATGACGAAGAACAAATTTTATATCACAACACCTATCTATTACACTAACTCCAAAATCCATATAGGTGGAGCATACACAACGATAGCGGCAGATGTTTTAGCAAGATGGAATAGACTGAATGGGAAATCAGTATTTTTTCTAACTGGGACTGATGAGCATGGACAAAAAATACAAGAAGTTGCAGAACAATCTGGTAAAAAACCAAAAGAATTTGTAGACGAAATAGCGAAGGGATTCAAAGAAGCGTTTAAACTATTAAATATATCCAACGATTATTTTATTAGAACAACAGATAAAGGGCACGAAGAAGAGGTAAAAAATATTTTGCAAGAATTATATGATAAAGAATATATCTATAAAGGATCTTATGAGGCATATTATTGCGTCGGATGTGAACAATATAAAACCGAATCTGAAATAATTGATGAAAAATGTCCTTTACATAATAGACCTGTAGAGCTAAGAAAAGAGGAGTCTTATCTATTCAAACTATCAAAGTTCCAAGATAAACTATTAAAAGAAATTAAATCTGGAAGATTTTGCATATTACCAGAAGCAAGAAAAAAAGAAGTTATTTCATTCATAGAATCAGGATTAAAAGACATTTCTATCTCCAGATTGAAAGAAAGAGTTTATTGGGGAATACCTTTACCATTTGATAAAAATCACACTTGCTTTGTATGGGTCGATGCTTTCTGGAATTATATAACTGGATTAAAAGAAAATAAAGTTTTTGAAAAGTTCTGGCCAGTTGACATTCAGTTAATGGCTAAAGACATAATAAGGGTACATGGAACAATATGGCCTGCTCTGCTTTTAGCAACTGGAAACAAATTACCAAAAACAATATTTGTTCATGGATATTTCACAATCAACGGTCAAAAAATGTCCAAATCATTAGGAAACGTTATCTCCCCTACATATTTAGTTGATAAATATGGAACGGATTCTTTGAGATATTTTCTTATGAGGAATATCCCTTTTGGAGAAGACGGAGATTTCTCAGAGAATGCATTAATTGAAAGAAACAACAATGAACTGGCAAACAAGCTTGGAAATCTAATAAGTCGAGTTTCTACATTAGCAGAATCTTATGGATTGAAAAAAAAGGCGGGAATACAATTAAGCTCGAAAGCTTTGATAAAATCTATTTCCAAGTATTTTGAATCTTTGGAGTTGGACAAAGCACTAAACGAAATATTTGCATTTGTAGATAAATGCAACGAGTACATTCAAAAAAACAAGCCCTGGGAAACCCATGATGCAGAGATTTTATACGAAACAGCAAACGCTATAAAAGATTTTACAATTCTCTTATCTCCGTTCATGCCGGAAACATCCGAAAAAATATCTAGAATTTTCAATTTCGAAATTTCCCTAAAATCGTTAAAATCTCCTCTAAATATATCAAAAATAAAGAAATCGGATGTTCTATTCAGAAAGATAGATTCAACAATAGATATTGGAAAATTAGGAGAAGAAAAACAAAAAAACAATAAAGTTAATAAATCCTCTAAGATTCCAGGAATCATGACTACAATTGACTTCAAAGACTGGCAAAAAATAGACTTGAGAGTCGGAAAAATAGAAAAAGTTGAAGAAATAAAAGATGCTGATAAATTATATAAGCTAACAATTTCTATTGGTAAAGAAAATAGAACTGTTTGCGCCGGCCTAAAAAAATATTATTCAAAATCAGAACTTTTAAATAAAAAATGTGTTGTCTTCCTAAATTTAGCTCCGAGAACAATGAAAGGTCAGATTTCAGAAGGAATGCTTTTAGCGGCAGTAAATGATAATGAATCTCAAGTTATTCTCATTTCCCCAGAAAAAGACATTGAAGTAGGAAGTAAAATAAGATAATAATGAAATAATTATTTATTTAAACTATATTATTTCTAAATCAATATCGAAAACCAAAAAGCTTTGAAAGTATTCCTGGTTTTTCTTTATAAT
>Ga0209542_10019087_pt1 | contig 11029 bp, 8 predicted proteins | sample RifCSPhighO2_01_FD_184028 | JGI IMG/M metagenome (GOLD analysis project Ga0209542, IMG submission 184028) | Soil microbial communities from Rifle, Colorado - Rifle CSP2_plank highO2_0.1 (SPAdes) (version 2) | ecosystem: Environmental > Terrestrial > Deep subsurface > Rock core/Sediment ...
GCATACAGGATAGTGATGCGTTAACATCTGTTATTTGGTACCGCCAGGGGGAATCGAACCCCCGTTACGAGGATGAGAACCTCGTGTCCTAACCACTAGACGATGGCGGCAGAGCGGTTGGCTGGAGTATATGCGAGAGCGCTTCTCCCGCAAAAGCAGATGTGTACATTTTAGATTTTGTGTAGACTGTTTCTTATGCGATTCCTTGCACTTGAGACGGATATTAACAAGATTAAGGAGGCGTACTGCCATGACGGTGAGTGCGAGATACTCTTCACCCGCTACCACGGGCTTTCGTTCTTCTTCGCCATTCTCCGCGAAATTATTCTCACCATCGTTCTCTTCGGAGTCGGGATTGCGGGGTGGTACTTTGCATGGCCGATGGGGTGGCTGGCGTGGTCGCTCTTCTTCCTCTGGCTCATTTTTGTTTTCTACAACGTTATCAAGGCGTACATAGACTGGCTGTACGATTTCATCTTCGTCACCACCGACAAGATCATTCTGGTGGACCAATCGTCGTTCTTCCACCGCGAGATCCATCCCATTCACCTGGAGAATGTGGGGAGCGTGAGTACTGAGACGCAACTCTGGGGTCTTTTCCCCTTTGGGAAACTCATCATACATCTCAAGGAGGGGTTGGGAGACAACCTCGTACTCAAGTTTGTGCCGCATGCAGGGAAGGTTTCGAGCAAGATGTCTGATGTTGTCACCCGGTACCAGCGCGAGACCTAGAGTTTCTAGAGGTATGCGCGCAGAGCCTTGAGCTGCATCTCACTCACGGATTCTCTCAACTGGTCATCTGAGGCTTCTTTTATATTCTTCACCGATCCAAACTCTGCGAGGAGAGCGAGTTTCGTCTTCTCTCCAATTCCCGGCACATCGTCCAACGCAGAGCTTATCGCATGCTTTGCGATGCGCTTCTTGCGATGCTCATTCGCAAATCTGTGGGCTTCGTTCCGGATGCGCTGCAGGAGGAATTGCGCCTGAGAATCTTTGGGGAGGGGTGTGGGGTGTGGAGTGCCCGGGAGGAATAGTTCCTCTTCTTGTTTTGCCAGCCCTATCACGGGGATGTCGAGGTTGTACTCTTTGAGCACCTTCACGGCGCTCCCAAGTTGCCCCCTGCCTCCGTCGATGAGGAGGAGATCAGGTTTCTCTGATAGAGAGATATCTTTTTTGTGATCGGCATAGATGTACACCATCACGATGCCTGGGGGCACACCCTTCTCTTTCTCTGCTATCCGGAGTTTCTTTTCCACAATGGGCGGGGGAGTGCTTATGTGCCGGAAACCGAGGTTGCTGTAGTACTCCTCAAGGGATGTTCTGACTGTGATGTACACCTTCTTCGTATTTTTCTGCATGCTGAGCATTTTTCTCACAAGAAACTGGCCGAGGTGCTGTCCGCGCATGTCGTTACAGACCCAGAGACTCTTCATTTCTCTGTGTCCTCCGTCGTGTTCCACCATGCGGCAGAAACCGATAATTATATTCTCCTTCCGTGCGGCGAGGTATTTCCTGTAGTTGATTTCTTTATTGTTAATCTCCTTGTAATTTTCCTCATGAATTCGATCAATGGTTTTCTGTTCAGCCTTTCGCACTTTGCCGAACGTGATGCCCTCTCTCTTCCACTGTTCCTCCTCGAGCCTAAGATCTTGCGTGAGGTACTTGAGTCTCCGTCTCAATACTTCTTCCAGTGCTCTGTAGTCGTCGATGTCTCCTTCTCTGAGCGTCTGGATGGTGAAGGAACGGTAGTCCTTGGTAGCCGGTTTCCCGTTGATAGTGACTGCCATGCTCCCCACTGTTTCCGTGCCGCCAAGGTGGGAAATGTCGTAGCCTTCTATTCTTCTGGGTTTCTCCGGGAGATGCAGAGCTTCTGTAAGTTCCACGAGAGCTTCTTCGATGTTCCGCACGGCGGATTCCCATTTCGCCTCCAGTTGCTTCACTTTCTCTGCGGCGTTCCTCTCGGCAAGCTGTAACACTTTCGACTTCTTCCCCCGCTCAGGCACACGCACTTCCACCGATTTCCCTCCTTGTTCTGTCAGCCATTTTGAGAGCAGGGTGGCATCTTCGATTTCTTCCCCTATTACAACAAGATCGGGCAGATCCGGCACTGAGGAGTAGTACTGCGGCAGAAATTGTTCCAGTGCTTCTGCAGGGGAGTCCGGTTCTCCTCTGAGCGGGAAGCTCTGTTCATTCGTGAGCTTGCCACCTCGTTCACGGAGCGCAACGACCAGTGCCTTGGAGCCGCTCATTGCAACAGCGAATGTGTCGGTGTCTTCTCCGGAGGTGTCGGACACGATTTGTTCCCTCCGCATTTCTTCCATGAAGTGGACAGCGTCGCGCAGCTTCGCAGCCTTCTCAAATTTTCTGTTCTGTGCCGCTTCCTGCATCATCACTGTCGCCTGCTTCAGTACGGTGCTGTGGTTTCCCTTAAAGAATGCGACAACTGCATCTATGCGGCTTCTGTACTCCTCCTTCGAAATCTTCCCCATAGCGACGCCGCACGATTGGCCGATCTGGAAATCCAGCGATGGATGTGCCCGGCCATGGTTCTTCCCCTTCTGTGCTGCACGGTTTAATTTCTCCAATGTCTTCCTGTCCTCGCGGTAGTTGAATATTTCCTGCAGGACATCGAGTGTCCTCTTCGTATCGTATGCGCTGAGGAACGGACCGAAGTATTTTGCTCCGTCATGCTCTGTCCGCCGCACGACGTCCACATCCGGGTAGGGGTTTCCTAGGCCGATGCGGACGTACACGTAGTTCTTGTCGTCCTTCATCAGCACGTTGTACTTTGGTTTGAGTTCTTTGATGAGGTTCGTTTCCAGGATGAGCGCTTCCAGCTCGGAGTTTGTCACAGTTGTGTCAAAGTCTGCGATGTGCCTGATGAACGAGAGTTTCCAGGGTCCGATGTTCTTCTCAGGTTTCTCCTGCACGTAGCTCTTTAATCGGTTCCTCAGGTTCTTGGCTTTTCCCACGTACAACACTTCTCCTTCTTTCCCGAGCCACTTATAGATGCCAGGGCCTGTCGATGCTTTGGCAGTGCGCCTCCGGAGCTCTGCGAGGCGGGGGTTTGGTGCTTCTGGTGGCTTCTTGGCGTTCATACGGTTTCGCGATGAGGAACATGGCAATGTTCTTCCTGGCTTACGGGGATAGCGGCGCCCGTCGCGGCTCGGCCGCGCCGAGACGGATGGCGATCCAACTTCGTCCCGCGCAACGCGAGACTACGCCGGACACGTATCGCTTCACCGCTATAGTGTAAGAGCATTCATCAAACAAGCCTAGGGATGCAATCGCAAAGCCGTATCACAGGGGGTATAGTACCACCCTCAGCGGCATGGAAAATCCCCTCGTCTCAGCAATCGTTCTCAATTTTCGCAGCCCGCAGCCAACGGTGGAGTGCGTGCTCGCGCTCCTTCAGCAGTCCATCGCAGATCGGATGGAAGTGATCGTTGTGGATAACCATTCGGAAGACGATTCCATCGGCGTGCTGCGGAATCGTCTGAAAGGATATGGGCAGGTGCGCATTATTGAGTCTCCTCGTAACGGGGGTTTTGGATCGGGGTACAACTACGGAGTGCGCTTCGCCCGCGGAAAGTTCCTCCTCATTAACAATCCCGACAAGCTGCTGCAGGAAGACGGTGTGGAGAAACTGGTCCAAAAGATGGAGAGGGAGCCTGCTGTCGGGATTCTCGGGCCGAAGCTTGTACATGGAGACGGCACCTACCGCTTCTCTGCCCGCATGTATCCCCGTGTGCCTGACATCGTAGTGAAGCGCACGTTCCTTCGTCATTTGTTCCCTCACGTCCTTGAGCGCTACTTACAACTCCGCGAGGATCCCGAGCGGGAGAGGGATGCAGACTGGATTGCCGGCGGGTGCTTCCTGATCCGGCGGGAATTTTTTTCCGCGCTGGGAGGGTTCGACGACCGTTTCTTCCTTTTCTTTGAAGATGCCGATTTCTGCCGCCGGTGCCGTGAGGCGGGGAAACGTGTTGTCTATTTCCCGCAGATGGAAGCGCGCGATCGGAAGAAGCGTCTGAGTGAAGGGGGTGTTTTTACTCTCCTCTTCACGCGCGTGGGCCGCGCCCACATTGCGAGCGGATTCAAGTATTTCTGGAAGTGGGGGGTGACAGTTCCTCAGAAGAAATAATGGAAAAAACACTGCATTCTATTGACCCTCCCCCCTGCATCGCTTAGCCTTTCGGGGCTATGGATATGATTCCGCTGAAAGTATCGGCTCGCGACAACGCCTTCAAGGCAAAAGTACTGCGCAAGTCGAATCAGGTGCCGTGTGTGGTGTATGGCAACGAAGTGAAGAACATGTCATTACAGTGCGGGTACAACGACCTTTTCCGTGTGTACCTGAAGGCGGGGGAGAGCACTCTTGTGGATCTCGATTTCGGGGGGAAGAACGTTCCTGTTTTGTTCCATGCGGTGCAGTTCGATCCCATTTCAGATCGTATTACGCATGTGGATTTCTACGCGGTGAACATGAAGAAAGAAATCGAAGCGAGCGTACCGGTGCATTTCGAGGGAGAAGCTCTTGCGGTGAAGGACCTCGGGGCGATACTTGTCACGCCACAGGACCATGTCACTGTGAAATGTCTGCCTGCGTATTTGCCGCATTTCCTCTCTGTTTCTCTGGAGCCACTGAAAGCGTTCCACAATTCTCTTACTGTTGCTGATATTATCGTCCCTGAGAACGTTGTGATCCTGCTGGACCCGGGAGTGGTTATTGCCACCGTACAGGAACCTCGGAAAGAGGAAGTGGTCGAGGTGGCACCGGTTGAAGGTGCAGTGGAGGCTGTGGAGGGTGAAGGTGGAGAGGCGAAGGAGGGTGAGGAGGGGGGAGAGGAGGGCGAGGAGAAGAAAAACGCTTCGTAACTTTCCGGTCATCCAAGGTTCCATGAAATACGTCAGCCGATTTCTCTCTGTCCTTGTCTTTGTCCTGGCGGTTTTCTGCGGGTTTGTTCTCATTTGGAGTGTGGAAAAATTTCCTCCGGCAGAGGTACGCTTCGCAAAGATTGCTATCACAGATCCGCTCGAATCCAATGTGCCAAAGACAGGGGAGTCCACTGTGCTTTCCAGACTGAGTATGTTTCCTCTATGGGGGAAGAAGAAAGGGATTGTGTCTGTGATGGTAGAGAACCACCAGGCAGCCCGCCCGTTCCATCAAGGCCTCTCAGATGCGCTCCTCATAGAGGAGTTCTTTGTTGAGGGGTACATCACGCGCTTCAATGTGCTCTTTGATGTCAAAGATTTTCCTGAGCGCGTCGGGCCGGTGCGCTCTCTCCGTCCGTATTTTATTGATGGTGTTCTTCCCTGGGTTTCTGTGTTTTTCCACTTTGGCGGAAGCCCGGAGGCACTGGAACGAGTAAGGCGGTTGAAGGGTGTCACTGCTTTCAACGGCATCTTCTATGATACGTATTTTACGCGTGTCAAAGACATTCCCGCGCCGCATGATGCATTCCTCACGCGGGAATCTATGCGGGAGCTCCTGCAGGAGGTCGATGGCGGGGTCACTCCTGTTCCCTGGCCTCCATACAAAACAGGGCGTGCGCGGAGTGGCTCAGGTGCTGCCACTATGACGATCAATTTCTTCAGTCCGTTGCACAATGTTGAGTATGTCTATGATTCCTGGAAGAGAGGATACATACGTACGAACGGAGAGGAGGTGAGTCTGGCAGTGCCTCATAACGTCCTCATTCTCGAAACGGATGTGGAGGACACGGGGGAGTTCGGGCGTCTGGCCATTAGGGTTCAGGGAAAGGGAGAAGCTCTTCTCTTCCGCTCCGGCCGGATGTACCGCGGCAGGTGGTTGAAGAAATCTCCAACAGATCCCTATGTTTTTACAGATGCTGAGGGGGATCCTCTCGTCTTCGCCTCGGGGCAGACATGGGTGACTGTCGTGGATTCGCTGAGGCGTGTGAAGTGGGAGAAATAGCTCATTCCTGTTTCGTTTCTGCCTCTTCCCCTGCAGCTTTCTTTTTTCTGCGGTTCTTTTTTCTCTTCGGTTCGTTTCGTTCTCCTGCGCCTTTTCTGAGGAAGGCAGGGAGGAGCAGGGGATCCTGCAATTCCTCGATCTGTTCAATAAGTCTCAGATCTTCCAGTGCTATCTTCCCAAGGTAGAGCCGGGTGAGATCACCGCCATCCTCCACAAATCTCTCGATGGCACGCACGCCGCGGAAGTAGACGACACCTTTTGTGAATCCGCCCGGTTCCGATGTGTCGCAGAGCCCCCGCTTGATGGCGATGGTTTGGGTGAGCGCTTTTGTGGAGGAAAATCCCAGCTCTTCCCGAAGGTATTTCCGGGTTTCCGCGAAGGAATGATCGAGGCCGAAGGCGAGGCCGAGGACGTTTCTTGGAGGGTTGTACCTCTTCTCATGGAAGGGGCTGAGTACGCGGTTCTGGTTATAGATGGAGAGGCCCTCCTGTGTGTCGAGGTAATTTGCGCAACCGTTTCTGAACAGTGCATACGGCTGGAGGGCTCCGTTCTCTGCGGTGAGGATGTGTGTTTCAATTTCATGTGCGATGAGGGCATCCACATGCATCTGCTCAAAAAGAGCGCTTTCTCTGATATAGACCTTGTTTCCGCCGACTGTGCAGTCGGAGACGAGTCTCGGTCGTACCACCACTTCCCAATCATGAAGACTGTAGCGTTCCAGTGCTTTTGTGAGAATATTCTGCGTTTCTTCCGATGTGAGGAGATCTTTTTCCTGTGGCGGCAGATCACAGGCTGTGCGGTTATGGAGTTCCGCTTTTGCCGCTCTGAGCAGTGCGGAGGTGGGAGCACCGAAGAGTTTCATGGAATATTCTGTGAAGCGTGTGGCATGGCCGCGCGACCGCAGGAGGGCGATGCGCGTGAGCAATTCCTGGCGCTTCTTCTCCAGCAAAATTCCCAAAGGTGAAGAGTCCTGCACAGGGTTCTCGAGTTTGCGTTCTGCTTCATCCAGGTCTATTGCCACTTCTCTATAGTGGAAGATCGGGTTGTACTTACTGTCCTGTTCTAATCTCCCGCGCTCTTCCTCGAGGTTGGCAGGTTTGATGTGTCTGAGGAGGAGCAGGTCACGGTCAATTTGGGCGAACAGCTTGTCCACTACGCGGAGATCTGCTTTTACAGAAGCCTTCTTTGCCTGGATAGGTGTTTCTTTCGAGGGGTCGAGGAGGAATCCTGCGAGGTCGCGGCGTCCGATCATTGCTCTCTCTTCTCCTGATACCTTGCCTGTCCCCACGAGTGTCTGGATTTTCTTGCCGGCGAGTGTGAACTTCACGCGGAAGGTTCGTTCCTTCTCGTCTTCCACTTCCAATGCACCTGTTCTTTGCAGGCTTTCGATAAGTTCCGGGGAAAATACTGTTCTCTCGTGCTCCGGGGTAATGAGGCAGGGAACTTCAATATTCACGCCGTCTCCACTAATCACGATATTCTCGTTTGTTCCGAGAATTGTTTTTTTGTTCTCAGGTTCTTTCTCTGCCCTCTTTGCTTTCCCTTCTCCGAAGAGATCCTGTCCCATACGTACGCCTTTCTCCGGGCTGTTCACCTTCACACCTATGACCCGCTCGAGTCTCGCGCGGAGCGGTGCGAGATTGGCGACCTGCACCATCAGGCCGGCGCGTGCGTTCACTTCCAAGAGTGCGGGGCCCATTTGCTGATCGATGGTGATATCCACAGCGAGGTAGCCGATGTTCGTGATCTGCTGGATGCGTGAACTGATTTCGAGGATTTCATTCCAGTGTGGAATCTGGATCCCACTCGGAGAACCTCCGTGGGGCAGTTCCGAAATGATGCTGTGGTACTGGGCTGCATGCGTTGTCACCCCTTTTGCAAGGTCGATGCCAATGCCGATGCCTCCAAGGTGAATGTTTGCTTTCCCCTCGCTCTGAGCAGTGGGGATACGGAGCATGGCCATGACGGGGACCAAGTTGAAGACAATGACACGGATGTCGGGGAGACCCGCGGGCCGGAAACGTGCGAAACACTCATGGGGGATGAGGATCTGCTCAAAAAATGCGGTGTCTTTTCTCCCGTTTACAGAGAACATGCCATCGAGAATGTCTTCGATGTGCGCTGTGATTTCCTGGTTGGTCAGTGGTTCTTTTCCCCGGAGGAATACCCCTTTCCTCCGTCCGTTGAAGACGAGGATCCCCTCGCCTCCGAAGCCGAAGTTCGGTTTGAGAACGCATTCGTCCGGGAGTTGGGAGAAATCAAAATCTCTCAGCTGTTCCCGCGTTTCAATGCGTGCGTAGATTTTCGCCGTCGGGACGCCACGTGCGGCAAGGAATGCTTTCGTTTTGAGTTTGTCATCTGCGAAGGCAACTGCTTTTCGCGGGTTGAAAGGTTTCACGTAGAGGAGGTTTCTTGCGTTGAGTCCAAGGATGCCGTGGTTGGAGAGGAATGAGAATATAGGGTTAGGGTTAGGGTTAGGGATAGGGATTTGTAAATTTCTGAATCAACGCACTGGGTAGCTTGTCTGTCTCGTAGGAAGTGAACGATTCCATAGGTCATTTTGGGTACTTAATTCTCAATTTCTGATCCTAACCCTGACCCAAATCCTACTCCTCCTGAAGATGCTTAAAGACTTCGCGGAAACGGAAGTACTCTACAAGGCGCAAACCGGTCCATCTCCCGAGCATGACGTCTGCGGCGATGGTGAACAGGATAAGTTCAGGGTAGGCGAGGGCGAACGACTGGAGCCAGGGCCACTGCACAATGAAAACACAGAGGAGAGCCGCAAGGATTGTTTCGCCAGTTCCGAGGATGGCGCTGTAGAGGCCCTCTTCTGTTTTCACGTTCAGGAAGCTCTCGGAGAGCGTGGACATAATGAGGAGCACGAAGATTGTGTCTCTGGCGAGAATGATGTGGAAGAGCGTTCCCAGCCCAAGAAGCAGGAGCAGAGTGATACTCACGACTGTGATGACAATGGCCACTTTTGGGATGTAGAGCAGCCGCCAGCGGCGCATGAATGCCCGCGTTGCGTACCCGGTTGTGATGATGAAGAGAAGGAAGGCAAGCCCAATGGGCCATCCCAACGCGAGGAAGCTCAGAGCAACAACAGAAGGAGTGTAGAGTCCGAACGTTGTAATGCCGATTACCTGTTTTAAGAACGCCAGAATCATGGCTATGACGGGGAGCATGAGAAGCAGGATCACCGTCTGACTGGAAACGCCGTGCGTGAGCATGTAATTCACGAGAGACGAGAGCAGATTCCATGGGCGTATGCCTGTCGTTGACTTGTCCACGATCAGGTAGTCGGTGTCCCGCTTATCCAGTTCCTCCACGAACTGCTCCACGGTAGCCGATGAAATGAGGGGGTTCATGGCCACTCGCCGTGTGATGAGAATCTGTCTTGGCCCGAGGACTGAGAATGGTCCGCGCGCAGTGCGTCCCAGTACTTTCAGGTTGCGGTCGGAGATGAGCACAATGCTCTGATTTTTCATACTCTGCATGCGCTCCGCGTCCTGCTCGATGGCACGCATGAATGCCTGCAGGCCTGTGATTCCCTCCGTCCAGAGCACGATGGCCGAAGCGCCGTTCAGGGCAGAGGACTGTTCCTGGATGAGTTTCACCAGCGCTTCTTCGGTGCCGAGCGGCGCGCCGGTAATCACCGGCTGGAGGACGCGGAGAAACACGCCTTCCTCTGCTGCAGTCTGCTGGTGGATCTGCAGCTTCTCCGTTGGGATGCTGCTGTCTGCTATCAGTACGATCTTTCGCTCGTACACGGTGATTTGCTTCTCAACTTCAGCTTCCACTTCCTCGCCGTCGATTGTGGTGCTGACAACGAGACGGATGGAAGTGACACCCGGTTCTTCCGGAGTGTACACCGCCTCTACCGTGCGGCTGATGGGTTGCGGGAGACTGTCTCTGTACCACCGGTAGCTTATGTCTTCTCCCACACCCACGGAAGCCGAGGCATCGAGAACGAGGGTTCGCCCTACCGCTATGTCGTCGGGTCCTCTGATAATGGGAGTGAGTGATACTCCCACTCCCAGCACTTCTCCTGTTGCAGCCACCGCAGGAAGTGCGTTGCTACAAGCAACTGAGAGAAAGCCGAAGAGAGCGATGAGGCGTTTCATTCCTCCTATTGGGGACGGCGCTGCCGGGGCGTTCGTGCGGACCGCGAGGGCTTACGTGACGTGCGGAGCTCTTTGTACCTTTTGAGTTGCGGCTCGAGCTTCTCCACGCATCTGTCCACTGCTTCCTGCACGGTTGACTTCCGGGATTCCGCACGGAGGGTTTCCTCCGGCAAGTCCACCGTGATGGTTGTTTTCACTGTGTCCTTTTGCTTCTTCGTACGGCGCAGCTCTGCATCTATGCGAATACTTGAACTCTCGTCCTTCACGCGTTTGCAGTATGTTGCGATCTTACCCAACTTGCGGGCCATCCGGAGCAAATCACGGTTCGTGTACGTAAATCCTTTCTCGAAGTGCAGAATTTTCATAGGGGAGAGGAAAAAGGGGAAGGGAGGAGATCACTGACCAGAATACCCGACTTCGCGGAATTCCTCTACTTCCTTTAGATCCAAATGAACTTCTCGTTGCTTTGCGGTTCCGCTATGCCGGGCAGGCACGACTTCGCATTATTCCTCCACTGCCTGAGGAGACAAATATATTTTCATTGTCATGGTAGTTTTGCTTCGCCGGGCAAGCCTTACTCTGGTGCAGGCCTCTAGTGAGCATCCTCGAGATCTGTGTGTTGAGATTGCGTAAGAGGGAAGAGAATAAGAGAGAAGAGGAATGAGGAAAGGAGCAAATCCCACCTCTCTCCTCTTATTCTCTTCTCTTTCCTCTTATCGGGTTTGCCCCAATCTGCTGTTTCTGCTATACTAAGGAGAATTTAACACACACCACCCCTATGGATGCCGCAATAATCACGCAGCTGATTGCTGAAAGCAACATTCTCACGGATGCCGAACGCGAGTACTGGCTACAGAGCCTCCCGAAAATGAACGAGGCGCAACTCCAAAAGCTTGAGCAGATTCTTGTGAAGGCAAAACAGATTCCGTGGACAGAGCAGATTCAGAAGTACTTTTCGATGATT
>Ga0209542_10019088_pt1 | contig 11028 bp, 8 predicted proteins | sample RifCSPhighO2_01_FD_184028 | JGI IMG/M metagenome (GOLD analysis project Ga0209542, IMG submission 184028) | Soil microbial communities from Rifle, Colorado - Rifle CSP2_plank highO2_0.1 (SPAdes) (version 2) | ecosystem: Environmental > Terrestrial > Deep subsurface > Rock core/Sediment ...
CAAAAACACTCCGGGCAGTAGATGAATTAACCGGTTTAATCGTCGCCGTCGCGCTGGTAAAAGATAAAAAACTCGCCAATGTTTCGGTCGAGTCAATCAAGAAAAAGTGGAAGGATAAAACGTTCGCCAAAGGCGTCAACCGCAACGATATCGTTCGCGGCGCGCAGGAGATTAACCGTTCGCTCGACGAGCATATTGCGCTCGTACTGGCCGCTATGCAAGATCACGCCGGCGAAATCGGACTATAATCCGACTCTCTTGGCTTCTCCTGCATCCTATGCTATCCTGAATCATCATGGGAAGATTGCTGAAAAAACACCCGGAAATGGACGCCGGACAGGATGAACAGGAAAAAAAAGAACGACACCCGTTTGATATCTCGCATACGATAGATGCGTCCATCTACACGACGCTTGTCGGACAAAAGACCCCGGACCCGGAAACCGTACGGGGGAGGACGGTTGCGTACATCGTTGCCGCGCTCATCTTTGCCGCCGTCTATGCGACACTTCCCGGCTTTAAGTGGGTAAGCAACGTCCAGCTGTATATACTCCTTGAGCTTATTGCCACCGTTTTCTCCCTCATCGTCAGCGTCATGGCGCTTATTAAATATAATACCCGCCACTACAACAAATATCTCTTCATCGGCATCGGCTTCTTAGGCTCGGTGCTCATCCATTGGCATGCGGTTTTAACCATAAGCACCATAGCTGCATTCGGCGGCGGGGTCGATTTAACCACACACACCGCACGGTACTGGCTTTTTTCACAGCTTTACCTGTCGCTTTTTATCATAGCAAGCATCGTGGTGTGGTGGCGTGAAAAATACATCCATATCGCCAAAATAAGCAAATACACCATCGCCTCCGCTCTTTTCATCACGTTTCTGTTACTTTCCCTTTTTATCGATCCCGTTACGGGAAGAGTATTTCATCTGCTTATTTTGGTCATGTTAATCTCCGCATTTATCGGTTCGCTAAAAAAACAGCAGTGGAAGTGGAAATTTTTCGAACATTGGTTCCTGCTTGCCCTTATAGGATTTATCACGGCAGAGCTTTTATATCTCTCTTCCGGCACCGCGTTTGATACCCTGTTCACCGCGGCATATATCATCAAAATCATCAGCTATAGTTTCACCCTTGTCGGGCTTCTGATGAGTATGTATGTTGCTTTTTTGGAGGTAGAACAGGCGCGCGATAAAATTGACACAATTCTTAAAAGTATCGGTGACGGTGTCTTTGTCGTCGACGCACACGGGACAATTCTTCTCATGAATAAAGTCGCCGAGCGGATGACTGGCATGCACTTCCCCGTTGCAAAAGGCAAACACTATAAAGAGGTATTTCACTTTATCTCCGAAGAAAATCCGAAGCTTCCCTACCGTTCGTTTGTCGAAGAGGTCATCAGAACGGGAAAAATGAAAGAGCTTTCCCACAATACGCTCCTGATACGCAAAGACGGTATGCACATACCGATATCCGATAGCGCGGCGCCGATCAAAGACGACCAAGGACATGTCTTTGGCTGCGTCATCGTATTCCGTGACATTACCCGCGAGAAAGAGCTGGAAAAAACAAAAGATAACTTTCTCTCCATCGCCGCTCACCAGCTGCGGACACCGCTCGGCGCGATGCGCTGGAATATGGAAATGATTCTCAATGAGGATATTGGCAAGATTCCGTCCCCGATTAAGCAAATTATCGAGCAAATCTATACGAGCAACCGTACGATGATCAAGCTGGTGGACGATCTGCTGAATGTTTCTCGCATTGACCAGCGCCGCGTTTCAGACAATCCGGAGGAAGTCGATATAGCGGCACTTATCCATTCGGTCATTACGGAATTAGCAAGCGAATCTTTCCGGCGTAACGTTAAGGTCTCGCTCAAAACAGTACCATCAAAACTTTCTTCCGTTATCATCGATCCTGCCCGATTGCGCGAAGTGACTATGAATCTCATCTCCAACGCGATCAAGTATAACCGCGTTGCCGGTTCCGTGGATATACACATCAGAGAACAGGATAAATACTTCACGATCACGCTGGCGGACACGGGCATCGGCATACCTGCAGAAGACCGTGCTATGCTCTTTAGTAAATTCTACCGGGCGCAAAACGCACGAACCAGCGCAACCGACGGCACCGGCCTCGGTTTATTCGTGGTAAAATCGTATATGGAAGCGTGGGGCGGCACAGTCTCGTATACGAGCACTCTGGGTAAAGGAACCACTTTTACGATCATCTTGCCGAAAAAACCAAAACAGCAAGTGCTTGATACTTACCTTGCACGCCATCCGCAGAAGATAAGCCAGACGACTTAAGCTTTAATCAGGAAGAGTTACCCGGGTAACATTCAAGATTTGTGTTCAAATCAGCACAATCCAATATAGCAGAATTCATCATACTCAATACCATATGCCGAATACAAAACCGACAGATAATACGCCGTTAAAACCCTCTGGCAGGCCGTTTGTCCTCGTTGCAGAAGACGATCAATTTTACGCTAATATCTATAAGGTTAAACTGGCCAAAGAAGGATATGACGTCACCGTAGTCGGTAATGGAGAGTGGGTGCTTTCCGTTGCAAAAAAGCGCAAACCGAATATCATTTTGCTTGATCTCGTCATGCCGGTCATGGATGGATTTGAGACGCTTAAGGCGCTTAAAAAAGATCCGGAACTCGCTAACATTAATGTCATCATCCTCTCAAATCTCGGCCAGGACGAAGACATCCAAACAGCCAAGTCACTCGGGGCAAAAGACTACCTCATTAAAGCAAACAACTCTATCCAGGAAGTCGTCGCAAAGATAAAGCAGTACGTGGGGTAACCGTGGTATTATTATCCTATGGCTGCCTACACCAATCAACAGCTGTACTATGCTTTGAGTGAGCTGCAACTTATCAACCAGCGGGAGCTTGATGCTGCATGGCGGGCAAGCAACAACACCAATATCCCGCTTGCCTCTATTCTCCTGCGACAGGATTTGGTTAAAGACGAACACTTAGGCGAGATCATCGCCGACCTGATTAAACTCTCTTTCATTGTCCTTTCCCGCATTACCATTCCGCACGACGTTTTGACCACCATTCCCGAAATCGTTGCTAAAAAACAGCATATTATCGCGTTTAAAAAAGACCGTGATGGCCTGCATGTGGCGATGAGCGATCCGAGCAACATTCAACTGCGCGATTTTCTTGCCAAAAAAACCGGGCTACCCATTATCATCCACTTTGCCACGACTCTTGATATTGAAAACAAAGCGCAGGAATACACACCCGACGTGAAAGAGGCGTTTGAAACGATTATGCATAAAAACGTCACTGAAGCCAAAGGCGCCGCGCATACCGAAGTACCCATCATAACAATCGCTGATACTATCATCCTTTACGCGTACCAAAACCGCGCCTCCGATATCCATATCGAGTCGTTCACCGATCACACGCTCGTGCGTTTTCGCATCGACGGCATGCTCCACGACGTCGTTGAGCTCCCTAAAAACCTGCATCTGCACCTTATTAACCGTATACGCGTCATGGCAAGCCTGCGTACCGATGAACATCAGAAAACGCAGGACGGCAAAATCCGCTGGCGTCCTGCCAATGCCGCTGCCGATGCTGAAGCATTCGATATTCGCGTCTCTATCGTTCCTGCCATAAAAGGTGAAAAGGTAGTCATGCGACTTCTGTCTGAACGTTCGAGACAATTTTCTCTTGCTGACCTCGGGTTTTCGGCAAAAGATTTTGAAAAAGTGCAAAGCTCGTATCAGAAACCCTTCGGCATGCTCCTCACCGTCGGCCCGACCGGGTCGGGGAAAACAACCACGATATACACGATTATCAAACTGCTCAATAAACGCGATGTGAATATCATGACGATCGAGGATCCGGTCGAGTATGATATTGAAGGGGTCAATGCGCTGCAGGTAAACCCGAAAACCGGTTTTACCTTTGCTACCGGGCTACGGTCAATTGTTCGCCAGGATCCCGATGTCATCTTCGTCGGTGAAATCCGGGACGAAGAAACGGCGGGCATTGCGGTGAATGCCGCCATGACCGGACACGTCGTTTTAACCACACTCCACGCCAACAACGCCGCAACGACCTTTCCGCGCCTTACCGACATGAAGATTGAGCCATATCTTATCGCCTCAACGACCACCGCAGTCATCGCACAGCGGTTGGTCAGGAACATTTGCCAGCAGTGCCGCGTCAGTAAAGAACATTCGCTTGCCGAATTTACCGGCGATATCCCTCTTGCCACCCTGACCAAATACTTTCCCCCGGATAGCCAAGTGCGCCTCTATCATGGTAAAGGGTGTGAGATATGCCATCAGACCGGCTATGCCGGCCGTATCGGGCTCTTTGAGATCCTCGTGATGACAGAGGCGGTACGGCAGGCAATCGTTGCCCGCAAAGACGCATCAACGATCCATCAGATCGCGGTACGGGAAGGCATGACCACTATGCTCGAAGACGGGCTAGATAAAGTCCGACAAGGAATGACGACGATTGAAGAAGTAACCCGCGTGATGAAGGAATAGTATGAAAATCCCTGCCCTTACCATCTTTTCACACATTCCGATGGTAGAAAAGGTGCTCTTTACGCGCCACCTGGCGATTATGGTGAAAACCGGAATTCCGATCACCGAGGCGCTGGATACCCTCATGGAACAGACAAAATCCGGCTTGTTCAAACGCACCATACGAAGCATGCTCACCGACGTCCAAAACGGCAAACCACTGGGCACGGCAATGCAAAAGCATCCGTACGTATTCTCGCCGCTTGAAATAAGCCTTGTTGAGATCGGTGAAGAAGCGGGGGTACTGGAAGAAAATCTTCATTTTCTGACGACACAGCTCGAAAAAGAACTCTCGTTAAAGAAAAAAGTTCAAGGCGCACTCATCTATCCCGCGATCGTTTTTTCGTTAACTTTTTTCATGAGCATGGGGATTGCTATATTTATTCTGCCGCGCGTGATAGATCTTTTTTCCGGACTGAACGTAGAATTGCCTATTACGACACGCATACTTCTTTATATCGCTAACCTGTTACAAGATCACGGTTTTATTATACTGATCGGCGGCATCCTGCTGGTCGTGCTTACCGGCTTTGCCTGGCGACTGAAGCAGGTTAAACCCGTTACCCATCGGGTGTTACTCCATACACCGATTATCGGTACCTTTATCAGGAATGTCCAGCTCGCGCGACTTTCGCGCAGCCTCGGTACATTGATTAAAAGCGGCGTGCCAATAAACCGAAGCATTGATATTACGGCGCGAACGCTTACGAACGTTGTTTACCAGAAAAGCCTCTACGTCGCAACAAAATCGATAAGCGCGGGCAACTCTCTTACCGGATCGATCGGTGCCTTTTCGCCGAATCTCTATCCGGTTATCACGATTAAGATGATACAGGTTGGAGAAAAATCGGGACGTCTTGATGAGACACTTTTATACTTTGCCGATTTTTACGAGGAAGAGGTTGAAAATATGTCAAAGAACCTTACCACGCTTCTTGAGCCGGCGCTTCTGATTTTTCTGGGCGTCGTTGTCGCCTTTGTTGCGCTTGCTATTATAGGCCCGATTTACAGTCTCACCGGATCGATAAGCGGACAGTAAGGCAGAATAAACCCATGAACCGATTAACCGATCAACCGAGGAACCGATTAACTGAAAAACCAAATGGTAGGAAGGTTGTTAATCGGTTATTTGGTTATTCGGTTAATTGGTGCGAAGCCGGATTCACCTTCATCGAAGTAATTCTCGTAGTCGGGATTCTCTCGCTCATTGCTGCGGTGACGACACCGCTTTTTGCACGGTTCTTAGCGAAAAATCATATCGAAACGACCACGACGACGGTCATGGGATTTTTACGAAAGGCGCAGGAAAACGCCATGGACGGAAAAAATGACGCGACGTGGGGTGTGTGCGTCACCGGCTCAACACTACGAATGTACAGTAATACCTGTGCCGCGCCTATTGTAAAAAACGACTTTACCATCCCCTCTCCCATCACGATAAATAATCTTACGGATACGACATTTTCAAAAGGCCGGGGAGAGCCATCATCTGCCTTGTCAATAACGATCAGTTCTGATTTCGGCAGCACAACTATTGCGGTGAATGCTGCAGGGGGAATAGAGGTGAACTGACTAGCAGAATAACCTATTAACCTATCAACCGAATAACCAATGAACAATTATGTTTCGATTTAGAAAATTTCCTGTTTACAACGATGCCCGACAATATAGAATGGACTTGAAAGAATTCTCGGAGCAAAGGTTTCCTAAAAGCGTGCGGTTTACGTTAACCGATCAGTTATGGCGCGCGCTAAACTCTGTTATTTTAAATATTGCCGAGGGATCACGAAAATACTCTGATCTTGAATTTAGTACCCTCTGGTGCTAGTTTACAAACTCCACTGTACCATTGAGAGTCGAGCAAATCCTAACTCCTCATTCTTCCGTATGATGATGTTCGTCAGCGTAACCAGATAGGAAATCTTTGCCCTGAATCCTTTAACGGTTCTATGAAACGACTTCTTCATATTACAGATACGTGTCCACAGCGAAAAGAGCGTTTCAATCAGCATCCGTTCATTCCAGCTGCCTTTCTTGCAAATCTTAAAACTTGCCGGTATGCCTTCTTTATCTTTGAATCCGTGATCTGTTAGATTGATAGCGGCACTCTCGGCATGATGACCGTTAAAATCGTGATCACAGACATTCGCTGTTTCCTCACTGACGGTTACCACTTCATAGTGTTGATTCATGGTTACGGCTACTTTTCTGCCAATAATCCAGCGATGATTTGATTTCCCTTTCTTTGATACCTGTTGGCTCTGTTTTGACCGTCCTTCCCGTATCGGATGAATTATCTCGATGCCAAAACTGTCCAGAATGCCAAAGAATGTTTTACTTCCTAAAAACTCCTCACAAAGATAGTCGTAATGATTCATCAGCCGCAGTAATCTGCTGCGTTCAGGAAGCTTCGGGAACAAGCTCTGTTTCATAAGCCATACATGAAATCTGCGAAACGATGTGCCATGTAAGACGAACAATGCGCCGCATAAGACAATCTCTGATAAATACAGTTTTCCTTGTACATGTTTTCTGTCTGTATTCCGTAATCCATCTGCTATCTCGCAAAAGAGATGTAATATGATATCCTCATCAAGTAGCATGGTATCACCTCCTTAGTGATTCCATGCTATACTTTTTTCAATCAAGCTACAAAACTAGCACCAGAGGTTAGTAAATATCTCAATAACGCACTTACTTCACTTGATGAATGCGTCGCATGCCTTGATTGCGCTCTAGATGATAACTATATCGCTAAAGATGATCACGCTTATTGGCTCGATCGTTCTGAAAAACTCAGTAGACAATTATCAGCGTTTTCATCAAAAGTCAGAAAAGATGCCAAGAAACGTTAACGTTTGAAAAACTCTTTGTTTATACAATGACATTTAACTGGTTTAATCAACGATCATATAGACAGTGCGTTAATCGGTTAATCGGTTGTTCGGTTGTTCGGTTGTTCGGTTATTCAGTTCATCGGTTCATCGGTTCATCGGTTCATCGGTTTTCGAAAAGCCGTAAGGCTTTTGGCCTTATCGAGACCATTCTCGCCGTGGGGATTTTTGCAATTATCGCCGCAACGGGGGTTTCAACGATCGTCTATACGTTCCAGACCAACCGGCTGGGGAGTGAAGAAACTAATGCAGCCGCATTTGCCCAGGAAGGCATCGAGGCGATGCGCTCGATACGAAATCAAGGATGGTCGGACCTGTTTCTCACACCGGCGGCAACGAATAACTGCGCGGGAGGTTGCGGTGTAACGGTGACAGAGGGAAAGTGGACGCTTAAGAACGGGATTGATACGAGTGGTAAGTTTACCCGCATGATAACCGTTTCGGATGTTCAGCGAGATACGGACGGCAATATTGGAAATTCGCCGGTGGCGTGGTACCAGTTTGACGAGTGTCAAGGAACAACCGCTTCAGGCGCCAGTAGCGGGCTTGCCGGTACGATTTCAGCCGGTGCGTCCGGGTCGAATATTTCGGTAGGAACGTGTCAATCGGGAGCCCCTGATGAGATGTGGGCAAATGGTTCAAGTGGGAAAATAAATGCCTCCTTAGACTTTGATAATACCGATGATGCGGTCACGGTAAGTGATGCCGATGCGCTCGACTTTACCGACGGGCAGGACTTCACGATTACCGGATGGATCAAGGCTTCTGCTCTTTCTGATAATAACGTCATTGTTGCCAAAAAGAACGGCACGGGAACAGGATCTAAGGGATATATTGTCTATATCAACGCCAGCGGACAGCTTGCCGCCTACGTCTCAGACGGAACAGATGATATCAACCTCTTCACGGGCAACACGATTTCAGCAGGCTCCTGGTACCATTTTGCCCTCGTCTATGAAGACGATACTGATCTCACTATCTATATCAATGGCGCTGATGCGGGGGGAAATCTCAACGGAACCATTGCAAACGTCGACAGCGTCGCAAACGCGGTAAGCTTCGTTATCGGGAGCGAATCAGATCTGGACATCGCCTGGATGGATGGACAGCTGGATGAGATAAAGCTCTTCCGCTCCGCGCTGACTGAAGCTCAAGTCCAGGCCGACTATGGCGGCGGCGCGGGAGCCTCCGGCACCGATGATCCCGACACGAAAAAGGTTACCTCAACCGTCACATGGAGCTTCACGCCGACGAGAAACAATACGGTTTCGGTCATTGCGTATCTTACTAATTTCGGAAAAGCAATCTCTATCCCGGGTCAAACCTTCGAAACCCGCATCTCGGCAACCTCTGATGATGCGGAGGAGAAAGCAGACGGCACAACAAATACTACCAGCAGCGACTTGGAGTTGGTTTATGACGGTAGTAATCAGACCGTGGGGATGCGCTTTATCAATGTAACGATCCCGAAAAATGCAACGATCACCAAAGCTTATGTCCAGTTTACGGTAGACGCTATAGAGTACATAGATCCCATCTCGCTCACTATAAAGGGAGAGGGTACGGACGATGCTAACACTTTTACCTCCGTTGTTTATAATATCTCCAGTCGCCCGACAACCATCGCCTCGGTATCCTGGAGTCCGCCTGTCTGGAACAAAGTAAATGATGCTTTGCCGGCTCAGCGGACTTCGGATATCAAGACAATCATTCAGGAAATAGTCGGTCCCACCACTAACTGGGCAAGCGGCAACGCGCTCGCTATTATTATCACCGGCTCTGGTCAAAGATTTGCTGAATCATTTGATGGAGAGGATTTTTCCGCTCCGCTTCTCCATGTGGAGTATGTACCACCCACCGGTCCCACCCCGACGCCGACTCCCACGGGGGCTGCCACGCCAACTCCCACGCCGACGCCGACCGCGACTCCTACGCCAACGGCTACCCCGACTCCCACGCCGACGGCAACATCAACTCCTACGCCAACCCCAACTTCAGCTCCGACAACGTTTGAGAAACGCGTCAATGCCCTTTCTGACGATGCGGAAGAAGCTCCAAACGGCACAGTGACGCTCTCCGGTACCCTCCAGCTTATTAATGCCGGCGGCACCCTGCAGACCGTAGGAATGCGTTTTACCGGCGTGACCATACCGAAAGGGGCTACAATTACCAACGCCTACGTCCAGTTTACGGTAGATGCCACGAATAATTTAAATCCAATCTCGCTCACCATACAGGGAGAGGCTTCGAACAATACCACTACCTTTACTACCGTCAGCGGGGATGTGTCTTCGCGCCCGCGCACTACCGCTTCAACTACATGGAGTCCTCCAGACTGGCTAACCGTGGCAGAATCAGGACCTGCACAGCAGACTTCTGACATCTCCACAATCATTCAGGAAATAGTCGGTCCCACTACTAACTGGGCAAGCGGCAACGCGCTCTCTATCATCATTACCGGCTCCGGTCGCAGAGTTGCGGAATCATACAACAGTGCACCTGCTCAAGCACCGCTGCTGCACGTGGAGTATGTACCATAAAATGAACCTATCAACCGATCAACCGATAAACCGATCAACCAATAAACAGAATGTTCTTTGGTTCTTTGGTTCTTTGGTTCTTTGGTTATTCCGTGCTTTGCGCTTTCAGCGCAAAGCATTCACCCTCATCGAGCTCCTTTTGTACGTGGGCATCATCGCGCTTTTTATCGGAGCCGCCGTCGTGTTTGCCTGGAATGTGGTCTATGGAAGGGTAAAATCAAATGTCCAGCAAGAGGTAAATCAAAACCTGCGGCTGGGAAGTAAACGTATCGTATATGAAGTGAGAAACGCGTCGGGAATAAATTCAATCGGCGCAAACGATGTATGTCTGGCAAACGCTGATGCTAATCGCAATCCGACAAAAATATATGTAGCCGCAAACCGCCTGCGAATCGCCTGGGGCGGCGGGTCAAGTGATTGTACTGCTATGACGAATGATGAACCGTTAACGAGCAGTGCCGTTGCGGTATCCTCCCTCGCTTTTACCGATCTCTCAAGCGGGACAGAATCAACGAATATCAAATACAGCCTCACGATAGATTCGTCGGGAGACAGAAAAGAATGGCAAATGAGTAGGGCTTATACTGCCAGTACCGAAGTACGATCCATGCAAACCCCGGAGGAAGCCGCCCCGGGCCTGGTCACCTCTGAGATTCAGGTCGCACAAAGCTCTGATGATGCGGAAGAAGAAGTAACAAGCGGCCACGTTTCTCTTGGCAGCAGCGATCTGGAATTAGTCTACGACTCCGGTGCAGCTGGAGGAAGTGGTGATCTGCAAACCGTGGGCATGCGCTTTGCCGGCGTGGGGATCCCAAACGGAGCAACTATTACCAACGCCTACGTCCAGTTTCGGGTAGATACAATTACCCAAAACCCTACCTCGCTCGCCGTCCAGGGAGAAAATACGGATAGCGCAGCGACCTTTGTTGCAGTTGACGGGAATATTACCTCCAGACCCAAAACTGTCGCTAATGTCCCCTGGAATCCTCCTCCCTGGAACAACATAGGAGAAGC
>Ga0209542_10019090_pt1 | contig 11028 bp, 9 predicted proteins | sample RifCSPhighO2_01_FD_184028 | JGI IMG/M metagenome (GOLD analysis project Ga0209542, IMG submission 184028) | Soil microbial communities from Rifle, Colorado - Rifle CSP2_plank highO2_0.1 (SPAdes) (version 2) | ecosystem: Environmental > Terrestrial > Deep subsurface > Rock core/Sediment ...
CCTGGATAATCATTTGTATACGGGTTACCCAAAACCAAACTTGAAAAAGCAAGCAAAAATCCTCGAGGCACAAATAAATTTAGCTCGGGAACTGGGCAAACCTATTCTTTTCCACTGCCGAGACGCCTATGATGAACTATACGAGCAAATCAAGAATTATAAAGGAACGATACGCGGCTTGATGCATTGTTATATGGGTACTTGGAACCAAGCAGAAAGGTTTTTAGACTTGGGTCTCTATATTTCCTTCTCAGGAAATTTAACTTATTCCAAAAATGACTACATTAGAGAGATGGCAAAAAAAGTTCCTAAAGATAGGATTTTAGTAGAAACTGACGCACCTTATTTACCTCCAGAACCTTTTAGGGGAAAAAGAAACGAACCTTCCTATGTTAAAATAGTAGTTACGCAACTAGAAATCTTGCGAAGCGATGATAAAATAGGGCAGGCAACAGTTACGAACGCTAAGGAATTATTGAAACTAAAATGAGCATTAAAGAACCGTTTATGATGCGTGCCCTAGAAACACTACCAGCTATTACTTCTTGGGTGTTACTAACATCGCCTATTTGGGCTTCCTTTTTCATTCCAGTTATCGTTGCCTATTACATAATTTTATTCGACCTATATTTCTTTATACGTAGCGCATCCCTTGGTATAAATGCTGTTCGAGGTTATATAAAAATCCAGCAAACAATAAAAATGGATTGGGAAAATAAATTAAAAGCCTATTCAACAGATATTGAACACGTAAGACATGTAATCTTTATTCCTACCTATAAGGAACCAACAGAAATATTGCAACGAACGCTTTCCTTCCTTTCTGAGCAGGAATTTCCAGCTAAACAAATTAATATCTGTCTGGCAACAGAAGAACGGGAGAAAGGTGTTTCAAAGAAGGCTGAAGAATTAAGAAAACAGTTTGGTGGTAAATTTGGTAATTTCTGGATTACAAACCACAAACTATCTCCCGGCGAAGTTATAGGTAAATCTTCAAATCTAGCTTATGCGGCCAAGGAAGTAGAGAAAAAGATAACACAAGCTTCTTATGACAAAAATTTTATTATTGCTACATCTTGTGATGCTGATGTTAGTCTTCACCCAAAATACTTACCTGTTTTGACATACGAATTTCTATCCAATCCAAACCGTTACTATCGTTTCTGGCAAGCCGCAATACTTTTTTACAACAATATTTGGAGGGTACCTATATTCATAAGGGTTGTCCACACAATTTACTCTATTAATGGTGTTGCTTCTCTCATGAGCCCCGGGGCAAATTTCAATTATTCAACCTATTCTTTAAGTTGGAAGCTTTTAGAGCGATCGGATTATTGGGATGCAGACGTTATTCCTGAGGATTGGCACTTATTCTTTAAATCGTTTTTCAAAGAGAGGGGCGAGATCGAGCTAGAATCTATCTTTTTAACACATTTTGCCGACGCTGTTGAGGGTAAAAACTACTGGGATGCTATTAAAGCGCAGTATTTACAAAGTAGGCGATGGGCTTGGGGAGTAACAGATATTGCCTACGCAATAAAACAGTTTATTCTTCATAGAAGAGAGGTTTCATTTATCAATTTTTCCTTTCGCTTTTTACGTGCTCTAGAACAACATCTACTTTGGCCAGTAAATTGGTGGTTTCTTACGTTAGGAGCAACTCTGCCGCCCATAATTAATCCCACCTTTCGTTACACGAATTTAGGCTATAATCTACCAAAAATCGCTGCTTTTATTCTTACTTTTGCTATTATATTTCTCATTTTTGTTATTATTGTTGACTGGTTATTAAAACCACCGAGACCCGCTTATTTTAAAAAGACCCTACTCCCGTTTACAATAATCCAATATGTGCTACTACCTGTGACCGGTTTTATATTCAGTAGCCTTCCCGGTATGGACGCTCATACGCGTCTAATTTTTGGTAAAAGGTTAGAGTATAAGTCTACGGAAAAATTTATAAAACCCAAGGGAAAGTAATTTTGCGTTCACTTTGCGAACTAAGAAACACAGATAAATTTGTGGTTGTCTTTTTTGGCTCCCACAGATAAACTAAAATAAATAAGTTCTGCCTTATGATAGGCCGTTCCTTATCAAAAATTGAACAGTTTGTACTCCAACAAAAACTACTTTTGATCCTCCTATTTGTGACCTTTCTTGTGCGTCTTCCGTCTCTTTACGAGCCCTTTTGGTATGGAGACGAGGGAGTCTATATGGCAGTTGCCCAAGGGTTGGAACGAGGGCAAGCTCTTTATTCGGGCGTTTTTGATAATAAGCCTCCGGCGATTTTCCTACTAGCAGCTGCATCCATCAAGTTTTTTGGCCTCACAATTTGGTCTTTCCGCTTTGTCTTAATGATCTGGGTTTTAGTAAGCATTATTGCCATCTATTTCCTGGGTAGAAAAATGTTTGGAAATCGTGGTGGATTAATCTCAGCAAGCGTATATGCAGCATTAACAGCCACGCCTTTCCTAGAAGGTAATATTGCCAATGCAGAAATCTTTATGGCTTTACCAATTACCTTGGGTTTTTTGGTGGGTCTAAACAAAAACTATTTTTTATCTGGTATATTATTTTCCCTCGCCGTTTTATTTAAGTTCCCAGCGGTCTTTGATTTCGGGGCCTTTTTTCTCTTCACTTTACTTTTAATTACCTTTAAAAACCCGCTTGAGTGCGTCAAAAATTTAGGTGTTTTAACGCTAGGTTTTATTTTCCCAATCGCGGCCACAGTTCTTTATTTCGTAATAAACGGTCATTTTAATTATTTTGTGAACGCAACACTATTTGGCAATGTTAATTACGTTGACTATGGTAATAGATACATTATTCCTAACGGATTATTAGTTTTTAAATTTTTACCTTCGCTGTTACTTTTTAGTGCTTTATTAATATGGCGTTTTGCACCGCAAATAAGTAGCTTCAGATTTTTTATTAAACGTCCGTTAGAAGTTGACTTTAACGTTCTTTTATCTCTCTGGTTTATGCTGTCTCTTTACGGTGCTAGCTTTGGTGGAAGAGATTTTCCCCATTACCTAATTCAATCTTTACCAGCGGCGTCTTTCTTAATTTGTTCTATCATCATTGGACAACATCGAAGGATGTCTATATTGTTACTTTCAATCGGTATGGCCTTAATCTTATTATTTGGATTCCGCACTCAATACTTCAGAGCTAATTACTATCCCAATTTTGTAAAGTACGCCACAGGTCAAATGAGGTTCGATCAATGGGCTGCTTTTTTTGATGCAAAAACACCACGTAATTATGCTTTAGCTGCCTATCTTCGTGAAAGTAATGGAGAAAATCAAAGCCGCACTAAAGTCACTGATCGTATCTATATTTGGGCTAATGAACCTCAGATTTACTTTTTAGCTAATCGATTAAGTCCGACCAGATTTGTTACTGCGTATCACGTTGTTACTAAGGACGTTCAAATGGAGGTAGTAAATGATTTAATTGAAAAACCTCCATTGTATATTTTGGTTGAAAGACCCAAACCTCATTCATTTCCAGAATTGGACACACTGCTAAAGAGAGGCTATAATTTCGTCGGTATAACCGAAAATGTTGAATTTTATAGACTTTCCGAAAACTCTTCGCCCCTTTAACACTCCATTGTTTGTCATAAGTGTCACTATCTCCACTGCAGGAGCTTTATATTTATACTTTAATTTTTCCTCTCTACCAAATGATGTTCCGTTATGGTATTTCAGGAGTTGGGGTGAAGGAAGATTGACTCAACGTGAATTTCTTTGGCTATTTCCTATTTTATCTATAAGCGCTTGCATCTTCAATCAATTCTTAGCTACAGTCTTTGGAAAAACCTATGACATTTTGTCACGAATATTGGTTTGGTCATCACTTTTTGTTTCCTTGGCAGCAACTTTTAGCTTATATAATATTATCAGGTTATTTACGTAAATGAACTTATTTGGAATAGCCGGTGTAGCCTTACTCATTTCACTTTCAGTCACCCCAATCACAATCTGGCTAGCCAGGCGGTTTAATATTTTAGATTACCCAAACCGACCGCATCCAGCGATCTTACATAATAAACCCATACCCCGCGCTGGTGGTATTCCGCCGCTAATAGGAATAATAGTAACTTATTCACTATTTGCTCCTTTTGATAAACATATTCTCGGTATCTTTATCGCGGCTATAATTATTGTCATTGTCGGTGTTTTGGACGACAAATTTGATATCAATCCTTACGTAAGGTTACTAACAAATTTTTTTGCTGTGGGGATTGTTATTGCTGCTGGGGTAGGCATAACTTGGCTTACAAATCCTTTTGGTGGGCAAATCCGACTAGATGAAATCGTTTTGACCTTTTCCTTTCCCAATCATTTCCCAATTGAACTTCTGGCTGGGCCTCATTCAATTATCCTTTTGGCCGATCTATTTGCTTTTATTTGGATCGTTTGGGTTATGAATGCAATTAACTGGTCTTCTGGGGTTGATGGCCAGCTTCCAGGAATAGCTGCCATTTCTACAATTATTCTTGGTTTAGTCGCCAATCGTTATTTAATCTCAGACCCATCACAAATTCCTGTAGCTACACTCGCTTTTGCAACCGCTGGTGCCTATATAGGTTTTTTGCCTTTCTCTTTCTATCCTCAAAAAATAATGCCCGGGTATGGTGGCGCAGCTCTGGCCGGATTTTTGCTAGCATCACTTTCTATTCTCGCTGGTGGTAAGCTTGCTACAGCCGCACTTGTTATAGCCGTACCGTTGGTTGACGGGGCTTGGGCGATTATTAGAAGAATTATTTCTAGAAAATCGCCCGTATGGGGTGACAAGGCTCACTTTCATCATCAACTTCTGAAGTTTGGTTGGACCAAACCTCAAATCGCAGTTTTTTATTGGTTTATAGCAGCAGTTTTTGGAAGCTTAGCTCTTAATCTGGAGTCAAAAGGTAAGTTTTTTGCTATCGTTATGATAATTGTAATAATATTAGCAGCATTAGTTACCATAGCATATTTTATAAAACGCAGTGAAGACCAACGAAAGTTGACATAAATGGAACAGCTTATCCTCCCATTGATAATATCCATGAGACCTATACAATGGTTAAAAAACTTAGCCGTGTTTGCGGCCATTGCATTCTCCGGAGAGTTATTTTTAACCGATAAATTTATCTCTGTTTTATATACTTTTTTAATTTTCACATTGATTAGTTCCGGCGTATATCTCATAAACGATCTTCTTGACATAAAAGGCGATAGGCTCCATTACTCTAAGAAAAACAGACCTTTAGCGGCCGGCAAGTTAGACCGATCTATTGCGACGGTTACCTCTTTGTTGCTAATTGGTACTGGTGTTTTTTGGAGTTTTACTCTGTCAATGAATCTTTTTTTACTTTTAGTTTTGTTTATAACTGTCGAAATTTCTTATACACTTTTTTTGAAACAAGTAATTCTTATTGATGTTATTGCAATCGCATTTGCTTTTATGATCAGGGTTTTTGCTGGTTCCATAGTTGTTTTAACTCCACTTTCTTCATGGCTAATTTTAACTGTTATGATGGGCTCTCTTTTTTTTGCGATTGGTAAAAGAAGAAGTGAGCTTACCCTCCTATCAAACGTAGCACCTAAACACCGAGCCACTCTTTCTCACTATCCACCGCAACTTCTCGATGGAATTACGTTTATGATGGCTACTGCGGCTTTAATAACCTACAGTCTTTTTACATTTAATCAGCCGGAACTTTCTGTCAATAGAAAATTAATTATTGAGGCGTTGCCTATAACTCTTTCTTCTCCAAAATGGTTAATGATAACGATTCCGATTGTGGTTTACGCCCTTTTTCGTTATCTTTATATAATTTATGAGAAAAAGAAAGGTGACGCTCCTGCAGAAGTATTAATTTCGGACAAACCGCTGCTAACAACAACTATAATCTGGTTGTTGGCGGTGATATCTTTAGTTTACATCCTGCCTGGCTAGTTCTCTCTCTACATTTATCTCTTTCTTAACATCTAAAAAGAGCAGGGCATTAAGTGACAGGGTGATAACTCCCGAGAAAGCAAAAATACCTCCGTTCAATACACCAACACTAAACTGTAGAGCCGCGAGTAGAAATACCAACCAAGTTAAAGAAAGCCAGATTGCTGCTTGGTGGTATATCTCGTAGCTATCACATATCAGCTCTTCCAATCCCCGCTTGTGTAAACCGGCTGATACTTTCGGATGAATATGAGAATCGTGAAAATTATGTGCCCTAAACAAAACAAAGCCAAAACCGAAAACAAGAACAAATAAAACAGCGAGTGTTGATACTGAATTAGCAATTTGTAGCGAGTTACTATCCAAATAAACTATTCTTGGAAAAGAATAGAAGATAAGACCTTCACCCAAATTCCAGTTTAAATTAAAATAATAATTTGCAAAGATGGACCCTAAGATTTTCGCGAAGATTACCAAAACTGCGGGTAAGATTGACTCATCGAAAATTTTGAGCAGAGACACATTCATCAATCTTAAATTTAAAGCAAAGTTGTTTCGTTTGCAACTTCTTGTAGGTTACTTAACTTTTATGTTAACCTAAAATCAATGTTCAAGAACCTAATTTTAGCTCTTTTAATCGCGATTTTAGGCCTAATTTTCTACACAGCGATTGGTCTTTTTGATAATTTCACAAAAACAAAAAGTTCCTTTTTATCAATAAATACTGGAGACATTCAAGCTACTACATTGTTGGATAATAAAGACGTTGGAAAAACCCCCCTTCAACTTGAAAACCTAGCAGAAGGTACTTACGAATTAATCTTAACTATTCCAGAAGAGTCTACAAGAAGCGCTTTTTTTAAAGATCCCGTTTGGAAAGTTACACTATCCCTAGCCCCTTCAGCCTTAACAAGCGTTACGAGAGAGTTTGGCCCATCGTCAGTATATTCTGCAGGTGAGATTTTATCTTTTGCTAATGGCGAAGGAATTTCAATAGTCTCTGAACCAAAATCTGCTACAGTAGCCTTGGATGGAAGGGGAATTGGTGACACTCCTATCTCTATATCAACTGAACCGGGGGTCCATAAACTGTTACTTTCGATGGAGGGTTATTTCTCAAGGGAAATTGTAGTTAATGTTGAGGGTAAAAAACTTCTTATCGTTGAAGCAAAATTAGCCATAAATCCTTTAATCAACCCAATTTTGTTAGAAAAAGGAAATGTTTACTTATATCAATTAAACTCACTTAATCCAAAGGTTATTGGGGACAGTGAAGCCTGGGCGTCCGCAATCTGGTTTTTCCAAAATAAACTAGAAGGAGCTCCGAAGTTTGATTTGTTAGTAGATTCTCTTGGAAATGAATTTTTATTTGACCAAAATATTATTAATACAAAGGTTAAAAAAGGGACACCTATAACCCTCGTTTACTTATCGCCAAACGAGGGTAAAGAGGAAACAAGTGAGGCCAAAGCAAAGATTAATTCTATAAAAAACCGCTACGAAAAGGCCTTACCCAAGATTCAAATTTTATCAACAAGTGTTGGCTTTTTGAATGTAAGAACCGGTCCTGGAACTACTTTTACCAAAATCGATCAGGTATCTCCAGGACAAAAGTTTCCCCTCCTGCAGGAAAAGCCCGGTTGGTATAAAATAAAACTCCCCAGCAAAGAAGGGTGGATCAACTCCCAATTTGCCAAAAAACTCTAACAGTCTGTTTGCCAGGTGGTTAGAAATTTTGAAGCTTCTGTGATATAATCTTGAAGCTAATTTGGCGTCGTGGCCGAGTGGTTAGGCAACGGTCTGCAAAACCGTTTACACCGGTTCAATTCCGGTCGACGCCTCCAAATGCTTTATAACGTTTAGATAAAGTCCGCATCACCCCCAGAATTAAAATGGTTTCAATAATACTAGAATGCTTTTTTACTATCTGTTAAAATTCTTATTGTGAGCGACGTGGCTGACTTTAGAAAAGAAAAAAATGAACTTTTCGGAACAACCGAAGAATCTCCGCTTACTCCAGAACAAAAAAAAGAATTTAAAAGTCTAAACTATTACCCTGAAACCAACAAATTCGTATTTAAAAACTTAACGATCGATAAAAACATAAACCAAGAAATTATCTCAATTAAAACAAGCGCTGGTGATACTGAACCCTATAAAAGAATCGGAAGAGTCGAATTCGAAGTAGAAGAAGTAAAACAAGCTCTCTATTTATACAGAAGCCCAGAAGGAGGTTCTATATTTCTACCATTCAAGGATAAAACAAATGCGGTTGAAACTTACCATGACGGACGTTATGTGGAACCAGAGGAAAACGCAGACGGAAGTGTAAATGTAGATTTAAACTATGCTTATAACCCCTACTGTGCGTATAATGACAATTTCCGCTGTCCCATTACTCCAGAAGAAAATACGCTAGATGTGGAAATTCTCGCTGGCGAAAAAAGATATCATTAAGTTGGATCGGTGCCTACACACTTTCTATTGGTAGCGTCACATAGAACGTGGTGCCTTTTTGCGGTGCTGATTCGAACCAAATTTTACCTTGATGGGTTTCGATTATAAGTTTAGTGAGATAAAGTCCCAGACCAATACCTTCATAATTATAGGTGAGAATATCCGTAGCCCGATGGAACTTCTGAAAGACCTCTGATCTTTCCTTTTCAGAAATACCAATACCACCATCTGATATTGACAGTAAAATCTCCCCATCCTTTTTGTCTAAATTAATAATCACTCGCTTACCGTTGGGGCTAAATTTAACTGCATTGTCCACCAGGCTCACCAGTGCCTGTTTGATTCTACGCTTATCTATAAAGGCTTTAGGTATCTTGGAGGCAGGTTGTTTAAATACAATTTTTATCTCTCTTGATCTTGCCTTTACCTCAAGTTCCTTAACCACTTCAAAAATCAATTCCGATAAGTTAGTACGTGATTTGGATAAGGTTTGCTTTTCCTTCTCAAGAGAGACTAAATTGATCAACGATTCTGTCAATGTATCTAATTCTCTTGCGCCTTCTAATATTTTTTCCGCTTCGTTTTTTGCCTCCTCATCCAAAGACTTATTCTTCTGTAGATTAGATAAGTAGCTTTTGATAACTGTTAAAGGTGTTCGCAAATTATGAGAAGCTAGTAGGACGAACTCGTCTTTGAGTTCATCTAACTGCTTTAAGGATTCTATACTACTTTGTAGAGACTGCGTCATTTGATTTAAAGAAGAAGCTAAATCAGTAAGTTCATCGCCTGTATTGAGCTCTATCTTTCGCTTTAAATCTCCTTGGCTTATGCCTTTAGCAGCACTGACAACTTTACCTAGTGGTCGCAGAATTGCTCTATCCACCAAAAAAACCATTGTAGCCATGGTCATTACAAAAACCAGAAAAGTTAAAAATATTATTGTCAGTATAGTTTGATCAATGTTTTTATAAATGGATTGATAGGAGATAAAATACCTAATTGAAAACGGTCTAGCTCCAAAATCATCTGAATAAGGTACGATTATCTCTCCTATATCTCCATTTTTTCCGGTCAGTTGGGTTGGACGGTTTGAGGAAACTGCTTGGAGAATCTTGAAGTCTTCTATTTTATTTACTATATCTTCCCCTTGTCTATCTAAATTGATGGTATCAAACAAGATGTCACCTTCTACCGAGATTATTTGTAGGCGGGTGATATCGTCATTAAGGGCGAGAGTGTCTACAAGCTGTTCTCTAAATCTTAAAAACCCAGCCTGAAAGTAAGAGTTGTAGGAGTCCCCAATCGGCTTTGTGCCCAAGTTTGAAAAAGTGTTGGCCCGCTCTAGCAACGATTGTTTTTGGAAATTAATATTTTGACGGATTAGAACAAAGGAGGCTAGACCGAAGATAACTAGGAAAATTGCGGCGGTGGTTAGGGAAAATTTTATCCTTAAGCTGTGGCGGAAAGAAAGTGGGTTCCACCTAATCTTCATTTCTATTGTGTGGTGTTAGATGCTTTTTGTCTTCCAGAAAGCTCGAATCCGAAGATGAATCCGAAGGGTGCAGGTTTGAAAGAAACGTCGTCTCTAACTATAAAAAATACAATGGTTTTGTCAATTGGTACCAAAGGTAGTTCGTCCATCACTTCTGCATGTACTTGGGAGATTATCTTTGCCCTCTGTCTTGAATCAAACTCTGCAGACGCTCTGTCCAATAACTTATCTATCTTCTCGTTGGAGTAGGCTGTCATGTTATTAGAACCCTTACCTGTTTTTTTATCTACAGTATGTATGAAAGAATTCAAGAGATCGGTGGAATCTATTGTATCTGCAACATAATTCAAATAGTAAAAAGAAGTATCTCCACTAAATAGCTTATTGTAAAAGTCTTCTGATTCGGCAACAACATTCAATTTTACCATAACACCCACCTCAGCAAGTTGGAGTTTTATTTGTTCTGGGATTTTTTTAGCAAAATCGGCGGTATCTAAAGTCACCTCAAAGCCATCTGGAAACCCAGCCTCCCCAAGTAGTTTTTTGGCTTCTATTTTATTGGGAGCCGGTCGCTTCAGCTGAGAATTAAACCCAACCAAATCCTCGGTGGCAAATTGACTAAGCGCGGCATTTTCGCTACCGGCGTCTTTTAAGAGTTTTTCAGCGTCTAATGCTAGCAGTATTGCTTTGCGTACTTTTACATCGGCAAATGGATTTTTTTCACTGCTTACATATTTAGCCTTTATGCTGGTCGCGTCAAACCCAATATAGCCTAACCCGCTATTACTGGCGGGAATTATTCGCAACCCCTTATTTTTTATACCTTCATCAAATACTTTCTCGATAACGAATGATATATCGATCTTTCCATCCTCCAATCCTCTTACAAGAGACTCCTCATCTTTGAAAGCCGTATAAATTAGCTTTTTGACTTTGGGTACCCCATCCCAATAGCCTGTGTTTGCTTCGAGAACTGCCTCTTCCTTGGAAAAGGATGACACTTTATATGGACCTGTGCCGGATGCTTTATCTAAGCCGTCTTTTTTCACCTGCTCTTCAGAAAGAATGAAAAGGAAAACCATCCAGTGAAGAAGGGTGGGGTCTGGTTTGGCTGTTTTTAGCTCTACGGT
>Ga0209542_10019091_pt1 | contig 11027 bp, 5 predicted proteins | sample RifCSPhighO2_01_FD_184028 | JGI IMG/M metagenome (GOLD analysis project Ga0209542, IMG submission 184028) | Soil microbial communities from Rifle, Colorado - Rifle CSP2_plank highO2_0.1 (SPAdes) (version 2) | ecosystem: Environmental > Terrestrial > Deep subsurface > Rock core/Sediment ...
CGATGCCGGTAAGCGTTTGATTGATTTCTTTTTCCACTGATTTCCGAGAGACTTTTTTAAGACGGACGCGGAGAGATTGTTTTTGATAGTCATAAACAATAGTGTATTTATTAGTATCAATGGGGAGTTTGCGAAGAAAGGGATATTGGGCATAAAGTTTTTGGGCGGTTTGGGCAAAGTAGAGGTCGTTAGCAGTTTGTTCAGCTTTGGCTGCATCGGCGGGGGAGAGAGTGGATGAGGGGGTGGCCCCGCTCAGCGGGGGGAGTGAAGAGGGAAGGGGAGGGGGAGGGGATGAGCGAGTGCTAAGAAGATAAAGAGTAGAGAGAAGAGACAGAGAGAGAAGGCCAAAGAAGGCCAGGGTTTTGGGGCGACGAAGACGAGTAATAAAGCTTACCATTGTTTACCGATTCCGAGAACATAAAATGATCCAGCGGTGGCGCCACTTCGGTCTGTAGCAATGGTGTAGGTGAAGGTTTTGTCAGCGGCGTTACTATCCATGGTGCGGATGTAATCAATGGTGACGTCATAGACGATGGAGACGTGATGAGCAACGTCGGCAGAACTTACTGGGGTGTGAATGATGACTACATCTCCAGGCTGGATGTTGGCGATGGGATCTTGGAGGGCTTCTTGGGCAGTGAGGTATCGGCCTTGGGCTTGGAACCATTTGCGCATGGTTTGAGCCCCGACCATGTCACCATTGCCTTGCCAATCGAAGGGGATGTCGTGGCCAGTGTCGCGGTAAGAGAGAATAACGTTATAGGTGCACCAGAAGAGGTTGATGGGTTCACTTGCGCTACCGGTACAGCCTGCGGGAAAGTTGTCGTAGTAGACGCAGTGATTGGGATCGCGGGCGAATTGATCTTCACTAAAGAAATCGTAGGGATCACCGGCGTCGTCGTATTGGGGGGAACGGTTCCAGATGGCCCAGAATCCGCAGCGTAGACCGGAACCTTCGGTTTCATTGGGGTTGTCGGGGTTGGTGGAGTCGGCGGGAATGCCGCCGACGATTTGATATGAGCGGAAAGCAATGTCGTTACCGGTAGGGGGAGGAAAAGGGAGAGGTTGGTAATCCTGACCGGGAATACAGGCAACGACATTAGTCGGGGCTCCGGAGATGCCGGGGAAGATCATGGGGGGATTGAAGCCGGGGGAGATGGGGACGACGTAAGCGCCGGAGTTGATGATGAACATGAAGAAAGCGATAACCACAGGGACAACTAAGATGATGACAATAATAGGAAGGAAGATCGAGCTGATGATGACTTCGGGTATACCAAGGATAAGGCCGCCGATGACTTGAACGGTAGAGGTGAGGAAGCCGGTTGCAGGGCCAGAACCAGTGAAGAAGGATTGGAGACCGGCACCGGTAATTGCACCGATACCAGTACTCAGGGCGATACCGGTGGCGCCAAAGCCGGCAAAAGCACTGGTAGTCAAGCCGACCAGAGCTCCGATTAACATGGGGGCGTATTCTTTGAGTTTTTTGAAAGTCCTGACTGCTAGGCCGATGGTGGCATCGACAACCAAGCCGACGACAAAAGCAATGATATTTCCGATGACTGGAGCAACGGTAGTACCGATTGCTTGAAGTGCGGTTTGGAGTCCTAATTGGGTGACAATTTTAGAGGTAATGGCAGAGATAGTTTTGCCAATGGCAGTTTGAGCGATTTTACTGAATACGGATTTGGCAAGTGAGGTTACGGGTGCGAGAAGCCTGCGGCCCATAAGAGTGTAGGGGTGTGACGCAAGTCGCGAAACTCTGAATGCTGACGGCGCGAGGCGAGTAAGGCCGGATTTGGTAAAGAGGGTGTAGATTTGTCTACCAACGGGTGAGGCGAAAAATTGTTTGCCGGCGGGGGAGGCGGCAAACCTTTGCAAAAGTTCGGCGACCGGGCCCTTGACTCTGTCAATGGGCTGGTCGGCTAAATGGCGAAGCAAATCGGAAAGGGGGCCGGGGCGGGAGGTCTGGCCGAGGTGTTCCTGGGGGTTGAGAGAGGGGGCAGGGCCGTACTGGCGGAGGAGCTGGTCGGCAGTGAGATCGGGATTGAGGTTGTCCAATCTGAGGCCGCGAAACAGGGATTGGAGTGAAGGTTGGGATTCGAGATGGTTTAAAGCAAAGGGGAACAGTTGTCTGAAGGAATTGGGATCGGAGCTAAAGCCGGAGAGGTAATACGCGGCTTTAAGAGTGGGAAGGGCTTTTTGGGCCAGGCGCTTGGCGGCATCGGATGTTAAGCCGGTGAGCTGAAACTGGAAAGTGAGGTATTGAAGAAGGGCGGCGTCCCCTCTGAGGTAAAAATCATAACCACCCACATATTGAGAGAGCTGGCCGATGAGGGTCTCCGGGTGGGAAATGAGCCTTTTGGCTTCCAGCTGGGGGAGAACAGTGCGGTTTAAGTGGCGGTTTAGTTCGTCGGTAGAAGCGGCGGGGTGGGAAACTTTGTAAAGAGTAAGGCCGGTGGCGATGGGGACAAGAATGCCGGTATCAAGACCGGTTTGGGAAAGACGGGAAAGAATTAAAGAATGAAAAGCGGCCAGATCCGGGTGGAGAGGGAGAAGAGCAGGGAGGGCAGGAGCCAGGAGGGAAACAGCTACGGGAAGAGTGTTTTTGTCCGGGGAGGAGGACATGATGAGATCGACGGCGGCGGGAATTGTGGTTTGGGGGGAAACTGCGAGTTGGGCGACCAGCAGAGGCTGGATAGAACGGAGGACGAGAGATTCGGGGGAGCGGTCGGGAACAGTCTCGAGAGACGAGACAAGGGCCTGTTTGATTTGGGTGAGGGTTTCCCGGGGGAGACTAATTTCGGTCGGGGAAACCGGAACTGTGGCGTGAATATAACGCAGAAGAGGGGTGCGGAGAATTTGGAGGATCGGGGGGGCTTGGGGGTCGTAAATTTCGGCGATTTGGGCCAAGGCGGTGATTATTTCGGGTTGAACGAAAACGGAGGTGGCAGAGGAAACAGTTTGGGAGATTTTGTCCGGTAGGGAGGAAGGGGGAGTACCCAGCAGAATGGGGAGTTCATATAGAATTTGGGACTGGTCAGATTCGGGAACGGGGGTGAGGGAGAGGAGGCGGGAGGAGACCTCTTTGAACTGGGCGGCGGAATAAAAAGCGGGCAGAGCGGCAGAAACCTGGCTGATTTGGGAGGAGGTTAGCTTAAGGGCGGTCAGAGTGGGTGAGAGACGAGTGACAGCCTGCTGGGGGTCAGCCAGGGGATGGCTGAGGTGTTCGGTGAAGAGGGAATCGGCGAGGACAGCGGAGGAATCTGGAGGGAGACCGAGGGGGGTGACGACTGAATCGCGCAGAGTTTGTATTTGCCGGCTGAGATCGGGGTAAACGAAAGTGAGGCTGTCAGCCAGGGGGGCAACTAAAGAGAGGGTAGCCGAGGGGGGACCGGTGCGATCGATAATTCTGACCAAGTCGGGGACAGGCAGGCTGTCAGGGTGAGTGGCAAGACGCAGAAAAACAAGAGACTGGACGTTTTCCAGGAGGGTAGCGGCGGCGGGGTCGCTTTTGGCAACAGTTTTGCGAATAAGATCCAACTGGGAGAGCATTTTTTGGTGGGCTGTAGGAGCTTTGCGGCGGAGTTTTTGGGCCTCCTGCTCCTGCTCTCTGAGATGCTGATCGTATTGATCGACGAGGACCTTGAGAATTCCGTACATGGACTCGATTTTTTGTTGTGACAGTTCCAACAGAGCCAAATTTAGAGCCAGAAGCGGCTCATCATCCAGCCTGACCTGTTTTAATTTTTGGGCGGATAAGACCTGTTCCGCGACGGCCCAGATTTTGTCTTCGAGAGAGGATTCGGTTTCACCGGCAGGAATTTCAGGCGGAGTTAAGGAGAGACCGTAGATTAATAACTGAAGGCGGGAGAGGAGCTGGGTATTAACGGTAAAGTCAGGCATGGGTGTCGTCCTCCTTTATATTAGCTGATTCGGGCGTGGGGACAAGACGCAGAGAAGGAGCGGCGGCTTTTTGGGCTAAAAGTTCCTGGGGTTTGGTGGTGACCAGCTGGTGCTCATCAGGAGAGGCGAGGAAACGGGCGGCAACGTGATTATTGCCGGCAAAGAACAGACCTTCGCCGACGTTGGCTGAGAGGAGGAGGTGCTTTTCACCCTCGGAGAGGTAAAAAATCTGGGCAATACGATCGACGGCCGCAGGGGATTGTTTCAAAAGAACCTGAATGGATGAATTAGTGACAATGGCCTTGCCGAAATCGGTATTTAAAAAGTCCTCGACGTCCTGGGTGATGGTAGTTAAGCCCAGGAAGTATTTGCGGGCACGCTTGGCAATGCCATAGAGAAAATTGGCGGAGTCGGGGTAGCGCATTAGGTACCAGGCCTCGTCGACTACCAGGATGCGTTTTTTGAGGTCACGGCGCAGTTTGGTCCAGATGTAGTCAAGAATTATAAATATAGCGATGGGTTTTAGGGTGTCTTCCAAGTCGCGGACGGAAAAAACAGTGAAGGGATTTTTGAGAGCAACGTTACTGGGCTGATCGATAATACCGGTGAAGCTGCCTTTGACAAACTTTTCCAGGCGGTCGGCCAACGAGGCCGCCTGGGGCTCTTCCATACCGATAAAAGCCTTGTAAAGATCTTCCATTAAAGGGGGGGTTTTCTTTTGAGTTAGAGGGTCCGGGGTGATACCCTTCATGCGGTAAGCCAGTGTCAAAGCCCGATCCAGGAGAGCTTCCTCGGTAGGATTTAAGGTCCCCATAATGACCTTAAAAAGTGAGTGCAGGGATTGGATTTTGAGATTGAGCTCGTTTTCTTCCGAAAATTCGGTGAGTGCGGAGAGATCGAAGGGGTTGATACGGTTTTGAGAGCTATAAGAGAAATTTATATAATCGCCGCCGACGACTTCGCAAATAGGGCGGTATTCGTTTTCGGGGTCGATGACAATAATTTCGGTGCCGAACATAAGCGAACGAAGAATTTCCAGCTTGACCATGTAGGAGTTGTGGACGAATAGTCCGCCGTCTCCGGCCAGGAAAACGCCATTATCCACTTGAAGATCGTACACATATTTTTCTTTATGTTTGATGCGTTCGATTTTAACGATGGGGTCCCAGAAGAGGTCGGAATTGGCCAGAAGTCGGAGTTGAGCCAGTTTTTCTTGGGAGTGGCGGATCTTGAGCTGGGTAGAGCGATATTTTCTGGCGATGAAACGGGCGGCCTGGAAAAGAGGGGAATAGCGGGAGTTGTGGGTCTGGCGAAGGACGACAGTGGTCCAGAGTGATTTATCGTACTCCTGGAGGGAGACGCCCTGATATTTGAAAGAGGAATAAAGAGCGGAAGTGACTTGAGGGAGGGAGAGGACATGGCCAGTGATGGTTTGGTAAGCCAGGAGAACGTTTTGGGCTAAAGGAGGATGGAGATAACGTTTCATGACGCGCCACGACTGGCCGAGCTGTTGCCAGAGGAGGTGGTTTAAACGCCGACTTTTTGAGCCGATGGTGATGAGTTTGGAGACGGGCGGAAGGTGTTTGAGGAGCTCGATATGGGCCGAGAGTGAGCGGAGTTCGGAAATTCTTTTTTCGCAGAGATTAATGGCGGTGAGGAGTTGGGTGCGGGAGGGTTGATATTCCCCATTTTTTAAGTCGACTATGATTTGGGGGGCTTTAATTTCGGAGGTGGGGTAGAGGGACTGATAAAGGGAATTGAAAATAGGTTCCAGACTAGGGATGGTATCGGTGTTGGTGTTGCCAACGGGAATACTTTCTAGAAGCTGTTTGAGTCGGGCGTTTTTAGCCGCAGTAAGAAAGCCGATTTGGTGGGCGAATTTTTCGAGGTTGTCTTTTCCAGAGATGGTGACTTGGTAATAGACCCCTTTAGTTTTGGAGGAGGTGTTGGTGGCAGATTTATGTTTGGTGCGGATACGGGCAACGATGCCAAAACGGAGGAGAAGGTAGGTAAGGTCTGAAGATAAATCTTTTGATTTGGTGGTGGCGTTAACTTCGTGGGTTTCCACTCCGCCGTCGCCTTCGTAGTAGGCTCGCAAGTAATGGGCAACTTGGATGTTGGACAGAGAAAAAATAATGGGGGGGACACGTTTGGTGCCGGACCTGCCGGAAGCTCCTTGGTTTATGATTTGAGAGGCAAAACTAGAGCCTGAGGAGTAACCAAGGTGAAGACCGCGGGATCTGAGGGGGGAGTGTTTGATACCTAACGAGTGGAACGAACAATCTATTATTTTGAGAACCGAGGGGTCAGTGTTGAAAATACGAACAAAGTTTTGGCTGATATATCCTTCGCTGGTGATTAAGCCGAGGAGAGTAAGATAATGAGGTGATAAGGAGGTGGTAGGAACGGGCCCCGGGATGATTCTGGGGAGGGGAAGAGACTCTCCTATTTTAACAGCCTCGGAGCGCATAACCCGGATTTTTGCCTGACGCATAAGGATTAAATTATGGTCGGCAGTGACGGTGATTTGCCGGCCGGATTTGGTGGTAATGGTATAGAGTCGGTTTCTAGGTGAGAATTTTTTGCGGGCAGCGACTGAGATAGTGGCCCAGTGTGCGTTTAGGTTTTGGTCAAAGGTGAGAGCTTTTAATCCAGGGAAGATAACCCCCTCCATTTCGGGGTTGATAGGAGTAGCTCCATGGAGGCGAATTTGTTCATCTACCAGTTGACCGATTTCTACTAACTTGACATTGTTTTGGGAGTCTGAAATTAGCGTTTTGGCCGATTTATCCAGGCATTTACCAGCTCCAGCCTTTGCAAATACGACGGTGTTCGCGTTCTCTAAACTAAACCTGTCGAAAATTATTAAACTGCCGTTGTGTTCATTGATACCAAAGAGCACCCCCTCGTTGCTGGTTAATTCAGATGAGGTGAAGGGGAAGGTGGTAGCCAGCGAGGTGGTGTCCATATTGCGGGTGACCATGAGGTGATTACTGGAAGTGGGCAGAGTGGTTTTGAAGCCTTCGGGCTGCTGGAGGACGGTGGAAAAAGGGCCGACCAGAAGAGAGGAAAGAGTACTGCCGACCTGTTTGCCGGTAGTTTCCAGTTCGGAGAGAGACTCGGCGGGAACGGTGACATAAAGGGAAAACTGGAAAAAACGCTCTATACCTTTGACGAGCTGTTCCTGGAGCGAGAGAGCGTCTTCAAGTTTGGCCTGGGTGCCGGGATCGACAACCCGGCCGCGTTGCATATCGGTGGAAATTTCCGCTTCCATTTCGGCGATTTTTCTTCGGAGTTCGTCCAGGGTGGATTTGCTTTCTACGGGGTAGATGAACATGGAAATGTTTAAGGAGTGGTCAAAATTAATGAGCGCGGAGAGCCAATTGGCGTCGACAAAACGGCGATTGATGGCAGTGAAGTAGGAGCGGAAGAAATAATCATTGATTTTGAGGTGGTTGAAATCGACGGAGATGGATTGGGGGGCGATGACGTCCTGGACCGTCCTGGCAAGATCCAGGTTTTTGACACCCGGGGCAGAGGAGGATTCAGGGGGCGGTGGGGGGAGATCCTTTGGGGGAGGTTTTTTAAAAAATCGCAGTTTCATAACGGAAGGGAGCCGTCCTTCGCCGAGGCTTCGGAGGCTGAAGGAAAAGTAACGCGGGTGCCCAGCTGGTCGGGGTTGTAGAATTCGAAAAATAATTGAAGCAGTTCGTGACTGGTAAGCTGATGGGAGCGCAGACCAATGCGGTTGAGGAGGCGGATCAAGTGATCGCGCTTGGGGGCAAGGTTGATAGCGGCTTTTTCGGTAATATCGGTTTTGGGGAGACTGACCAAGGTTTTTTTGTGGGCGAGAGAGCCTATGGTAGGAGCGATGCCCATCTCATGGGAACTGAAGGGGATGGAGACATAAAACTTTTTGTCCAGAACGTTGCCCTGGCGGACAATAGCTTTGATAAAATCACGATATTTGGCCATCTGAGCCTTGATTTTGGGGGATGAGGTGGTGGCAAGAAGAGCGTCGAGTTTGGCAATATAGTCGGAAATATCCTTACGTTTGGAAGAGATGACGATTTGGATAGAAAAGGTAAGGGAATTTAAAAGTTGGGCGTAAGCATAGATAGTGGCCTCCTGCTCTTTTTCGGACAACAGGCCGAAGTTGACGGCGCTGACCTCGAGGATAAGACAGGCGGAGCCGTCGGTTAGAATAACCAAATCATTGATGATATCAGCGATATCGAGATGGGATTGGGTAGAAACCATACTTTATTATAAGTGCTAAGGGCTAAGCGCTAAGGGGTCCGGAATTAATTGGGAACTGATGGCTGGTTTGGCGGTGATGGCAATAGGGGGGATGACAGAGTTGGCGACAGTGACAGAGACGGGATCAAAAAGCAGGCCTTCTTTTTCGGCATTGATAACATACGATCCCGGGGGAAGAGGGATGGCGATTTGGAACTGGCCGAGGCGGTTGGTGCGCAAGGCGCGGGCGGGGATACCAGTCGTCGAATCGACGATTTCCAGGGTAACCCCGGAGAGAGGGGAACCGGTGAGATCATTGACTTGACCGACCAGGACATTGGGCTGGTCGGGAGAAGGGATGGAAGGGAGAGGTGAAGCTTGGGAGGCGGGGGGAGGAGGAGAGGCGACGGGAGCAGGTCCGGCAGGAGTGAGGGGAACATCGATTATTTTTACCGGCGGTTTTGGCTGAGCTAAAGTCGGTGCAGGTTGGGGAACCGCCGGGGGAGGTGAAGGAGCCGGGGGAACAGGGGGAGAAGGCTGAGCCGGAGGGGGAGGGGGGAAGAAAGGATGATACTCGGTTTGGGCGGGTGAGGCGGGGGGAGGAGGAGAGCTTGCCAGGGGGCTGGGGACAGGAAAAGTATAAGCCGGGGGAGGGGTGTCTGGGGCAGGTGGAGGTGTTGGTTGGGGTGGAGTTACTACAGTGGGTTGAGGCAGGGGAGGTGCGGGAGCGGTGGTCACAGGAGGTGAAGCCTTACGGGCGAAGCGGGATTTGAAAAAGGAGATAAAACCGGGGGCGGAGGGTTGGGGAGGAGAGGGCGGGGGAGTGACAATAGGAGGGGAGGCGACTTCAATCGGGGTGAGAACCCAGAGATATTGGGTGGGGGAGTAAACGGCGCGGATAAAAGCAGTCAGCCAGGCGGTGAAGGGGCGGCCGGAAATAGGCAGAAAAGCCATAGCCGCGCCGGTGACAGCACTGACGAAAACAAGAGGATACTTGAGGATTACGGGGATAGGGAGGCGAAAGAAAATGAAAGCCAGGACAATGCCGCCGGCCAACTGCAAAAACTGCTTTAAGGTCATGTCCCCAACTAAACGGAATTCGTAGGAGGAGATGTTTTGGGGGACAGGATGCTGTTCCATGGTTTATGAAGCAACCATCATAGCGCTAAGCACTAAATGCGAAGCGCTAAGAGTTGCGAGATATATTTTTAATGGTTGTGGTCAAAATTTTAATTAATTCTTGACTAAGGTTGATTATATCTGAAACACCTATTGTGATAGATAATGTTTGCGCCTATGGAGGTGGAGGATCTAACCAACTGAGAATATATAATCTCTACAGGTTTATTCTTGGGAAGTCTGGAATAAAACTGGATGATGAGACGAACAAGAGTTTTGGCCTTTTGGTAAGAGATTAATTCGTGATGACTCATAAATAAATAGCGCTAAGGGCTAAGTGTGAAGTACTAAGAGCTAGAGGATAAGTGGTGATGGACTTCTTAGTGCTTAGAACTTTGTGCTTAGTACTAATATCACTCTACCCCGTGAAGCTGGTATTGCAAGCTAATTTTTTCACAAGGTCAAGAGGAGGTATAATATATAGGTGAGTATGAAACTGGGATTTGATGGGGAAAAGTTGGAGAAAATATGCCGGAAATACGGAGTGGAGTTTTTGGGGGTGTTTGGGTCGACTGCTAGAGGAGAGGTCCGGCCGGACAGTGATATGGACATATTGGTGAGGTTTTCTCCCGATTCGCACGGGGGATATTTCAAGTTGGTAGAGGTGGAGGACTTGTTATCCCAAAAGCTGGGGCGGAGGGTAGATTTGGTGACGCAGGGAGCTTTGAGTCCATACATTAAAGACAGGGTATATTCGGATCTAAAGGTAATTTATGGTCGACCCTGACAATACAGTATTTTTACGCCATATCCTTGACTCGTGCAGGAAGGTGACGGATTTTGTAAAGGGGATAGGTTACGATGATACACGACTACTTTGGCGTAGACTATATTGAAGTGTGGAAGACGGCGATACAAGACGTGCCGGAATTGGAGAAGCTAGTAGAAGAGATATTGAGCACTGAGAAATGAGAACTGAGGGTTGAAGCTCGCTATCCTATAGTTGTGGAATTGTGATAGAATGTGGTGATATACTGAAGGTATGGATGATATGAACTCAGAAGTAAATAAAGACGGCGGAACATATGCTATTGGGAGGCGGAATCGGTTGGAACCGACTATTCTCCCGACGGGGAAAAAGTGGGAGCGTGGGGTGGCGGGAAAGGTGGGTGGGGATGAGTTTTCGAGAATAAGCGTGCAGGAGCTTTTGACAACAATATCGACTACTACAGACGAAAAAGAATTAACTAGATTGCGTCAAGAAAAGGCGAGAAGGTGGGAGGTATTGGCGAGCCAGATTGGAGAGGAGGGACTACGGGAGATTAGGGTTGGAGTAGAAAATTTGGTCGGGAGAGTTAAGGAGGGAAAAAAATCGGAGGAGAGTGAGGATATACCGGCGATTGTCGTAAAAATTGCGGGGATGAAGCCAGAGGTGATGGGACAAGAGGAGCAGGAATTAGTGAATTCGGTGATAAGAGACGAGCTGAGAGTGCAGGTTCTAAGTCAGGGGCTGATCCCTTGGAAAATGGAGGCAGAACTGTGGGAGCTGGACACCAGGCAGAGAGTGATAGATTTAACGGGAGTTCCGGTGACAGAACACAAGCGGGGGTATAGGCCGCAAGCGGGAGTGGAGATAAAAGCTCCGGTTGTGGAGGAACAGAAAGTTGAGGAAGCAAAAGAAAGTGGGGAGCTGAAACCTGAGACTGTTCGGACTATTTCGACTTTGGTGGCTGGAGGTTTGGCGGTAGACGAGGTGTTAGAGG
>Ga0209542_10019093_pt1 | contig 11027 bp, 11 predicted proteins | sample RifCSPhighO2_01_FD_184028 | JGI IMG/M metagenome (GOLD analysis project Ga0209542, IMG submission 184028) | Soil microbial communities from Rifle, Colorado - Rifle CSP2_plank highO2_0.1 (SPAdes) (version 2) | ecosystem: Environmental > Terrestrial > Deep subsurface > Rock core/Sediment ...
TGGACGATATTGTTGATCGCATTATTCCTTTTGCAAACAATATTCATACCCCTGAAGGAGGTACGCATGTTACAGGTTTTAAAACCGCCCTTACTCGCACTTTAAATACCTACTGCAAGAAGCGGGAAATGATGAAGGAATCCGAGGGCGGATTTACCGGCGAAGATGTTTTAGAGGGTCTAACTGTCGCTATTTCTGTGAAGCTTCGTGAGATTCAATTTGAGGGTCAGACCAAGGCGAAGCTCGGCAGCATGGAAGCTCAAGGCGCTGTGGCGACGGTATTTGGCGAGGCATTCAGCAACTTCTTAGAAGAAAATCCTGATGATGCCAAGGCTATAATAAATAAATCTATTCTAGCTCTGAAAGCCCGCAAGGCTGCAAAAGCTGCTAAAGACTCTATCTTGCGAAAAGGAGCCCTAGAAGGAATGACCCTTCCGGGAAAATTAGCAGACTGCCAAACCAAGGATGCTTCCGAATCTGAACTTTTCCTAGTAGAGGGAGACTCTGCAGGGGGTTGTTTTTCTGGAAATACAAAGGTTGCCTTGGTTGATGGTCGAAATGTTTCCTTTGAGGATTTAATTTTAGAACATCAGATGGGCAAAGTAAATTACTGCTACACTATTATGGATGATGGAAGCATTGGCATTCAGAAAATTACGAATCCAAGAAAAACCAAGGTTAATTCCGAAGTTATAAAAATAGTATTAGACAATGAAGAAGAAATAGTCTGTACTCCAGACCATCTTTTTATGCTTCGTGATGGCAGCTATAAATCCTCTAAAGATCTTAAATCAAGCGATTCACTTATGCCTCTTCGAAAACAATTTTCTAAAATTGGCAAAAGAATCACGATCAAAGATTATGAGATGGTTTACGATAACTCTGATAGTAGATGGATATTCACTCACTTGCTTTCCGATGAATACAATTTAAGGCAAGGAATTTATTATATTGCCGATGGATCACACAGGCATCACAAAGATTTTAATAAGAAAAATAATAATCCCGACAATATTGTTCGCCTAACTAAAGAAGAACATATGGCATTACACGCCCTACTTTACGAAAAAAATCTAAAAAGACCAGATGTTTTAGAAAAATTAAGAATTTTAAGACAAACTCCCGAATATAGGGAAAATATTAGGCAAAAAATGTTGGCAATGAGGTTGGAGCTTAGTTCGCGTGCCAAGATTCAGTGGGAAAACGAGGAATATAAAAAATATATGGTCGGTAAATTTTTGGACTTCTATGCTTCCAATGAAGAATACCGAAAGAAAAGCCATAAGACTTTAAAAAATGCGCAAGAAAAATATTGGTCTGATGGTGCGAATAAGCAAAAACAATCAGAGCGAGTTAAAAGATTTTTTGAAAACAATCCTTATTTAAGAAAGGAATATTCAAAAAAATCCAAAAAGCAATGGGCTGATTATGAGTTATTAAAATGGCGGAAGAACAAGACAAAGGAACAATGGACTCCTGAATTCAGAATAAAAAGAAAAATAGCGTACAATAAAACTTATTATGAAAGCACAATCAAAGTGTTAAAGAAGGTTTACGATCAAAATAACTCAATAAATAGAGAGCTTTTTGAGGATGTTAGGAGAAAGGAAAAAAATAAGAATGTTCTTTCTCTTAATACTTTTATAAGTAGATTTTTTGATGGGGATGAGATTAGGTTAGTCGAAGCTATAAAAAATTATAACCATAAAATAAAGGCTATTATCCCACTTGCTAAAAAAATAGATGTCTATGATATAGAGGTTCCAGGAACGCACAACTTTGCTCTTTCTTCGGGAGTTTTTGTGCATAATAGCGCTAAGCAGGGCCGTGACCGTCGTACTCAAGCGATATTGCCGCTGCGGGGAAAAATTTTAAACGTAGAGCGAGCGCGTATAGATAAAATGCTGGCTTCAAAAGAAGTGAAATCCTTGGTAATAGCTATGGGTACCTCTATAGGAGATACTTTCGATATAGAAAAAATGCGATACCATAAAATAATCATTGCCACTGATGCCGATGTGGATGGATCGCATATTCGTACACTCCTCCTTACACTTTTCTACAGATATTTCAGGCAGGTTATTGACGCCGGATATATTTTCATTGCTCAACCACCCCTGTATAAAATAAAAAAAGGGAAAGAAATAGCCTATGCTTATACGGACGAGGAAAAATTAAAAATTGTCGGCAAGGGTGCTGATGTAGTAGAGATACAAGAAGTAGAATCCGAAGGATCTGAAGCAGGAGAGGAAGAAGGAGAAGTCCGACCAGAGTCGGACTCCGACACAAGGTCGGAGAAGAAATCCTCCAAAATACACATTCAGCGTTTCAAAGGTTTAGGAGAGATGAACCCCGAAGAGCTGTGGGAGACTACTATGGATCCTGCAAACCGCGTACTAAAACAAGTGAATATAAATGATGCCGAAGAAGCAAATAAGATTTTTGACATTCTTATGGGCTCCGAAGTACCGCCTCGCAAGTCTTTCATCCAATCCAACGCCAAACTGGCAGAGATTGATATCTAAAATATGGAACAGCCTGACTTTACACCCCAAATAGAAATTCTTGGACCAGAAAATTGGAAAGAATATCAGGAGTTTAGATTGAAAGCTTTGAAAACCACACCGACAGCGTTTGGAGCTTCTTTTGAAGAGACGGTTTTACATACTGCAGATCAAATTAGAAGTAAACTTTCAAACCCAAATCGCAAAGATTATGTTGTAAGAGTGGGGGGGAAAATTATCGCAATGGCAAACTATACATTAGAAGTCCCAGCCAATGTAAAACATTTGGCAAAAATTCATGGGCTTTTTGTAGATCCAGATTTTCAGAGAAGGGGAATTGCCGAGTCCTTGTTGAAAAGAATGCTAGATGATTTACATCGCAATCCCATAACTGCCAGAGTGGTGCTTAGCGTAAATAATGCAAACGAAGCACCGAAAGCTTTGTATAAAAAATTGGGATTTATACAATTCGGTTTAGGTAGAAAAGAAATGAAAATTTCTCCGAAACACTACTCCGATCAAGCTCAAATGGAATTGATCTTCGAAGATAAACTTTAGCAAATTACCATAAATTGAGATAAAAACGAAACTGAAGTTTCCTTAGTGTCTGATACCTTAACATATCATATATAATAGATTAAGGAATTTGAAAGTTTATAAAAAACAAGTTCTATTTGTATAAGAATTTCCATCTTCCTCGTCCAGCACGAGGAGGCAATCCGGCTCTTAGAATTTTCTCTAAGATCACCCAAATATCTTTATTTTCATTTTTTTTTGCTTTCAAAAGAGAAGAATATTTACCTATGTCGTATTTAAGCGACATTCTGGCAATAGTTGCTGGGCTCATGCACAAGGATTCGGCAATGTAGGAAGAGGGAACTTCTTTTGACAATAAGTAAATTACCGCAAATCTCTTAGCGAGCATTATTTTTTCCGTGTGAGTCAAAAAGTCATTTAAGAAAAATTTTAGCCATGATTTTTTGGCTGATTTTTCAAGAGCAACGCCAAATTCATTGTAAAGTTTTTGCAAGTGTTCTTTTTTAAGTTTTTTTGATGAGATATGTGGCATAAAAATTTTCTTCTTAGTATATCATATATGATAAGTTAAGAAAATGACAACCCTAGGAACTCTGGAGCGGAGATTGATATCTAATTTGGTTTTTTAGGGACTATGAGGACAGCGATAATGTAGCCAACTACAGCTGGAACACCGGCTGTCGCCATCGCTATTATAATATATGCGAGCCGTAGAATTGTAGGGTCTACATCATAGTACTCACCAAGACCTCCTATGACACCTGAAATAATTTTATTGTCGCTACTTTTATATAATTTTTTCATTATTTTGCTTATTTCGATCAACCATAGAACCTAAAGTTGTTCCTACCACCATCTGCCATAAGATAAAATGTGGTAAAAATGAACTAGCAATTTCAACAGCAAAAATTAATCCTGCCATACCGCCCAGCAGAGCCACTATAAATATCTGTTTTTGGTTTAATTTAACAATCAACAATTTAGTAGAAATAGCAAGTAGCATACCCCCTACCAGTCCGGCAGAAAAGAATCCAGAAATAATATTACTGTCAAATAATTCTCCTACAAAAAAGAATGTGTAGAAGGCAATATAATATGCGAGCGTGGAAGTTCCTACCCAAAGTAATACTTTCATTAGATAAGTTTTTTGTGTTACAAAAAACCAACGTCCTAATGCGATGCCGAAGACAATTCCAGGAAAGTAATTCCAAGAATCAATTAGCAATCCTGAAAGAAATCCTGAAATAATGGTTAACAATATAAGAGACCGATATTTTTTAAGATAATTCATTCCTTATTTTTTATTTCTTCTAATAATTTTTCAATCAATTCCTGTTTAGAAATTTGACCTAGCCCTCCGGCATCACGGGATTCTAATGTTACTCTATCAGCCTCTACCTCTTTATCTCCTACAACTATCCAATATGGGATTTTGTTATTTTTTGTATCACGGACTTTTGTACCCAGGTTGAGGTCTGCATCATCCAATTCTGCGCGGATATTGTTTTCTTTTAATAAATCAAAAACTTGTTTTGCGTATTCGTTGTGGTTTGTTCGGACTGGAATTATTTTTACCTGCACTGGTGAGAGCCAGAGAGGGAAGGCGCCGCTGTATTTTTCTATAAGTAAAGCCACTATACGCTCAATTGCTCCAATAGAAGAGCGGTGCACAACGAAGGCCAGATGTTCCTTGCCGTCCTCTCCTGTGAAGTTAAGGTTGAATCTTCCAGGCATACAGAAATCATATTGAACAGTAAAAGCAGTGTCTTCTTTACCGTTTGCATTTTTCATCTGGACATCAATCTTTGGTCCATAAAAAGCCGCTTCATCTTTTGCCTCCTCAAACTTTGAACCTCTTTTTTTCATTAATTTGCGCAATAAATCTTCCCCCTTTTCCCAAGCTTCATCATTTTTATAATATTTTTCCGTGTTGTTCCGGTCTCCAAGAGAGAGGCGATATCTATAATCAATGTCTAACTTTAAGCCAAAAACAGAAGTGACATATTCAATCAGGTCTAAAGCTTTACTGATTTCTTCAATTGCTTGTTCTTCGCTCGCGCATATTATATGCGCGTCAGCAAGACAAAAAGTTCTTACTCTCTGTAGACCCATCAATTCACCTGATTGCTCATATCTATAGAGCTGAGCAAGTTCTGCTATTCTCATGGGAAGTTCCCGATAACTGTGCGGTTTAGATAGATATAATTCAAAATGATGCGGGCAGGTCATTGGTCGCAACATAAATTCTTCATCTTCAATAGAAATTGGAGCGTACATTGAATCCTTGTAATGAGGATAATGGCCGGATTTCTTATATAGGTCCAATTTTGCGATGTCTGGCGTTCTTACATGGAGATACCCCCGGCGAATTTCTTCGTCCACTATAAATCGTTCTAGTTCTCTGCGAACCGTTGCGCCCTTAGGCAGCCATAACGGCAGGCCTTTTCCGACCGTATCGCTGAAAGTAAACAGCTCTAATTCTTTTCCTATCCTCTTGTGGTCTCGGCTGTCGTCCCTTTTTTCATCTATGTCCATAAATCACATAATAACATATCTAAGAGTTTTTTAAAAATTGCTTTTCACCCCAGTAAAACTTTCAAAAGAAGTTTTACAAAAACGCTCTGATATGCTAGGATACAAAACATTATGGTTGTCCGAATGAGGCATACAAAATCGCATACGAAGAACAGGCGTTCACATCATGCACTAGAGAGTACGAGTTTTGCCAAGTGCGCAAATTGCGGGGCGTTAAAGAGGCGCCATACAGTCTGTTCAAACTGTGGATTCTATCGCGGTAAAAAGATTCTGGATTTAATTGAAAAGATGGAAAAGAAGCAGAAGAAAGCAAAAGCCGCTCAAGCTAAAAGCTAGAGCCAGTTTATAAAGTAGAAAGTTATAAAGTTTGTAAAGTTGGGGAGCTGAATTTTCTTTTAACTTTATGAACTTTATAACTTTGAACTAACGTAATGGCAAACAGGCACCTTTCAAGATCAATAGTGCTCCAGACGCTTTTTGAGTGGGATTTCCTGTCTGCGCAAGAAAAAGACGGGAATAGCACTGCCGAAGAGATAAAAATAATACTTGATAGAAATCTAAAAGAATTTGCTCCCGGCTTAGAGGATGACAATTTCGTGTTTTCTCTCATAGACCAAGTTTTTAAAAAACGCACCATGATTGACGAAATTATAGAAAAGGCGGCGCCGGACTGGCCGATAAATAAGATATCCATCGTTGACAGAAATATTCTTCGGATTGGATTGACGGAGCTCCTTTTTGGCGATAAGTCGCAAGTGCCTCCAAAGGTAGCAATCAATGAAGCTATAGAATTGGCAAAAACTTTTGGCGGAGAGAATTCTGGAAAATTCGTAAATGGGGTTTTGGGGGCAGTCTATAAAGAAATAGGAGAGCCGGGTAAAAACGAGACTAGCAGAAGGAAAAAGAAAGACGAGGTAGTTGATGTAAGCACACTGCCTGTTGAAAAATTCGGCGGCGCCTTAATCTATGCAAAAAGGGGAGTAGAATTATATCTCGCCTTTGTGCATGATGTTTTCGGGTACTGGACTTTATCAAAGGGCCACATAGATCCGGGGGAGAATGAAGAAGCGGAGACGATAAAGAGAATCAAAGAAGAAATTGGACTTGATATCCTAATAAAGGAGCGTCTTGGTGAAAATGAATATGTAGCTTCACACCCAGAGAAGGGTAAGATACTTAAAAAGGTTAGCTACTTCCTGGCGGAAAGCGAATATAGAGATTTTAATTTTCAAACTTCCGGCGGACTTGATGCTGTGAGGTGGTTCAGCTTGAGCGAAATTCCAGAACTACGCATTTATAATGACATTATTCCACTCATAGCAAAAGCAGTGGAAATAATAGGTAGTAAAAAGTCATAAAGTTTATAAAGTAGAAGTAAAAATACAATGATTAATTTTTCAGATTTTGAGGTAAAAACAAAAATAATTTTCAAGGACAAAGGGTTGCTTCAGCAGGCCTTTATACATCGTTCTTATATAAACGAAAATCCATCGGCCGGGCTCTCGCACAACGAACGTTTGGAATTTCTGGGAGATGCCGTGCTTGAGCTTATTGTTACGGATTTTCTTTACAAAAGGTATCCATCTTACACAGAAGGAGAATTGACTGCTCTGCGTTCCGCCTTGGTTAACGCAGTTATTATCTCTGAGGTGGCGCTTCATATAGGGATGAATGACTTCCTGCTTTTATCCAAGGGCGAGGCGAAAGACAACGGCAAGGCTCGGCAATATATACTGGCGAATACATATGAAGCATATATAGGAGCGATGTATTTAGATCAGGGAATAAAAGCAGTTGATAACTTTGTCAATCAAACTCTTCTGGTTAAAACAGACGAAATAGTAAACAAGAAGCTTTGGCGTGACGCCAAATCTCTGGTGCAGGAAAAGGCGCAGGAAGATGTTTCCATTACACCTTCATACAAAGTTCTTAGCGAGTCAGGCCCTGACCATGATAAACATTTCACAGTGGGTATTTATTTTGGAAGCAATATGATAGCTGAAGGAAAAGGGAAATCAAAACAAGAAGCAGAGCAATCTGCCGCTCTTGCTGCATTAAAAGCTAAAAATTGGCTGGATTAACCTGCCAAAATTTTTCAGAAAAAGGTCAAGAATGATAAAATTTAGAATGTTAAAAAAATTTAGGCAGGTGAAAATATAAGATGCGACTCAAAACCCTAGAGCTGAATGGTTTTAAATCTTTTGCCCAGAAAACTGTTTTGGAATTTGATAGTCCGATTGTTTGCGTGGTGGGTCCGAATGGATCCGGCAAATCAAATGTAGTGGAATCAATTCGCTATGTCTTGGGTGAACAATCCATGAAGTCCATGCGTGGCAAATCCGGGCTTGACCTTATTTTCAAAGGTTCTAAAACCTTACAGAGGAGCACAGGGGCCAGTGTTTCAATCTACTTTGATAATACTGATAAAATTTTCAAACTTGAAAATGACGGAGGTGAAGACATCAACCTAAACTACGACACTATCAGTATTTCCCGGGAAGTATACAGAGATGGGATTAATAAATATATTTTAAATGGAACTGAGGTCAGACTGAAGGATATCCACAATCTCTTAAGTTCAGTCAATATCGGTTCTTCTGGTCATCACATTATTTCACAGGGTGAGACTGACAGAATTTTAAACGCCAACGGAAAAGAAAGGCGTGGGATAGTAGAAGACGCGCTAGGTCTAAAAATCTACCAATATAAAATCAGAGAAAGTGAACGAAAACTGGAGCGCACAAATGAAAATATGAAGGAGGTGGCTCTAATCCGCAGAGAAAACACGCCCCACCTTAATTTTCTAAAAAAGCAGGTAGAGAAATTTGAGAAAGTGAAAGAGCTTGAAGTTGAGCTCTCTTCTCTGTATCGTGAATATTTAAAAAGAGAGAGTATGTATTTAGAAAAAGAAGGGAAAAGTCTGTCCGAGGAGAAGGCGAAGATTTCTGCCGAACTGACAGATATTACGAAAAATATCTCTGATGCCGAAGAAAATTCTCCAGAAAGAGAGAACAAGAAAATTTCTGAATTGAGAAACGTAGAGCAAAAATTAAACGAAATAGGGAGGGTGAAAGGTGAAATGGAAAGAAAACTTGGAAGGATTGAGGGAATGCTAGAAGCCAAGGCTAATACTATTAAACTTTCCGGCAAGTGTCCGCTGTGCGGAAATGAAATTCTAGAAATGGGGAAGGAGCAGATAGAAAAAAGACAAAATAACGAACAAGAACTAATTGCCTTAAAAAATTCACAAGCTCAGATTCTAGCTGAAATACAAAAAACAGATGAAGAAGGAAGGCAAATATCGGCTAGAGTGGATATTTTAAAGAAAGAAATTAACCAGGAAATGGCATCTCTTCGCGATAAAGAAAGGGAAAAATTTACTTATAAGGTCAGACATCAGGAACTGTCCTCTCATTTGGAGCTTATAGCCGTCAAGGAAGAAAATTTAAAAAGAGAGACTGAGGCTTTTGAAAATGAAATAAAAGAGGGAACTGCCCTCTTGGGTGAGAAAATTAAAGCTTATGAAAATTTTACAATAGGGGAAATTAAGGAGAGGTCCGTACAAGAAGAACAAAGGAAAAAAATTGAGCGCATAAAAATAAAATTAGAGGATGTCGGCCTGGGCAATGGAGCAGATATCCTAAAGGAGTTCAAGGACGCAGAGGAAAAGGACCAATTCCTGGCTAAAGAAATGGAGGACTTGACGGGGAGCATAGAGTCATTACAAAAACTCATCGCGGAATTAAAGGAGAAAATAGACATAGAATTCAGAGAGGGTGTGAAAAAGATAAATATAGAATTCCAGGAATTCTTCTCTCTTATGTTTGGAGGGGGGCATGCGTCGCTCTCTATCGTTGCTCCAATAAAAAAGTCCCGACCGAAGTCGGAATCCCGACAAGAAGGGTCGGGAAAAAACTATGAAGATGTGGATGACATGGAATTTGAAGAAGAAGAGGTGCCAGAGGAGGGTATAGAAATAAATGTGGCGTTGCCTCATAAAAAGGTTAAAGAACTGCATGCGCTCTCTGGCGGGGAGAGGTCGCTGACTTCTATTGCTATTCTTTTTGCTATGTCACAGGTCAACCCTCCGCCATTTTTAGTATTGGATGAAACGGATGCGGCTCTTGATGAATCAAATTCCAGAAAATATGGCGATATGCTGGAAAAGCTTTCCAAGCATTCAGAGCTCATTGTGGTGACTCACAACCGCGAGACAATGTCTCGGGCCAAAGTCTTATATGGTGTGACGGTAGGGGTAAACGGCGCCTCCAAGCTTCTGTCCGTAAAGTTTGATGAAGCCGTCGCCATTGCGAAATAAGAAGTATTGACAATATTATTACAAAGTATATACTGATATTATGACCACTCAAGTAATGTTTAAAATAGAAGAAAGTCTTAAAAAAGCGGCTCAAAAGAGGGCGCGGGAAGAGGGTATTAGCCTTACGGATTTTTACAAATCCGCAACTCGTTCTTTTGTGGCCGGGAAAATAAATGTCGGGCTTACTATACAGGGAGATGGCTGGGAGGACTACACTCCAAAAAGCAGAATGAATTTCAAAAAGGGCATGACTCATTTTAATATGGGTAAGTTGCGACGAGTGAGATGAAAATTTTCCACACGGATACTTTTACAAGTAATTTAAAAAATTTACCTACCTCGGTAAAAAAACTTTATAAAAAGCAAGAAGGCATTTTTGTTTCAAATTGGAAAGACCCGCGACTTCATACCAAAAAATTAGTTGGTGAACGGGGAGTATTTTCTTTCAGAATAACCAGACGTTATCGGGTACTGTTTATTTTTACCGATAGCGAAACCTCGGTCTTTGTCTCCATGGGGCATCGAAAGGCAATATATAACTAAATAAATCCAAACTTCTCTCCGTCCGCTTTGACCAAGCAGTCGCTATTGCGAAGTAAAAAAAGGAAATCGTATAAAATAGCGATGTATCGCTATTTTATACGGAGCAGCGCTACTCCTAAAGTATATTTGTGGATAACTTAATTGACGATGCCACTGTGTGTGGTTATACTGTGGTATATGGAAGGATTAAATGTACAGCCACAGCCAGTGGAAAGATCAATTTCTAGTGTTGAGACTGCTGAACAAGTTAAGGCTAGACATGAAAAGTGGCTTATTAAAGCTAAGGATAGAGCTCTTGAAATAGGTGGAGGAACACTTCTTGCTCTCGGTGGCATTACTCAATTGATTGCATTTCTTGACTCTGCAAGTAATGCTATGGATGGAAACTTTGAAAGATCCTTGACTGCTATAGGGGTGTTAGCTTTAGCGCGAATTGCGAATAAAGCAATTTTGCTTGGTATGTCAAAAGGACTCTCTTCGGAATCAAACATGAGAAAAGCTCTAGAAGAGAGGGTAGATGAAAAAGAGATTAGTCGTATGAAATCTGCTTACAATAGTGATCCAGAAAGAGTGAAAAAAGTTTTAGCCTC
>Ga0209542_10019094_pt1 | contig 11027 bp, 9 predicted proteins | sample RifCSPhighO2_01_FD_184028 | JGI IMG/M metagenome (GOLD analysis project Ga0209542, IMG submission 184028) | Soil microbial communities from Rifle, Colorado - Rifle CSP2_plank highO2_0.1 (SPAdes) (version 2) | ecosystem: Environmental > Terrestrial > Deep subsurface > Rock core/Sediment ...
GAGGTCGAGCTTTCTTTCTTGCAAAATTCCAATCTGGCGGAGGGGGTGAGATTCGAACTCACGAGTCCCTTACGGGACGCCGCATTTCAAGTGCGGTGGAATAAACCACTATCCGACCCCTCCTTCTTGGTTAGTTATTCAGTATTTTAGTCAGAGACTTCACCCCGCCTGAAAGCATTAAAGCTCTTAGAAATTTCACTGAGAAGAAACGCTCCTAGAACTTCATAGGCGAGAAATCTTACGGCAGGGGACACTTCCTTGTGTATAAAGAATCCCAATAGAAGCATAGCCAGTAGAGATACCCACCATACATATACAAACAGCTCGCCCGGTCTGATATTTAATTTAACCCCTGTCCAGCGCGATGTTTCTTTGTGTATTATGTAGACCCCAAGAAGAATAAGATAACTGGTTACGATTGCTTCAGACATTTCGAACTTATCACTAAAGAAATCGAACCAACTTAACCCTAGAAGGACTAGTGTCCAGACAATCAAAAAGTGAAAAATCAGGTCTTTTACCGAGGATAATTCTATTCTGTAGCGGTTGGCTACTGCACGATTATCCATACACTAAGGATAGCAGATTTTTGAGGAAATTCCAATGGGAGTATGGTCTTGGGAAATCAAAAAGCACTTATTAGGTGCTGTAATTCTAAAATTTAGGATTCTGTCTTGCTTTATCAGCCAAACCAGCTAGTCCGCCATGAGAAGAAAGGTCATATGGTGATGGTGAATCCGGATAATTACGGTTGTCCCTCTTCTGGCTACAAGGTTTTGATTGCTCTCTTCTGCAGCGTCTTCGAGTAGCTTTGGCATTTAAATCGTATGGGCTTGGGCTGCGCATTTTGGTTTCTCCTCGATTGTTTTATGCTCTCAATAAGATAGCATGATAACTTCCTAGAAGTAAAGATAAGTAAAAGTTCGAATCCCGCTGACTCGTAGGCACTTTTGGGTCATTTGTTCGAACTTTGCATGCCCTTCCGAAGCTTTAGCGAAGGAGGGGAAAACCCCCTTCGACAAGCTCAGGGCAAGCAAGTAATTCAGCTATAAAAAGACAAACCTTCTCTTTCAAGAAGGTCATCCCACAATGCGGTGAGGGTGGGATTCGAACCCACGGTCCAGTTTTACCCGGACGGCTTCTTAGCAAGAAGCTACCTTAGACCACTCGGTCACCTCACCTTTGTATAATTGTCAAGTATGTAGTAGTATAGCTTAGTCGTAATATTTATTCAAATGTTTCGGGTTGTGTGATCCGATAAATTTAAAATATTTTTCTACATTTCTGACGCTTTCAATTCGTATATCATTGTTGGTGCAAACTCGAGCCTTAAGCTCCCATCGGTTAAGTGTTTTTAAGACGGTTTGTTGCAGCGGATAGGATAGTGTTGTAAAGCCTAATTTTTTGTAGGTATACAATTTTCCATTTACTTTATATTTGTGTTGTATTAAACATCCATCCGTGTCTACTAATCCTCGTATGCAGGCTCTCAGATAACTGTCATCTCTCTTTACCCAGCCTGGTATATCAAACTGTTGTTTGATCTTATTTCCGGTTACTAATCCGATGGAATTTAAGTATTTCACAAGCCCGCTTCTTGAAACTAAAATCCTGACCACGGAATCTTTCTTAATGTGTATAATGCTAGGTTTAATTTTGAAGAGTCTATTAATTAGCCCAGCAACATAATAGCTGAATTCTAGATCATCCCTACGATGCAAAGTAACGTAAAATTGCCATTTTGTCATACCACCGTCGCCCATCATGATACCAGTAAATTCAGCTAGCTCCCTAGATAGCTTCGGTTTGTAAACAGGCAGAGGTTTGTTTGTTACAAGGTTAGGCTTAAATTTTCCTTTTTTCTCCCACCATTCACGCCACTTTTCTTTTCGGTATTCTTCGTTGATAGGAACTCTTCCGTATTTTTTAACAACAGCTTGCCAACCTCTTTTTGCTCCGGATTTTGCATACCAAAAGGGCTTTTCAATTTTAATATCCAAGGGAATTGGGATTTTAGCTTTTTTGGATAGTGTTTTTAGAGAGTCATAGGACATCAAAAACTTTTCTTTCCTCCAGTCTCGTAAAGTTCTTGGACTGGTGTTGATTAACTTTGCCAGCTCCTTGATTCCGATGCCAGTTTTATCCTGTACTAATAAAATAAATTCTTTTTGTTTTCCTTGTGAAAACTTGACCCTGTCAGAGTAGCTAAAATTATATGGTTTAGCCATATCTCCATTATAGCAACTCGAAGAGTGATTAAAAGTTGATAACTACCCTCTAGCAATTACAAAACCAATCACTTTTTTAGCGCCGTTTTTCTTGAGTACCTGGGCGCATTCATTAAGGGTTGCGCCGGTGGTACATACATCGTCGACTAATATTATTGTCCGATCAGTTATTTTATTTTTCCATTCTTCAGATAAAGAAAAACAGCCGTTTATATTTGAATATCTCATGACATGCTCACTAATGTCTGCCTGTGGTTTGGACTGATTTTTTTTGATTAGTAAATCAGGTTGCATATGGCATTGAATCTTAGATGCTAATAATTCAGCAATTATCTCAGCCTGATTGAACCCGCGCCAGTTATATCGCCGATAATGTAATGGAACAGGGGATATAATAGGATTTTCGGAATTTAGACTGAACTTATGCTCGAAAAGCCAAATGAGATATTTTTTTATGATTTGTTCTATTGGTATGGATATTCGCTCCACGAATCTGTATTTAATTGTTTTTATCAAAGAAACTAAAGGTTCCCGATATGATGCAACAATAAAAATGTTGTCTATTCTGAAATCTTTTTGACATTGATTACATGTTTTACCGAATGGTGTGGCTAATCTGCATCCTAGACACTCGAAATCCTTCTTTATTGATATCAGAGAGAGGCATTTACTGCAAATATAGCCCTTTTTTAGGGGGATTATTATGTGACAGTTTATACATTTTGGCGGGAAGAGCATATCCAGAAGAATACTTATCGCTTGCTGGGGATAATTCATGAGTAGTTACAGGCCTATCTCTAAATAACCTTTCTACTCTAAACATCAAATTTCGGCCATAAGATTATCATAATTTATCCTAGATAGAACCACTATCTCTCATAAATTCTGATAACTTCTGTCTGGAAATTTGAAGTTTTCGTTAAGAAAATTATTCAGATACAAGTCCAGGGTTTATTGTGCATAAAGTTACTTACATATTATGGTATGATTATATGTGGAGGATTATATTATTTTATTGCTTAATAAACAAATCAGCAGTCGCTTAATTACGGGCCAGCCTTTGAAGCAGTTATTTTTACTTTATATTCATGGACTTTAGCTTTCTAAAATATAAACCGGCAAAATCCAGTAGAACCCTCGGAATTGATATTGGAACTTCGTCTATTAAAATTGTTGAACTTGAAAAGAAAGCAGGCAGGTTTCAATTAAGTAATTACGGGATTTTTGAACTTAAAGGATATGTTGACGGAAAAAATTCATCTTCAAATGATGATTGGCAGAGCATATTAAGAATGCCGGATCAGGAAATATCAAGCGGGATAAGAGAACTTATAAATAAAGCGAGGATGAGTTCGATGGATGTAGTTGCTTCAATACCCTCATTTTCAACTTTTGCTACGGTTATTGAGATGCCCTATGTATCAAACGAGGATCTTGCGCGTGCCTTACCGTTTGAAGCAAAAAAATATGTGCCCATACCTTTGGATGAGGTTGTTCTAGACTGGTCTATCGTTGGAGTTATTGATGAGACTAAAGATACGTCTGTTAGAAAGCTATCAAATGTTGAAGTGTTTTTAGCGGCAGTTCCGAAAGAAGAAACTGTTCGTTATAAAAACATCATTGATAATTCTAAATTACATATGAGCGCACTTGAATTAGAAAATTCGGCATTAATCAGGGCATTGCTGGGAAATGATTTAAGTCCGACAGTAATAGTAAATATAGGCGGAAGAAGTACATCCATAATAATCGTAAATAGGGGATATGAAAGGGTAAGCCATAATTATGAAGTTGGAGGATTTGAAATAACAAAAGCCATAGCTCGATCCCTTAATGTTAGTCTCGAAAGAGCGGAGGAATTAAAAAGAAAGTTCGGATTGGTTAAATCGGAAGGAAATATTATAACCGAATCAATGATTTCACTTATAGATATGATGGTGTTTGAAACTAAAAAAACTATTGCTAATTACGAAGAAACTAAAAAAGAGAAGATTTCCAATGTGGTTCTTATCGGCGGTTTGACAAATATGCCGGGTTTTGGAGACTATTTTACCCAAAAACTTGGCAGAGATATTGTTGTCGGAAATCCTTTTTCAAGAGTATCTTATCCCGAGGAGCTCAGTCCGATAATATCCGAATTAAGTAGTACATTCTCAGTCTCGGTTGGATTAGCGATGAGAGAGGTATGAGGTTAGGGATTAGTATCTAGTATCTAGTATCTAGTGTACGAGCTAGAAACTAAAAATTAGAAACTGATAACTCGTTCATTGGTTCAAAAATTAGAGCTACAATTACTTCCCGGAACAAAAAAACGATTAGGGGTCAAGGTTCCGGGAGAGAATAGATTCTTATATGTAGGTAGTGCTATCTTAGGAGCAGTTTTAGTGGCGACTTTAGTGTTGACAAGATATCGAACATCTCTTGAAAATCAAATCGCTAAGTTGAATGGTCAGCTGATAGCGATTGAGCAATCAAGAGATAAGAATAAAGAAGCAGATCTCCTGACGACTAAAAATCAAGTTTTATTGGCAACACAAATAGTGGATAATCATGTGTATTGGTCAAAGAGCCTATCAATTGTAACTGGTCTTATGCAATCTCAAGTTCGTTTTAAATCAATCGACTTCGCTTTAACACCAAAGAGTCAGGTTTCGATAGAAGCCGTTGCTATCAATTTTACCGTAGTAGCCCGTCAAATCGCAGCCTTCTATATGGGAGAAGGAATTACCAGTGTAACACTAGGTAAAATTTCGGCATCACCCAATGGATACATAGAATTTGGGTTAACATTGGATTTTGATAAGGCACCGTTTATTAATAAGAAAAAATGACACAAAGCATAAAGAATATAGTGGCAGCATTATTGATTGCAATAAGCAGTTATTATTTATTATCGCAAGATCTTCCCTTGTTTGACCTCACTTCTGATATGAAGAATGTTATAGCAGAACGCCAGGTTTTGTTGGAGTCATATAAAAAGATTGCCGATAGTATAAGAGACATAGCTAAAGATAAAGATAGTCGTTATTCGGAGATACAGAGACTAGCTCTATTGGCACCGAAAAAGTACGAGATACCCGAGGTCATAACAACCGTGGAAGCAATGTTTAAAAAAAGTGGACTCAATCTTTCTGAAATTCAAATAACGAGCCAAGCAAGTAAAAAAAATGAACCGTTCAATTACGTAAAAATTAAGTTGAGCACCACGACAACCGACTACTTTACCATACTAAATCTATTGGATTTAGTTGAAAGAAATCTTAGGGTTATTGATATCGACAAGCTTGGTATTTCAAAAGATAATAAGGTGAGCGGTGGTCTGGGTGTTAGTGTGGAGGCGACCATGTATTCAATCAATCCTGACTATGTAGTGGCGAGCAGTATAATATCGAAAACGCCTCCACCCACATCTAAGCCGGCCGATGTCGATAAATGATAAATAATAAATGATACGATTCATTATAGAATTAGGCAAGAGTAAGCTGATTCTTGCATTCATAGCGCTCATGGGTGCAGTGTTTGGTTATTTGTATGTCGCTGAGCCGGATACTTCAGTCTTAATTATTCCTAGCGAGTTGTCTTCTAAGGACGGTATCCAATCTCTAGAGGGGGTTAGATTAGATTTATCGATATTAGACGATGTGCGCTATAAGCGTTTAGAAATTTTTGGAGAAAATCCTGTTGATCCCGGCGTTACGGGAGAAGTAAGAAACCCATTTTCTGATTTTGAATAATACATTAACCCCCAATAATTAAGAGATACTATGGCTATCAAAATACCAAATACATTGGTTGACGAACTGATTAGGATGGGGAAAGTGACCAACAAGGATGCCCAAGTATATGAGAATCTGGCCCAGAAAGAAGATAAAGAGTTTGGGATGATTCTTGTCGAGAAGGACGTCGTTTCGGCAAATGATCTTCTCGAGATAAAATCTAAACTATATCATCTCCCAATAATCAAGCTTGAAGAAATTCAACTCGATACTGTGGCCCTGAAAGAACTTTCGGAAGATGTCGTTTCTTTTTATAAAATAGCCCCGTTTGCTAAAGAGGGAGATGTTCTTAAGATTGGAATTATTAATCCGGAAGATGTGGATGCTTTGGAGGCATTAAAGTTCCTCGCCTCGGATAAAGGATTAAAGATAGAGAAATACATCATTGACTACAGGGATTTCGAGGGCATATTAAGAAATTACCGTTCATTAACCACTGAAGTCGGTAAGGCACTCAAATCTTTATCTGAAGAAGTCGGTGAAGAAAAAGTAACTCAAAAAGTAATTGAAGATATTACGGCTGAAGGAGCCGTTACTAAGATTGTTGCTTCTATCGTAAAATATGCGGTTGAGTCCCGAGCCTCGGATATTCATATTGAAGCGTTTGAAGAAAAAGTTAATGTCCGGTTCAGGGTAGACGGTATACTGATAATTGCATTGACATTACCGAAAAATGTTCATTCGGCTGTGTTAACTAGAATCAAGGTGCTTTCAAATCTAAAGATTGACGAGACAAGGTTAGCTCAAGACGGCCGTTTTTCTACCAATCTGAATAAAAGAAGGATAGACTTTCGTGTTTCAACTTTTCCGACTAAGAATGGCGAGAAAGTCGTAATGCGTATTTTAGATCCGCTTACCAGCAAGATTGACCTGCCTGATTTAGGAGTTGATGGAAGATCGGCTGAGGTATTGGAAAGAGCAATGAATAAACCATTCGGATGTATTCTAATAACCGGTCCTACCGGTTCCGGTAAATCAACTACTCTGGCAGGAATGCTAAAAGAACTTAACAGTGAAGAGGTTAACATAGTGACCCTGGAAGATCCGATAGAGTATTTCGTGGAAGGTGTTAATCAGTCTCAGATTCACGAGGAGATAGGTTATACATTTGCTTCCGGATTACGTCATATCTTGAGGCAGGACCCCGATATTATCATGGTCGGAGAGATTAGAGACCGTGAAACCGCTGTACTGGCTATTCAGGCCGCATTAACCGGACACATAGTCTTGTCTACTCTACATACCAATGATGCCATGGGTGTTGTTCCGAGACTTATGGATATGGGAGTAGAAAAATATCTAATTCCGCCTACGCTTAATGTTGCGGCTGCACAGAGATTGTTGCGTCGACTATGTGTTGAATGTAAAATTAAGACAAAAGCTAACGTGGGGGAGGAAGGATTGATAAATAAGGCTATAACAGCAATGCCGGAAAAGTACCAGAAGGAGTTTTTTTCACAGGAAGGCTATTCTATCTGTAAGCCTAATGTAGGTAGCGGTTGTAAGAAATGCTCAGGCAAGGCTTTTAAGGGCAGAATAGCAATATTTGAAATGCTCGAGATGAGCGATGAGCTTGAAAAAATTATTCTTGGCACGTTGTCGGAAGCAAGCTTGAGAGAAGAAGCAAAAAGACAGGGGATGATAACAATGTTTCAAGATGGTATAATTAAAGTGTTAAAAGGAATCGTTTCTATCGATGAACTTCTCGAAGTCGCCCAGGAGGATCCAAATTCTTAACAATAAAATATGCCCGATTTTAAACAACAACTTGAGGAACTATTGATGGCAGCCGGTCAGAATAATGCATCAGATATTCATTTGTCTCCGGGGAATTATCCAATTTTAAGGATAGATGGAAGGTTGATTCCGCTGGCCAATAAAAAAATCCTAGACGGTGAAGTGCTCGAAGGCCTTATCTCCGTTTTGTTAGGTGATGAAAGAAAGGCAAGATTTATTTCTGAAAAAGAAATAGATTTTTCTTATGAATCGACTCAGGGAACGCGCTTTAGGGTGAATGTCTACTATACCCAGGGTAGAGTTGCTTCGACGCTTAGGTTAGTGCCGACAGAGATTAAGAGCATTGATGACCTGCATTTACCATCCATAGTTAAAGTTTTTGCCAAGCTTTCCCAAGGATTTGTACTTGTAGTCGGTCCTAATGGTCATGGTAAATCAACAACATTGGCATCGATTATAGATCTTATCAATAAAGAAAGAGCTGAAAAAATAGTAACCATTGAAGATCCAATAGAATATATTTTTACTCCCGAGAAGAGCATTATTGACCAGAGAGAGGTTTACCAGGACACCTTCTCTTTCCATAAAGCTTTACGCTCTGCTTTTAGGGAGAATGTAAATGTTGTAATGGTAGGAGAAATGAGAGATTACGAGACTATGAGTGCCGCAGTAACGGCTGCCGAGACTGGACATCTAGTTTTCGGATCCTTACATACTAACAGTGCTTCACAAACGGTTGAAAGGATTATAGATACTTTTCCTCCTAATCAGCAGTCACAGATAAGGAATCAGCTGGCAAATACAATCTCTGGCATTATTTCCCAAAGACTAATTCCAAGAATAAAGGGAGGCTTGATTCCGGCGGTCGAAGTAATGATTGCAACCCCGGCTATACGCACTCTGATAAGAGATAACAGGCCGCGCCAATTAGATTTGGTAATAGAAACAAGTCAGGAAAGCGGAATGATATCATTGAACAGGTCATTGGCCGATTTAGTCAGAAATAAAGAAGTAGCTCTCGAAAGAGCACAGTTTTATTCCCAGAATCCATCGGAGTTGAAGGAACTCCTTACATAAGACTTAATATAGCCCTCCTCCGCTAAAGCTACGGAAGGGCACTTCTTCGCTCTCTAGGAAGAAATGCCCACACTTCGTAGCTCCGAAGGATCGAAGAAGTGGCCGAATTCAATTATCAGGCAAAAACTAGAGAAGGGCATGTTGTACAAGGGGTTGTTGATGCTCCGAACCAGACAACGGCAGTCGATATCCTCCATGGCAGGGGATATATTATTTTATCGCTGGAAGCTTTAAATAAAGGAGCTTTTGATTATGACATTAATAGTTTTTTCTCAAGACCGAATAACAAGGACTTAGTAATATTTACTCGCCAGCTCTCAACCCTTATCGATGCCGATATGCCGTTAAGCGAAGGTTTGCGTACTTTGGCCAGACAGATAGAAAAGTCAACATTTAGAAAGATAATTTCAGAGATAGCGGAAGCTGTCGAAGGAGGATCATTATTGTCGGCGGCATTAGCTCAGTATCCAAAACTTTTTTCTAATTTCTATATCAAGTTAGTGCAATCAGGGGAAGTATCCGGTAAACTTCAGGAATCGTTGGCCTATCTGGCAACTTATGTTGAACAGAGTCAAGCGGTTACAGTCAAACTGAGGGGAGCTCTTACATATCCTGCTTTTATCATCTTTTCACTTATAGTTGTGGGTATTCTTATGATGGTCTATGTCTTACCTCAATTATTGGGTATTTTTAAAGAGATTGGAGCTGTCGATCTTCCGATTTCGACGAGAATACTCATATGGACTACGGATTTTTTCAATAATAACCTCGTAGTGACCAGTATCATAGGAGTGACCGTGATTGTTCTAGGCGTTTACTTCATGAGAACTCCCGAGGGAAAAGTATGGTTGGATAATATAAAAATCAAAACTCCTCCTTTGGGTAATGTAATAAGAAATCTTTATTTAGCCAGAATCGCTGATAGTTTATCAACGCTAATGAAGTCCGGAATTCCGATATTGGATTCCCTTAGAATCACAGCTGATTTGGTTGGAAATATTCGATACCGTACCATAATACTCGATGCTCACGATAGCGTTAAGGGGGGTGGAAGTATCTCTTCGTCTTTGGCTAAATACGAAGAGATACCACCTCTTTTTTCATCGATGATTTCAATAGGGGAGAGGACCGGAAAGATGGACTTTATTTTGGAGCATGTGTCAAAATTCTATAAATCAGAATCAGAGAGTTCTATTGATACTATCGGGCAGATTATTGAACCTGCTTTAATTCTTGTTTTGGGTGTTGCAGTAGCCGGCTTAGTTTCGAGTATATTACTTCCTATATATAATGTTGTTGGCGGTTAGTAGTTATTGAATATGTGGACATCTCTATTTGTGAATATTTAGTGAGAGTAATATAATTAATCTAGGTTTAAATTCGTCCTAATTTTAATGTTCTAGGTTCTAGGTTCTAGGTTCTAGTCAAAACTAGCAACTAGTAACTGGTAACTAGCAACTAATAAAAGTGTCGATCTATAAAAAATTGAAGAAATCTAAAGGGTTTACTCTTATTGAGTTGTTGGTCGTAATAGCTATTATAGGGGTACTTTCTACGTTGATACTATTGCAACTGAATGTTGCCCGTGCAAAAGCGAGAGATGCTAAGCGTATTGCCGATATAAACCAATTAAGAACGGCAGTAGAGTTACATTTCGATGACAGGGGAGGAAGCTATCCTGGAGATGTTTTGTGTCCGTCGCCTAATGTGACTACCTGCGTTGAATCTGATGGAATCGATATATTTCTCGCTGGTGATGTGTCAGCTTACTTGTCAGCACAGATCGTTCCTCTAGATCCCTTACTGGGTGATGATTATTACTATGTTTGGTCTCAATCAACTAACGAGGCTCAAGTTACGCAGTACCACATATATTCAGATCTGGAAAGAATGAATGCACCTGCATTTGCGGGAGATACCGATATCAATTCTGTGGCGTTTACCGACCCGGGCGGCTCCAATGCAATAGACGCTTCGATAAGTGGTACTGAACCTGGTAGTACTGAAACTTGTAAAGGTATAATAGGAGACTTGATTTGTATTTATGACTTGGGACAGAAATAGTTCCTCTATTATATCTCGATCTCGTGGATTAATAATGTTCTAGGTTCTAGGTTCTAGGTTCTAGTCAAAACTAGCAACTAGTAACTGGTAACTAGCAACTAATAAAAGTGTCGATCTATAAAAAATTGAAGAAATCTAAAGGGTT
>Ga0209542_10019098_pt1 | contig 11025 bp, 12 predicted proteins | sample RifCSPhighO2_01_FD_184028 | JGI IMG/M metagenome (GOLD analysis project Ga0209542, IMG submission 184028) | Soil microbial communities from Rifle, Colorado - Rifle CSP2_plank highO2_0.1 (SPAdes) (version 2) | ecosystem: Environmental > Terrestrial > Deep subsurface > Rock core/Sediment ...
TTGTTGGAAAAAATTCTCTTAAATTATTCAAAAGTGCACGAACAACCTCTTGATACGAAACAAGGAAGGGTTAAATGTTAGTGAAGAGTAGGATTTTTTATTTCTAATAAATCTTTGTACTTTTCTATAAATAATCTTGTTGAAGGTGTTAAGGGAAGTTTTTCCAATTCCTGCAAGCTAAAAAAATCTAGAGACATTCCTTCTTCGCGTTCTATATTATTAACATTATCATCTGTTAATGCCGCATGATATAAATAATTTGTGCTGTTTTCATAAAAAAAACTTGAGAGAAATTCTATGCCGTTAATTATAATATGCATTTCTCCTTCTACTTCTCTCGCAATTGATTCTTCAAATGATTCATTCTTTTCTTTAAACCCGCTAATGAAGCTCCAAGTGCCTTGTTTTAATAATGCCTGTCTGCTATCCCGCATCATCGTCAGAAGAACTTTTCCTTTGTAGGTTAAAAGAATAATACTTGACTCATTTTTCTTAACCATTAATACAGTATAGCACTAATCCAAATCTCAAGTAGTATTATAATCTATGTAGTCTTTTTATTAGAAGCCTGTTAACGATAAATTAGTTCCAACTTCTGGATATTGCTTAATAAGCTCAATTTTTCTAACACGCGTTCTCCCGTTTATAACTTTCCCTAAACTTTCTGAACGCCGAAAATCTTCTTGCGACACTTGTAATGACTCTAACTTTATAAACCTAGGATTTTCACGAACAATCTGCGGAGCATAATGCGCTATCCAATTAATATTGTATTCAAAGTCAAGAATTTGTAACTGGCCATTGTTATTTGCCAATACCCTCCACATTTCCCTTAAGGCGACTGTTTTTAGGAGAGTCCCGACCTCTTTAATGTTTTTTCTGACTGAATCATGAGACCTATTCATTGATTCTATGAACCACCGTCTGACTAATTCTGGAAAATAACTGGAATCTAGTATCTCTGGATCTTCAGCAATTTCAGGCGCAGCTATTTTACGATCAGTCAACCCGTTCACGATAAAATCTGCATAAATTTGATCTATAACACCAGTTTTAATTGGTAAGTTAAAAACGTCTCCCATAATAAGAGGTGCTTGAGTCTCTTTTAACCGCTTCAGATCTAAACCAATTAGGTGCTTGGCATAATCAGGTTTTTTTGCTGTCCAAGCTGCGCCTTTTTCCCCGCATCCGATCACCAAAGCGTAGGAATTCGTCTCAATCATGTAGCTTGCAATTTACAAATGTCATTCCGTATCTCTTAACTATAACACAATCCTCTTTATCTTATTCTATGAATGTAAGCGCTGTGCCTTTCTTGTCGATTCTTCCTGTTCTTCCGATTCTATGAACATAATCATCATACGATGCGGGCTGATCATAATTAATCACATGCGTAACATCCTGAATATCCAATCCTCTGGATGCGACATCTGTTGCCAAAAGCACTTGAATTTTATTTTTTTTAAATTCATCTAAAGCTCTTTGCCTTTGGTTTTGAGACTTATTTCCATGAATAGCTGCCGCTTTAAAACCACTATTAATCAGTCTCATTGTTAACTTCTGGATACCCCACTTTGTTCTGCCAAAAACAATAACTTTATCAAAACCTTTTTGCCGCAAAAGCTCCTGCAATTGTTCAATTTTTCTGGCTTTATCCTTTACCTTTATTATATCCTGCTTTATATTTTCCGGAGTCTCCTGCGTTTTTACGCTAACATTAACCGGATCTTTGACAAATGATCTTAAGATTTCTTTAGCAGCAGATGGAATAGTTGCTGAAAAGAATAACGACTGTCTGTTTAATGGTAGTAGGGAAATGAAATGCTTGATGTCGTGAATAAATCCTATATCTACCATTCTGTCAACTTCGTCCAAAACAACATTGTGAAATTTAGACAGATCCAGGCTTTTCCCACGGATTAAATCTTTTAGTCTTCCCGGTGTTCCGATAACAAAGTGAGGATTTCTTCTTAATTCATTTCTTTGCGCGGTCAAACTTACTCCGCCAATGCATAATACCGTATAGATTCCTAAGCCGTAAGCGAACTTTTGCAACTCTGTTTTTATTTGCAATGCCAATTCCCGTGTCGGAGTAACTATCAGAACGCGCTGTGTAAGATCTTTGGAAACTTTATCGATTAGTGGCAGGAGAAACGCTGCGGTTTTGCCTGTACCTGTATTCGCAATCCCTATAACATCTTTTCCCGCGATAATATAGGGAATAGCTTCATCTTGAATCGCAGTGGGTTGAACATATTTGCAATACCTAATATTAGCTTGTAGTTTTTCAGAAAAAGGGAAGTCCGCGAAGGAATGGCTTGGTTTATATTCAAGAGTCGGAGTAAAACTAGGCATGTTAACAAACCTGCTTTCTTCTATCTTTTCTGCAAGCTTGTTACGTTTGCCTCTGTGAAAGAATTTTCTCTTGAAATTACCACTAAACTTATTTCTATTATATGGATTATGAGCTCTTTGTGAACCTGTATACATATTTATAATTAATTTGATGTTGTTATTAGTAGAAGAAAAAAGTAGATCTGTTACCTCTTCGATCTGCTAGACTATTAACAAGTATACCAGAAACTACACCCAATATCAACCACGACTATAGGATTATAATAGGACTTCCAGCTCGGTTTTTAATCTATCCAGACTTTTTTGATCGTAGATTGAGGAGGGGAGGACTTTTTTGCCTTTTTTCTTCAAAATTTTTATATTGTTTTTTATTGTCTTTTCATCTGAAAAATCTGTTTTTGTTAGTAGTATTATTTCAGGCTTGTCTAAAAGCGAGATATTGTACTGCCTAAACTCGTTACGAACTGTTTCATATGCTTTTCTTACATCTTCATTTGCAGAATCAATACAATGAACCAAAACCTTCGTTTTTTCAATATGCTTCAAAAATTCAATTCCCAGACCCCGCCCCTTCGATGCTCCCTCAATAAGTCCCGGAATATCGGCAATCGGATACTTACCCATAATCCCTATATTTGGCTCAAGTGTAGTAAATGCGTAATTTCCAATTTTTGGCGTAGCATTAGTCAAAACAGAAAGCAGACTGCTTTTCCCGGAATTTGGCAGCCCGATCAGTCCGACATCTGCAATTAGCCGAAGTTCGAGAAGTAATTTTTTTTCTTCACCCAACGTCCCTTTCTCAGCATATAATGGGGTCTGGTTTGTTGATGATTTGAATTCAACATTGCCCCGTCCGCCTTTTCCACCTTTTGCAATTAAAACAGATGTTGTTATGTCTGTTATTTCATTTACGATTCCGGATGATATTTCTGTAATTCTTGTACCAAGAGGAACGCAAATAGTTAAATGAGGCGCATTTTTCCCAAATAATTTTTTGTGTTTTCCCGGCACTCCGTCTTCTGCGGTAATTTTCTTTTTGAAACGAAATTCATAAAGGTCATTTACATTCGTTGACCCCTGAAAATAAATATTTCCACCATTTCCGCCATTGCCCCCATCGGGTCCGCCTTTGGCTTTTTGGCCGTTTCGCAGAAATGTCGCCGCCCCATTCCCTCCATTCCCGGCTTTAATATGTAAATTAATATTATCTACTAACATACCTAGGCATTATAACAGGTTCAAAGCCAGAAGAGCAGGTTACAACCCCTAAGGATCTACAGTCACTAAGGTTGAATAATCACGGCTAAACTGCACTATTTGAGGGTTTTTCGGCGACTAAGATATTATAAGAAGTAGCTCCTGATTTGAAAAGCCCTTCCTGGTAAAGTCCCCATTGATTGTTTAAAATAAGAATTGGTGAAGCAACATTAATAGCAGCCAACGTTTTCGCAACAGGCAATCCCCACCTGCACATATTAGTCATCTGCCTTGAGGACATCATAACAGATTGTGTATGGTCGATATTCCTTACATTTACAAAACCAGCATTACTTGCAATATTGCAAACATCTTTGGCAATTCTAAAATCTGTAAAACAACCCGCAACACTTAATCCGACTTGCATTTGTCTCTTTTCTTCATCCGACAAGTCCTTTCTTCCCGTAAAGGTTCCGGCAACAACTATTCTTCCTCCGGGCTTAAGAACTCTAAAAGCTTCTTTGGTAAATTGTTCAATATTGGTCGCGTGTTCAATACTTTCCAGCGACCAGAAAACATCGAAAGTATCTGCATCAAAAGGGAGCTGTTGGTAATCGCCTCTAACAAACTCCAAAGATTCTGAAAGTTTTCTTTTTTTTTGCCAATTCTTTTCCTATGGTTAGCTGTTTTTGGACAATGTTAAATCCAACAACTCTTGCTCCTCTTTCTCTTGCTAGCCAAATGCCGCTTCCTCCAACTCCGCACCCTGCGTCAAGAACTAAATCTCCTCTTTCTACCCTTGCCAAATCCGCCAAAACTTCATTTTCCTTGATTATCGCTTCCTGGCGATTGGAAACACCTTCTGTCCACAATCCGTAATGCAAACCCAGACTTTTTCCATACCAAAACCACTCATAATATGGCTGGGCTGTATTGTAATAATTAATTACTTTTTGCCTATGTTCTCTTTCTTGATTCATAGGTATATATCCTAACACGATAGGTTTAGAAAATCAAACTATAAGACTAGAGCGTGTATTGAATATTGACTCCGCTTTACAAAAAAAGTATAGTAAAATTATGTTAAAAGCGAAGAGGAACGAGTATATAAATAGCAAGCTTTTACTTGCAGCTATTTTAATTATCGTTATTGTTGGAGGAGCTTACTTTTTGAGTGTTGACAAAAAAAACCAAAAACCAGCCCCTTTTGACAACTACAACTATGGCTCTGAATCACTCTCAAAACAATCTCAGCCTGCTCAAATAGAAAATATACCATATATTGATGTTACAAGCTCCGGTTTCTCGCCTGCTATCATTACAGTTAAAACGGGGACATTGGTTGCGTGGGCAAACAAAAGCGGAAGAGTAATAAGCCTTAATTCCGATAATCACCCTACCCATGAGATTTATCCTAGGCTTAATCTAGGTGATATTGCCAGCGGATCGACTATGGGCGTTATATTTGATAAAGCCGGCACTTACACATATCATAACCATTATAAGCCAACCCAAACCGGAACAGTTGTCGTTGAATAACACAACGGAGCTAAATAGAATTATTTGGTTGCCTTTAGGGAAAACAGAAGAGGAATTTGAATTTTTTTATTTTTCAAGACGTATTGCCCTTTTTTGTCTTTCTCCATAAATCCGGGGAATTGATCATACATAGTAAATGGAAATTCATGTACATATTCTATTTTTAACCCTTCGCTAATCAGCGCGTTTATCACATCGCTAATCGTATAACTCCATTCATAAGTACCGCCTTTTATTTTTGCGTCCCAATCCGTATAGGTACCCGGCGAATCATCCAAATACGGCCCTTTAAAAAAATACTTATAAACGATTTTAAAGTCGTAACTTAGAATATTCGTAAATGGATGAACTTCTGCGATGTAAAATATCCCGCCAATTTTGAGATATTGATTTATTATCTTCGCCCATTTTTTAATATCTGATAACCAGCAAAGTACTCCATACGAAGTAAAAATAATATCATATTTTTTATCTAAAACATTTTGTAATTTATATATGTCGGAGCAAATGAATTCAGAGGGAACTTGAATTTCTTTACTTAATTTTTTCGCTAACTTAATCGCGTCAGGCGAAAAATCAACGCCTGTAGCTATTGCTCCCATCCTTGCCCAAGATAGCGTATCCATACCAAAATGGCACATAAGATGCAAGAGGGTTTTTCCGCGAACGTTTCCGACTTCTTTTGTTTCTAAGAGTTCCAGGCTGCTTTTTCCTTTTTTAAATTCGGGGAGATTATATAATTCGGAGCGGGCATGAATCGAAGTAACATTATTCCACCACTTTTTGTTTATTCTTGAATAATCCTTCACTTATATGATTATCAAAAAACTTTAATTCATATGTCAACTACCAAAAAATTTTCCTACTCGTTAAATAGTTGAGACATTAAAGTAATTTTGCTAGAATCTAATTCTTAAGAAAAGGTTAAAATTATATGGGAGTTAAAGAAAGTTTTAGAGAATTAAGAAGAGGAGTAGGAAGTAATCTACAAAATTTTATAAACGCTCCTAGGGCAGCATGGAGAGAGGTAAGAGCTAAAAACCAGTTGGCACTAGAGACCTCGGTTGAAGAGGAAAGTCGCAGGCTTTATGTAAATACAGAAATAAGACTTGCTAAATTGGTCGTTGATTTGAAGAGAGCCGGGGCACATAGCATGCTTTATGTAAATATTGATGATGCAATGCAACATCTGGATCAAAATAAAGTAGAAAGATCAAAAAAAATGCTTTCCAATGTAAAGTCCCCTGAAAAAATAGACGATATACGCATAAGATCTTTTCTTGACGCAAAAAAATACTGGCAAGAAAAGCTGGAAGAATCAAATACTCCTCTTGAAGTTCGTATGCTTGGCGTAAGAAGGAAATGGCAATTAGATAGACAACTGGAAATCCTCGGCTATAAGCCTTAAGAGGTTTAAATTTCATAAATATAATCCTGTCTCCAATTATGAAATTTCCACCTTAAATTGCCACCTTAGAGGTGGAATAGATACGCCACCTTCGAGTTTAACCGCACCCTACAACTTTTTTTCCAAAACTGCATTTGCGGTAATTAGTTCTTCTTTTTTTGCCTTCGTCCATTGTTTCATTTCATACTCTCTTTTCACCGCTTCCTTACGAGACAGAAAAGTTTCATTATAAACTAGCTCAAACGAAGAAAAGTATCTGATGTATTTTGCAGACCTGCTATTTTTACCTTCGTGCTCTTTAATTCTTTTTTTTAAATTATTAGTTTGACCAATATAAAGAGTATTCGAAGAGGTTCGGAGAATATAGACAAAATAGGACATATATTTTCAATTTACACATGGAACTGAAGCCAATTCACACACTTAGTTTATTATGATATAATTTCAATGTCAACAATACTCTTTGCGGGATCGTTTAATGGTAGGACGGAGGACTTTGGATCCTCTAATCTAGGTCCGATTCCTAGTCCCGCAGCTATCCTTCACTAAAGCTACTGACTAGCTTATACATATTATGTACCAGACAAATAATGTATGATAGAATTAAATCTTACCCTATGGTATCAGAAACAGAAATCAAACAGGAAAACGAACGATTCGCGGCGTTCAAATATAGAGATTTCAGGCTCCTTTGGTTTGGACAATTAATCTCAATTATCGGCACGCAAATGCAAATAGTTGCTTTAAATTGGCATATTTATATTCTTACAAACTCCGCTGTCGCGCTGGGAATTATTGGCCTTACGCGATTTTTGCCCATAGTTGTTTTTTCTTTAATAGGCGGCTCTGTTGCGGACGTATTTAACCGCAAAAAAGTAATGCTGGTCATGCAAATATCTCTTGCTTTTTTTGCATTTGTTCTGGCAATAACTAGTTTTGCCAATATTGTAAATCCAATAATTATTTATTCCATAACTGCCCTTTCCGCGATTGCAATCTCTTTCGATACTCCATCCCGACAAGCTTTTATTCCATCCCTTGTTGACAAAAAACACTTAACAAGCGCAATGAGCTTGAATGTAATCATGTTCCAAATATCAACAATTGTTGGCCCTGTTCTTGCCGGACTTTTGATTGCTAAATATAATGTTGTTCCTGTCTATTTAATAAACAGCTTGTCTTTTATCGCTGTAATATTGTCAATTGTCCTTATTAGAACACGGGGAAGTATAAAAGACAATCAATCGATCTTATCGCTTGGATCCATTAAGGAAGGATTAAGTTTTGTAAAAAGTAAAACCATTATCTGGTCGACAATGGTTTTGGATTTCTTCAGCACTTTCTTCTCATCTGTCTCTGCGCTATTTCCAATATTTGCCAAAGATATTTTGCATGTCGGGCCGCAGGGCTTGGGATTTATGTATGCCGCTCCCTCAATCGGAGCAGTTATTGCAGGATTTGTTATAGCTCACATGGGCACACTCTCAAAGCAGGGAAGAATTTTACTTATTTCAATTGCATTTTTTGCAGTGGGGACAATCGTTTTTGGATTATCCAAATCTTTTATACTTTCTCTTTTGGCGCTTCTCGTAGTCGGAGCAGGGGATAGCGTTAGCACTATAATAAGACACACTGTCAGGCAATTGGCAACTCCTAATTACATAAGAGGAAGAATGACCTCAATTAACATGATCTTTTTTATGGGAGGGCCTCAGCTTGGAGAATTTCAATCAGGAATTATGGCGGCATTTATTGGAGCGCCATTTGCAGTCGCCATCGGAGGAGTAGGAACTATAATTGTTGTTGGAATAATGGCATTAACTATCCCAATCCTTCGCCGCTACAACAACCACACCACCACGCTTTAAATAAAATTGGATTCCCGACGTACGAAGCTAAACAACACAGGGTGTTCAAAGATAAAATTTATTTATCGATTCCGTATCAAATTGTCTCTTATGTTATAATTCGAAACAAATTAAATGAAGGAAAGAGTAGCTCGGATAACAAATTGGCTAAAAGACGTATACAACTACGATAAAGAACTAAAAAAATTTAATAGATTTTTTAGAGAAAATGAAAAGCCAAATGGCGCACTTACAAGACCAGGCGTTGATATGGATCCAACTATACGGGCGGTATTAACTGTCAGAGATTATCCCATACAAAAAAATTATCTAGCAGGAGATACTTTAACCGAAGAACAAATGCAAAAATTAAGACACGCACTTCTGTTTTCCTTAAGAGGTAATTACGAGATAAATTCGCTTTCAGAAAGAGAGGGTGTTAGCGTTGGCATATCGCTTGAGGACAATGATGCGCACACTTATCTGTCAACTAACACAGCAACCACCGTAGCATTTCTAAAATACTTCAATGGATATATTGATAGATACCAAGAGGCATCATCAATAAAAACTAATCAGGAGGTCGAATTTCCTCAGATCGTTCTTGATTTTCCCAAAGCAACGCCTGCGCAATCAAGACAAAGTAAACTTTATATTTTTATCAGACTACCTTCTCAAGATGTAGACAAAAGATTCACAAAGATGATCCTACCTTTGATAAATTCGAATTAAGAACGAACTTTTTCTATTCTGATTTTGCTACTTGAGTTTGAAAGCGGTTGAGGACGTTTTCAAAAAAACTCGCTTCTACAATATTTGCTCTTTGTTTACGAACATTATGAGTTCGTTTTCCTCTTTTTACCTCCTCCCACATCACCCCACGATCTTTTGAAACCTCAATAAAATGCTGACTTCCATCAATCCACATAAAAGATCTTGTTGCCTTATTAGGATCCTTGTTGCCATATGCCCTAATTGTTACTTCATGCATTTCCCCATCAAAATCAACATCTCGTGATAAATACCAGTAGCTGGTCTCCTCTTCAGGACTCATAGTGCCTTTTGAACTACCTTGAAAATCCAGACCTCCATGTCCCGCCATTTCTAACATTTCAAGCAGAAATCCTTTTACCGGATGGATTTCTCCCTTACCCTCTTTTTGGAGCATGCTACCAATGCGTTCGTACATCACTCTGCACATACTGTCTGCTGCTCTTTGTTCGACTTCTCTACTTTTAGCAAATTCTGCTCTCGTTCTATCAAACTCACCTAACATACATTTGCATTCTACATTATTTTTCTAAAAAAGCAAATGTTGACAAGCCACACGCAATCCCGACGTTTGAAACCAACAAACACCGGTTATTCAAAGCTAAAATCTTCTTTTTACTGGATCGTCTTATCTGTAACGATCCCATATCGATATTATAGCTACGATCCGGTATATAAAAACAAAGCTTACAATTACCTTTACAAATATATTTACAATTAAATTCCTAAAGCTGTATTTACAATTATATTTACATATACCTTGACAATTGATTTGTGGTATAGTATAATAACGATATGTATTAAGTGTCATCCTGAACTTGATTCAGGATCCCGGTTCATCCGAGATGCTGAAATAAATTCAGCATGACAAGTACCTTATAGTCTAAAAACGATATGTTTGAGCCTAAGTTTGCGTATACACCAAAGATTGTAAATGAGCTAGCCTCAATAGAACGTCTTTATGGCCAGCTTACTGCAGAAAAGCTGATCCCGTCTCTTGCTTTGAAGCTATCGCAGGAAAATTTGGTCCTTGCCACTCATCATTCAACAAGCATTGAAGGAAATCCCTTAAATCCGCAAGATGTTACAAATATTGTGCTTGGCGATCAGATTCCGGTCACAAAATCCGAAAAAGAGGTCAAAAATTATTTTGCGGTTCTAAATAGAATCGCTGTTCTTGCAAAAGAGCATAAGCCCATTTCAACCGATCTGACTCAAAAGCTCCATTTAGACCTTATGCAAGGGTTAGAAAGGGAAGGCTTGGGAAAATTCCGCAATGGTCCTGTTTTCGTAGGACATAAAACAAAAGTAGAAATCGTAGTCAAACATAACCCGCCTTTCCATTCTGCAACCCAAATAGATGATGCTTTGAAAAATGTTTATGATTGGCTAAGTCAACAAAGCGATATCCACCCATTAATAAAAGCCGGAATTTTTCATCATGAATTCGCGTATATTCATCCGTTTTTCGACGGCAATGGCAGGCTTGCCCGAATACTTACGACTTATTATTTGTTGTTAAACAACTACGAGGTAAGCAAATTTTTTATACTGGATGATTTTTATGATATAGACAGACAATTATATTCTGATACCTTACATACGGCTGATAAAGGCGATAACACTGCGTGGATTGAGTATTTTCTGGAGGGAATTGCTGTATCCCTTCAAGGGGCTCTGGCTCGAATAAATGAATTAAAACAAACAAGCCTTGAAGAAATTAAAGGAGAAAAAAGAGTAATAGTTTCGTCTAGGGAAGAGGAAGTCTTACAAATCGTCTTGGATAAAAAGGCAATAAGAACCTCTGATATTCAAAATGCTTTATCAGTTACTCGCCAGCAAGCCCACAGCCTTTTACATTCACTGGTGAAAAAAGGTCTTCTTGAAAAATTCGGCAAAACCAAAACC
>Ga0209542_10019100_pt1 | contig 11025 bp, 14 predicted proteins | sample RifCSPhighO2_01_FD_184028 | JGI IMG/M metagenome (GOLD analysis project Ga0209542, IMG submission 184028) | Soil microbial communities from Rifle, Colorado - Rifle CSP2_plank highO2_0.1 (SPAdes) (version 2) | ecosystem: Environmental > Terrestrial > Deep subsurface > Rock core/Sediment ...
CATTTGAATCCTTTGTCAAAAAACAAATCTTGTGTTAAAATAACAAACCGTTAAGAGTATGTCAAGTTTATTACAAAAATATAGAAAAGAGATTGTTCCTGCGATGCAGAAGAAGTTTGGAATTGAGAATGTTATGGCGGTGCCCAAGATAGATAAGGTTGTTTTGAATGTCGGAATAGGCAAGTTTACTAAAGACGATAAGTTTGTTGAAAAAATCCAGAGAGATTTGGGATTATTGTCGGGCCAGAAGCCGGTATTCAGGAAGGCCAAGCAATCAATAGCAGGGTTTAAAAGTCGGGAAGGAACCAATATCGGGCTAGTTGTTACTTTGCGCGGAAAGAGAATGTATGATTTTATTGATAGATTAATCCATATAGCATTGCCTCGATCAAAGGATTTTCGAGGATTGGATCCGAAGAATTTTGATAAAATGGGCAATCTTAATCTGGGTATCAAAGAGCACAGTATTTTTCCCGAGATTCATTATGAGAGCTTGAAAGATATATTCAGCATGGAGGTTACTGTAACTACGACAGCGAAGAATAGGGAGACGGGAGAAGAGCTGTTGAGGTTAATAGGATTTCCAATTAAGAAGAGTTAAAAGTTCATCAAGTTTGTAAAGTTACTTTAAAAACTTTCAACTTTATAAACTTTATAACTAGCGCTAAGCGCATGGCAAAAAAATCAACAATCGCAAGATCAAATAAGAAACCTAAATATTCATCGAGGATTGTTTTAAGGTGCTTTTTATGCGGCCGAAAGGGCGGATATATGAGAAAATTCGGATTGTGCAGAATTCACTTTAGAGAACTTGCTAGTGCCGGTATGCTTCCGGGAGTTAAAAAGTCAAGCTGGTAATTGAGGAGCGAAGGCGACGAAATACTGAGCCCAGCAGGGCGAACGTATATAACATTAAACAAAAATATATGTCTCCAATCATAAACATGCTAGTACAAATAAAGAATGCCCAGATGGTCAAGAAGGACCAGGTTTTAGTTCCGTTTTCTGGTGTTAAATTTAAGATTGCCCAGGTTCTTAAAGAAGGCGGCTTTCTTAAGGAGGTAGAGCGAAGAAAGAAAAAAGAGGGTAAGAGCGAATTTGAATATCTTTCAATAGACTTAAAGTATGAAGGTAAAGAAGGTGCAATCAGCGGATTCAAGATAATCAGCAAACCCTCGAGACATATGTACGGAGGAGTAAAAGAGTTTAAGCCGGTCAGATCGGGTTACGGTATGGCTGTCGTATCAACATCAAAAGGTATTATGAGTTCCAAAGAAGCCAGGAAATTAGGCGTTGGCGGAGAAATATTATTTGAAGTCTGGTGAAACTACGAATTTACTAATCTTTACGAATATACGAATAAGATTGAATGAAAAATTTGTATATTCGTAATAATCTGTAAATTTAGTAGTAGGTTATGTCCAAAATAGGTAAAAAACTGATTGAAATTCCCAAGGGTGTTGAGGTTAAAGTCGACTCTAATTCGGTTTGGGCAAAAGGTCCTAAGGGCGAGCTTAAGAAAACATTTCATGATTCAGTCAGTATTTCGGTTGAGGGAAATAATATTATTGTTAAAAATAAAAAAGCCGATTCTCCCGATACCGCATTATGGGGACTGGTAAGATCCCTTTTAGCCAATATGATTAAAGGGGTAAGCGAAGGATTTGAGAAAAATTTAGAATTTGAAGGAGTTGGATACAAGGTGAATGTTAAGGGGGATGACCTGGAACTGAATCTCGGCTATTCTCATCCGATCTTTGTGAAAGCTCCGGCTGGCGTTGTCTTTAAGGTGGAAAAAAACTTAATTAAAATAAGCGGTATTGATAAGGATCTGATCGGACACATTGCTGCCAAGATAAAATCCAAGAGACCGCCCGAGCCCTATAAAGGAAAAGGTATTAAGTATGCCGGTGAGGTAATAAGAAGGAAGGCTGGTAAGAAAGCTGCAGCTTCAGCTTCGGCATAGGAATAAATATATGAATCCCGTACGAAGTCTCGCTCGCGCCAAAGGCGTGAGTCCAGAGGGACCTCGGCGGGGCTACTTCGTACGGGATGAATAAATCCAAATCAAAACAAATAAATAGACTTACGCGCCATAAAAGAGTTCGAGCAAAGATTGTTGGTACTGCAAAAAGACCGAGGGCCACTGTTTTCAAGAGCAATAAACATATTTTTGTTCAGTTCGTTGATGATGAATCAAGAAAAACTATCTTGAGTAGCAAGGTGGTTTCTTCTGGGAAAAGTAAAATTAAGGGGAATAAAACAGAAAAAGCAGCTGAGATAGGTAAGATGCTCGCCGAAAAAGCAAAAGCTGCCGGTATAGGCGAAGTAGTATTTGATAGGGGCGGTTATAAATATCACGGCAGAATCAAGGCGCTGGCCGAAGGCTTGCGTGTCGGAGGTTTAAAGCTATAATTATCTGACTATGGAATTCAATAAAGACATTCAAAACAATCCAAACAGTCTGCCTGTGCAGACAGGCCCATTCAATAAAGGCGGTCAGCAGGGTCAGCAGAATAGAGGTGGCGGCAGGCGAGGCGGTGGCAGAGGCCGTGGTTTTGGTCCCAATGACGCAAAATCTGAATATGAACAGAAGGTTCTTGATATTGCCAGAGTAACGCGTGTTACCAAGGGGGGTAAGAGATTTAGTTTCAGGGCGACTATTGTTATAGGTGACGGTAAATCAAAAGTAGGCGTTGGTCTCGGCAAGGGTAAAGATGTTGTTCAGTCGATACAAAAGGCTTTCAATAAGGCGAAGAAAAATCTTATCGTTGTACCGATAGTGAACGGGACGATACCTTATCAGACCGAAGCTAAATATAATAGTGCGGTCGTATTGTTAAAACCGGCTATTGGCGGTGTTAAGGCCGGAGGTCCGGTGCGTGTTGTTGCAAAGCTTGCCGGTATTAAAGCTTTGACGGGTAAGCTTACGGAAAGAACTAATAATAAGATAAATATCGCTATGGCGACGATTGAAGCATTGAAGAAACTTAAGATAAAGAACATGTAACATTTAACATTTGACCTTTGACTAAAAAAGTCAATTGTCAGTTGTCAATTGTCAGTTGTCAATTGGATTTATCAAACTTACAATCAAAAACAATCCGTAAATCTACCAAGCGAGTCGGTAGGGGTGGTAAGAGGGGGACATATTCAGGCAAGGGAAGCAAAGGCCAAAAGTCTCGTGCCGGAGCGGGGTTTAAGCCCGGTTTTAGGGGTGGCGATAACAGGCTTTGGCAGTTATTTCCGAAGCAAAGAGGCGCATCTAAAAAGCCAGGCAACAGCTCTCCTCACAAGAAGCACCGATATTTCCAGCTCAGACATAGCAAGCCGGTAGTTTTTAATTTAGGATTTTTTAATCAATTTACGGAAGAAGAAATAATTAATTCCGAGCTGCTTAATAAAAAAGGATTTTCAGTGTATCCCGATGGTAAAGTAAAAGTTCTTGGCGACGGTGAATTAAAGAAAAAGTTAAATTTTGAAGGATTTACATTTTCAAAGTCAGCCAGGGATAAAATAGCTAAGGCGGAAGGAACGATTAAGTAGAAGTGATCAGTAGTCAGTGATTAGTGATCAGCAAGATCAACTAGTCACTAGTTACTAGTCACTAGTTACTAGTCTTGAACAAGATTCTCCAACTATTCAAGCGACCTGAACTAAGGAATAAAATCCTGTTTATACTGGCGCTTTTAGTTGTTTCAAGAATCATTTCTAATATTCCTATGCCGGCAGTAGATGCTGATAAACTTAGAGAATTTTTTTCTCAAAATCAATTTTTTGGTTTGATCAGTGCTTTTACCGGCGGTTCTCTTACGGCTTTGTCTATCGGAATGCTTGGTCTCGGTCCGTATATTACCGGCTCTATTATTATGCAGCTTCTGACTATGATTTTTCCTTCGCTTGAGCAGATGTATAAATATGAAGGAGAAGCCGGCAGGGCAAAATTTAATCAATATTCCCGGTTACTGACTGTTCCACTTGCAGTGTTGCAGGGCTTTGGGTTTTTAACATTATTGTCAAAGCAGGGAGTCGTTAATCCTTTGGGAACTATGGAATGGATTGCTACTCTTGCAACCATTACTGCCGGAAGCGTATTTTTGATGTGGCTCGGCGAGTTGATAACCGAGAAAAATATTGGCAATGGAGTTTCAATCTTAATTTTAGCCGGTATAGTATCAGGTTTTCCAACCAGTATCAGGCAGGCAACCTTTTCATATACGCCGGATCAGTTGTTAACCTGGGTAGCATTTATTCTCGTTGGATTGCTGGTTGTTGTTGGAGTGATATATATATCTGAGGCTCAAAGAAATATTCCGATTAATTATGCTCGGCGTATCCGGGGTTCAAAAGTCTATGGCGGAGTTTCAACTTATTTACCAATGAGAGTAAACAATGCCGGTGTTATTCCTATTATATTCGCATTGTCTATTCTTCTTTTCCCGGGAATGGTTGCTAATTTTCTTGCCGCCTATAATATTCCGGGTATTTCTCAAATTGCCGTTAGGATAAATGAGTTTCTTCAATCAAATCTTTGGTATTCTATTTTTTATTTTATCTTAGTTGTTGTGTTCACATATTTCTACACAGCCGTTACCTTTGATCCAAAATCCATATCGGACAATATACAAAAACAGGGAGGATATATTCCAGGTATCAGGCCCGGTCCGATGACAACTCAATTTTTGAATCACCTTCTCACTAGAGTAACTTTAGTTGGGGCGATATTCTTGGGGGTTGTTGCTATTATGCCTAATATTGTTCAGGGCTTTACGGGCATTACCGCGTTTACTCTCGGTGGAACTTCGATACTTATCGTTGTTTCGGTGGCGATTGAGATTTTGAAACAGGTGGATGCTCAGCTCTCAATGTACGAGTATTAAAACTTCTGCGTCAAAGCCAAGAAGCCCCCGAAATCCTAGGGGCTTTTTATTGTCTTCGACCGCAAGGGCTTGGCCGACTTCGTTGTTGCCGGTTCCGCTTGAAACTCGCCGTAGCTAAAGTACGTCTCGTTTCAATGCTCGCCGGCGCCTAGAATTCAACTCAAGCACAGAAGTTTTAGAAGAGATTCCTGAGATTGTTAATGGCTTGACATTAACTTGGAATTAGAATAACATCTAGGCACGAGTTCGTTAGCAAAGAGGAGATAAAAATGAAAAATTTGGTTTCTTGGGTTGCAATCGCTCTAAGTGTAGTAGCTATTGCTTTATCTTTATGGCCAGAGAAAATTATTACTGCAGAAAAAGTTGTTTTGAAAGATAAAAACGGTGTTATTAGGGGAATTTTAGATGCCGATAGTAATGTTATCATTTCATTATTTTCAGAAAATGAAAAAGAGATGTTTCGCATTACGGCCTTGTCAGACGGTGCTCAGATCGATATGCACGGTTCCGATGCTCGGCAACGTGTCAGGTTATCTACGTGGGGCGGTAATTATTTGAGTATTATGGATAAAAGTTGGAATAAAAGAATTAATGTCGGAGATATATGGTACCTGATTGGAAATAATTTGAATAGAGGAATGGGGATGTTATTTGAAAAGGACGGTAAGCTAGAAGAAGTTTTTGAAATTCAGGAATAATTGATTTTCGCCGAGACATCTCGGCCTTTATTTTATCATAGTTCGTGTTAGACATCGGATGTTTAACATCATTTACTCTCTGGTCGTTATTCCATTTTTTGCCATCAGATTTTTTTATTGCAGATTTAGTATTAGATTTCTTATTTCCCAGCAGCAAGTAATCATAAGCCGTTAATCGGATTTTTGTATTGACATTAACTGGAAATTTGAGTAATATCTAGGCACGATTGTTAGTTGACAAAGAGGGATGAGATGCTTAGAAAATTGATAGTTTTTGGATTTTTACTTGTGCTGCCGGCTGTGGTATCTGGGCAGGATAATACTCAGGACAGTATTGTCGAAATAAAGAGAATTGATAACCAGATCAAGTCTTTTGAAGAAAATCTTACGACATTTGAAAAGTTTTCAGAAAACTTCTTGGCTGAGACTGAGGCGCAAGGATTAGCGATAAATGACGATTTATTATTCAGACTATTTAGTTTCGATATCACTTTTTCGGATTTGAGTTTCAAGATATTGATAACTCGAGGTGTATTTGAGTCGTTGAGCGGACCTGTCCCTAGGGACCCATTCGTAGAGCAACAATTAGGTGTATTAAATACCATGAATAAACCACCCCTCGAATTCGTAAGAGATATGCTGTCGATAATTGAGGAGCGTATCGATTTTTTGAAAAAAGAAAAAGATTTAATCGAAAAATGGCCACTACGGGAGTAGTCAGCCGCTGAACTAGCGGCTTTTTTATTTTTATAAACATGTTATTATAAATTTAATGGATACATCAAAACCGCTAAATTTTATATTAGTAGGCAGATCAGGATCAGGGAAGGGCACTCAAGCTGATTTAATCAAGAACGAATTTGGCAATCTGGTACATATTACTACCGGTGATTTAATGCGTGATTTAGCCGAGAAAGATACGGATGTCGGAATTAAAATAAAACAAATACTCAAAGAAGGTGGTTTACCATATGATGATTTGGCAACAACTCTTTGGATGCATAAAATTGCCTATACAATAAGGCAAGACCAGGGAATTATTTGTGATGGTTTTCCAAGAAGAGTAAACGAAGCCCATAACCTTGATAGGTTTTTTGAATGGTTGGATCGCAGAGACAATACAAGAGTCTTGTTCATAGATGTAGCTCACGACGAAGCGTTCACTAGGCTTAAGAAACGAGGCCGAGAAATAGACGATCACGACGATGCAATACGAGGTCGTATGAGTTATTTTTCTGATAAAGTAATGCCAGTAGTTAAGTACTACGAAGAATCTAATCGCTTAATCAATATAAACGGTGAACAATCTGTCGAGGATGTATTTAAGGAAATTCTAGAAAAAATTAAATGATACAAATAAAAACCGAAAAAGAAATAGAAATAATGAAAGAGGGTGGGGTGATTCTGGCCAAGATATTGAAAGAATTATCTGCTGTGGTCAGGCCAGGAGTTACCACTCAAGACTTGGATAAGCTCGCCAGTGAGCTTGTTTTTAAATTCGGGACAAAGCCCGCCTTTTTGAATTATCACGGTTATCCGGCCACTCTTTGCACTTCAATTAATGAGGGGATTGTTCATGGTCTTCCATCAAATAGAAAATTAAAAGAAGGCGATGTATTAAAATTAGATATGGGTGTTATATACAAAGGGTTTTATACTGATTCAGCGGTAACATTTTTAGTTTCAAATCTTTCCAGGCTTAGCCATATTTTTAAAAAGGATTATTCAAGAAAGTTAAGATTAATATCGGTAACTCGAAAATCTCTTGAAATTGGGATAGTCAAGGCAAAAGTCGGCAATACGGTAGGGGATATTGGTTCAGTGATACAAAAATATGTTGAGAGGGAAAGGCTTAATGTAGTAAGAGATTTAGTCGGACACGGCATTGGCAGAGAACTTCATGAACCCCCCCAAGTTCCAAATTACGGTAAGCCAGGAAGCGGTGAAAAATTGGTTGCTGGCATGATTATTGCAATTGAGCCGATGGTTGTTACTGGAGATTGGGCAACCAAAGAAGGTGCTGATGGTTTTGTTTTCGAAACAAAAGATGGAGGATTAGCCGCTCATTTTGAGCACACCGTAGCTATTACAGAAAAAGGTCCGCTGATACTTACTAAATAGCTTATGGTATAATTGGAATAATGACAGAGGAAAATAAAAAACCCGAGGATATTCATCTAACCAAGGGCTTTACTCACTGGGTACACCACCATCGAAGATTAGCTAAATGGCTTTTTAAACTTCTAATTGCCGGCGTGGCTTCTCTTTTATATTACTTACGCCGGGAAGAAAAACATATCGAAGAAGAGCAGAAGAGAAAATAGCATAACTCGTTTCCCTGCGGTCTCTGCCGCAGGGTAGTTGATTAATATATATGGAACAAACTAATCTCTCGCAACCTGACCAATCATATCATCCTAAACACCACATCAAAGTCTATGTCTGGATTGCTTTGGTTGTGGCAGCATTTCTCATAGCCATCAATGGCTATGTTTATTTTTTGCGGTTGGCGTATCTGGAACAGGGAGCAAAGACTGCACAAGAAAATGAAAGAATGATACAGGAGTTGAGGATGAAGAGGCAAGCTGACCAGCTTGAAGGTTGGCAGACCTACCGCAATGAAGAATACGGATTCGAATTTAAATATCCGGTGGATTATTATTTAGACGAGTCATCTAGGCAAAATATTGAATTTAGTCCCGATACTATAGTAGAGGCGTATTATATTGGGATTATAACAAAAAAGTATAATATAATATTGGAGCATTCTATTTTAATTCTAGATAATCCAAATAAGCTGACCGTCTTACAGTATATCTTAGGTTCTAAATCTAGAGAAAATGAACCTGAAACGTTATCGATTGATAATTATGAAACATCGATAATTAATGGAGTCGAGATAATTATTGGCGAGATGAGTGGCCCTACAGGGGGCATAAGTTTGAAATTTGCCTATATTCACCCTAAAGATAAAAAAGATAAAATAATCCGATTAAATTATGGATTGATTGATTGGGGTTATGTTGAAAATGGCAAAAATTATAAATATTCAATAGTAAGACATAAGATTTTTAATAACGAGAGTGAGTATAAGGAATTTAACCAAGAGGGTGACCAAATTCTCTCCACGTTTAAGTTCTTGCAATAAACTTATTACGGTCACTTGCGATTGTGGCATTGTTTGGTATCATTGATTCATGATTAAGCATAATAAAAATGGAGCAACCTTGGAAGATTTAGCGAATATGGTGGCCAAAGGATTCGAGAATACGGCGACCAAAGATGATTTGAAAGAATTAAGTATCGAGATGAATACTCGATTTTCTGCAATGGATAAAAGATTAGGTAAGGTAGAATACCAAGTGGATGAAGTCTATGATATTTTGAAACGTTTTGAAGAGAATGATATTTTAAATCTCCAAAAACGAGTACAAACTCTCGAAAAAGTGGTAAAATCTCTAGCCGTTCAAATTACCAAATAGTGAATTTTAAAAAAGTGGATAACTTGACTTCAGCAGTTATTTTTTTGTGTTAGAATAAAACCTATCGTAATAAATATTAATTAATTATGAATAATGAAAATAAAGTACTAATGAGCCCTGATAGAGTATTGTCGTTGGTCGTTTTGGTGTTATCGATTCTGATGATAATGGGTAGCGCCTCTCTTTACTTAGTACAGGCTGGCATGTCACGCACGGGTGCTACTATAAGCGTAATTTCTAATCAGACTGTAGAGCAAATACGGATGGGGAGACTGCAAGTCGAAAATCCAGAAGATGTCGTCGAGGAATAATTACTAATAGCCCAAACTAAGACGGGCTATTGACTTTGGATACCCCCCTCTGCTATACTAAAGCCACAAAACAGATGTTAACTTATCTACAAAATAACAAAACAAGCGGCTGAAAACGTCCATTTTTTGTGCGTATTCAGTGAGCCGCTTGAAAGCGGTTTTTCGTTTATTAAGGGGCTTGGCGGACGATGACCGAACGAGAGTGAGGAAATACTGAGGCCAGTAGGCCGAATGTGCGATTGACTTCCGATGACTGATTTAATAAAGTTAGTCACTGGCAGTTAATGTAAGGAGCTTGAAAAAAAGATTTCGACTGTAGAAATCTCATACTTATCCCGTTAGAAATAGGTTGTCGAAGACAACCGCGATTTCTAATCGGGATGCATTCTATAAATTTTTCAAGTAGTTTATAGAATAGCGGGTAAAAATTGTAAAAATAATCATTAGTAAATAAATAAGAAATTGCGTGGACATTACTCATTAAATTAAGGGCGTATGGAGGATGCCTTGGCACATTAAAGACGATGAAGGTCGTGGCGTGCCTGCGATAAGCTTCGGGGAGGCGGCTAGCAGCCTATGATCCGGAGATTGCCGAATGGGGAAACCCAATATGGGAAGACCATATTATCCAGCACCTATTTTTGAGCTAAAAAGACAAGGCCCCGCCGAAGCGGGGACTAGAAATAGAAAATAGCATTAGATGATAGCAATAGAAACTATTACTATACCCTTACAGTATAGCATATTACTAGTTATTTTGTCAATAGCTTAAAAATAGGTGCTGGAGGTAAACCTGGTGAAGTGAAACATCTCAGTAACCAGAGGAAAAGAAATAGAATAGATACCGTGAGTAGCGGCGAGCGAAAGCGGCGCAGCCTAAACCTTTGTGGCTCACCTTTGTGAGCCACCGCAGACTGTCGCAGAACAAACACAGAATAACGTAGAATCTTTTTTCAGCGTAATTCGGCGTAAAGTCAGCGTGGTCAGCGGTGACGAACAGCGGTGAGTCACAGAGGGGTAATAGGGATAGAACATTGAGAGCTTGTGACTAATGACTTATAACTAATGACTCTTAATGTCATTGGTTATTTGTTGTTAGTTATTAGTTACTCTAAGAAGTTACAAATTGGATTGTTAGCAGAACGGCCCTGGAACGGCCGACCAAAGGAGGTGAAAGTCCTGTATGCGAAAACAACTCCAACTTCTGTTTTATTACCTGAGTAGCCCGGGATAAGAATGTCCTGGGTGAATTTGCCCATACTACTGGGTAAGGCTAAATACTTTATGTGACCGATAGTGAACAAGTACCGCGAGGGAAAGGTGAAAAGCACCCCGGTGAGGGGAGTGAAATAGTAACTGAAACCATATGCCTACAAAGAGCCGGAGCCCTTCGATTCGACACTGCGTGTCTCACTCAGGGTAAACCTGTCATTAAATTGGCGGGCTTGCCCTGAGCGAGGCGCTTAGCGCCGAGTCGAATGGGTGACGGTGTGCCTATTGAAGAATGACCCAACGAGTTTATCTAAATGACACCTATAAGCTCATTTTGAGCGGATGGATAGGGAAACCGAGTGTTAATAGCGCGTCTTAGAACTAAAAAATTGGTGTGCGAATTTATTCGCCGCTAGTTATTTAGCTCTATATGTCGTTTGGA
>Ga0209542_10019103_pt1 | contig 11024 bp, 10 predicted proteins | sample RifCSPhighO2_01_FD_184028 | JGI IMG/M metagenome (GOLD analysis project Ga0209542, IMG submission 184028) | Soil microbial communities from Rifle, Colorado - Rifle CSP2_plank highO2_0.1 (SPAdes) (version 2) | ecosystem: Environmental > Terrestrial > Deep subsurface > Rock core/Sediment ...
TGGCCGAAACATTGCCAACCGCATCCTTTGCCCAAGCATAGAGGGTTTTCAATCCTTCGGTTAAAAAAGTATATATGGCTTGAGCTGTGCTTGCCCAGCCCGCATCGCCGGCAGAAGGAGTAGAAGCTGATTCATTAACGAGATAGCCAGTCACGGCAGTATCATCAGTGGCGGTGAAGGAAGAGATTGAGATTGTTGATGATGAAGCGGTTGAGGGAATGGTGAAGGCGGTCACTATTGGAGAAATGGTATCAGAAGAAAGATATTCATAGGCGCCCATAGTCCAGGCAGTAGTTCCTCCTGGCCTGGTTATTCCATCTTTATCTATTGTAAAAATACTACTAAGATTAGCACCTCCTCTTTTTATACTTGCAGGACTTGACGAAGTTAATTTGTAATTAGAATCCAATTGAGGGTTTACTGTTGCACCATTCGCATCATAGCCTTGTGCAAGCCACCAATCGCGACTTAAATTATTATAAGGAGAAGAACCACCGTTATAATTATCATTATAATCAGCCGTAAAAATTGTATCCGTTCCAAGGGTTCCGTTCCAACCATAAAATAATTTGACTCCTGAAATTATATTATTTTGAACAATAGAACCTTGTGAATAAGTCGACCCACTGTTATTAAAATATATCCCAATGTTTCCATTATAATTTGGGTAGTTGCCTATTAGGGTGTTATTATAAATCTTAACGCCATCTGCTGCTTTTATACCTATCATCCCACCTGAAGCATAATTTGTCCCTGTATTTACTAATACATTATTATAAATTTTCACATTCTGCATTCCATGATATTCAATGTAAATATGTGATGTGCTGTGAGTTCCAAAATCCTGTAAATAATTGTTGTAAACATTAACATTATTCACCCATCCGGTATCGCCTTGAGAGAACAAATGCATACCGTCTTGATGATGCCATTTATCTGTTAAGCAACTCGCAGAACAACCATTCGTCTGACAATTTACATCAAACACTCCATCATATTTTGTTCCGCCTCTCACATCATTCCCATAAATATTTATATTTAACCCTGTAGAAGAAGTGTTCCCAGGCGCAATGTTTATGCCAGTAGATGTATTAGTAATAGTATTATTGCTAACCGTTACATTTTCAGAATTGGTTAAAACATCATATATCCCAAAAAATCCATCAGATATTGTATTGCCTGTTATAATTATATTTGAAGATTGACCAGTTGAATGTATACTGTATCCTACTCTCATACAATCAGCACTGCTTGCCAGCCTGTCATATATTGTTCGGATTGTTAAATTTTTTACGGTCACATTGTTTGATGCATTGATTAAAACACCATCAATGTTTCTGTTGTATATTTTTGTTCCGCCAAAAGCAGAGATCGTACCGTTATCAGTTGCTTCAATAATCCCATTTGTTCCACCATCAAGGGTGATATAATTTTTATTAATTGTTATTGCTGCAGTTAGCGCTGTCCAGGTCGGCGTAGAAAACTTTGCTCCATTTTCAAATAAAATAGTAATAGGACTGTCAGAATTTCCACTGGCTTGCGTAGTAAGTTGCGTTGAGATTGTCCCGCATAAATGAATAGTAGTTCCGGGGCCTATTTGATCAGTTCCAGTCCCCCAGTTACCAGTAATGTTAAAAAAAGTAATTGCGTAAGCATTGGCGCAACTGGTACCATTTTCGGATCCTGTTGCAATCTGGGCAATATATATATTTGTCGCAGAAGCATATACCTTTATGGTCGGCAAAAATCCAAAAGGAACAGCCAGCAGGAAAATCAAAAACACCGCAAAAAGTGGTATCTTAATGGAAACATTTGACAAAACAAAAACTCGGCGAGTCTCGTTTACTCTCTCTCTCTCTCTCTCTCTCTCTCTCTGCACTCAAAATTTTAGACATTTTGTTTGGTTTTTAAGTTAACTTATTTATATTTTATAATAGCTATAATAATAGCATATTTTTGTTGGAAATTATCCACACCGTTTAAAATATAAAATCTCTATATTTTAAGGCACTTTTTTAAAGCTTGTTAACACTGCCGAATAAAATCAATTTTTCTTTTACTTTTTCTTCCACGGCCTTGATTGTTTCCGAAAATAACTTATAAGGCGCGGTTTCTTCGGGATTTTGAGCGAGAGTCCGGCGCAAAGCCGCGCTGTAAGCCAATCTTATTTCCGTGTTGACGTGGATGTTGTTGATGCCGGCTTTAATCGCTTCCTTTATTTGATCATCGGGAATGCCGGAACCGCCGTGGAGAACCAAAGCGATTTCCGGCAACGCCTTATGAATTTTCCTGATCCGTTCAATATCCAATTTTGGTTCATTGGCGGCAATGCCGTGAATGTTTCCGATCACCGGCGCCAAGCGGTCTACGCCGGTTTTTTCGACGAACTCTCCGGCTTTTTCCACTTTTGTCAGATCTTCCGGTTTTATTTTAACGATTTCTTTCTGAATTTTTGATTCGCCTCTTAAATAGCCTAACTCGCCTTCCACGGAAATATTTTTATTTTTAGATTTAGCGTATTCCACTATTTCTTTCGTCCCTTTGATATTTTCTTCAAACGACGCGGCCGAAAGATCAATGTGAATTGATTCGTAGCCGGCATCCGCCGCTTCCTTGGCCGAAGCGACACTTTTACAATGATCCGCGTTTAAAAAAATCGGCAGGCCGGTTTCTTCGCGAAAAGCCTTGATCAGATAAACCGCCTGCTTCAAGCCGATAAAACGGCGTTCTCCTTCGGAAGTACCAATATGAATAGGCGCCATCGCGGATTGAGCCGCGTTTAAAATGGCGCGCAACTGTTCCAGATTGGAGATATTAAAATGCCCCAAAGCCCAACTCTCTTTTACCGCTTTTTTTAAAAATCCGTTTAAATCCGCGTTCATAAGATCTATATAATTAAATTTTCTCCGGCTTATAGTATGAAGGGGCTTCTTTCAGATATTGCTCCAATTGAGGGCGGGAAAGAAGACCCGCTCGCGCGCCGACTTGCTGAACAACGGACATAGAATTTATGGGAGCCCAGCGAAGCGCGTCTTCAACGGATTGGCCACAAGCCAAAGCCACGACGAAAGTGGAAGAAAAAGCGTCGCCCGCTCCGGTTCTCTCAAAAGGCGGCTTCGGGTCGGGATACGGCGGCATAAACCAGACATTCGCGCCGTCATCAGCGTACGCGCCCTTAACGCCGTCGGTGATGACGACAATTTTCGGCCCTAATTCCCTGACCATAAAAAGAAGTTTTTTAATGTCATTTTCTTCGGTTTTTAAAATCCTCTGCGATTCTTCTTTGTTACATAAAAAAACGTCGCTTCGCCGATAAATTCCTTTAAGCGATTCCGCGCCCATTTTCATTTGAAAAGTGCCGGGCTGAAACGCGACTTTAATCTTCGGATGATCGGCTAAAAATTCTTCAACTTTTTTATGAAAAGACGAAGAATTTCCGCCAAGAGACGATAAATAAATCCAGCCGGAGCTGTTGATATCGGGCAATTCGTATTCAAATTCTTCATGTTTAATCAAAATAGTCCGATCATCCTCAAACCACAAAACATAATGGTAATTCGTTTTTTGGTCTTTGTGGATTTTAATGAATTTTACGGCGACGGCTTCTTTTTTTAAAACAGCGAGGCACTCTTTGCCGAAATAATCGCCGCCGATATTGGAAACAAGCGCGCTTTTCAAGTCGAGACGCGCCGCGGCCACAGCGGCATTCGCGCTGTTCCCCACCGCCGGAACGACGATAACGTCTTCGTAAGGAATCTTGTCCGCGAATTTCAAGCAAATTTCCCTCGCGCCTTTGTCAATATCAATGTGCGCCGACGCTTCTTTTAAACGAATGAAAGCGTCGGTGGTTGTGTCGCCGATCGCGATAAAATCAAATTTTTGTTTAAACATTTTAAACATTTTAAACATTTTATTTGTCTAAAAAAAAGTTTTTTTAAAATTCAGGCGAATTTTCTTTTTAAAACTTTTTTGGCCGCTTTTTTAATATGTTTTACTCCCATCCCGAAATGCTCAATCAATTCATTCGGTTCTCCCGACTCTCCAAACCTGTTCTCCACGCCGATAAATTCAATCGGCGCCGGATAATTTCTCGCCAAAACTTCCGCCACCGCCGACCCCATTCCGCCGTTTATCTGATGCTCTTCCACGGTGACCAAAGCTCCCGCGTCTTTTGCCGCCTTAATTATGGTTTTCTCATCCATCGGTTTTACAGTGTGATTATTAATGACTTGCGCCGCTATTCCTTCTTTTTCAAGTTCCGCCGCGGCTAAAATGGCATTATGCAAAAGCGGGCCGCAGGCAATTATCGCCACATCCGGTTTCTTTCCGGAGTCCCAGAAAATTTCCGCTTTGCCAATTTTAAAAGGCGTTTCTAAAGTTGTAAAAACTGGCGTTTTTTCGCGGGCAAAACGAATATAAACCGCGCCTTCCAGCCCCGCTGAAACGATAGTGGCTTTTTTCGCCTCAATCGCGTCGCAAGGCACGATTACGGTCATATTCGGCATAACCCTGGTAATCGCGATATCTTCAATGGCTTGGTGCGTCGCGCCGTCCGGCCCGACCGAAACTCCGGCATGCGCGCCAGCGATCACCACGTGAGTGTTATTATAAGCAATTGTTGTCCTGATCTGTTCCCAATTTCTGCCCGGACTGAACATGGCATAAGAAGAAATAAACGGAATTTTGCCGATGAGAGCCATTCCGGAAGCGACTGACGCCATATTTTGCTCCGCCACGCCCATTTCAACGAAACGATCCGGAAATTCTTTTTTAAACACTTCCGAGCGCGTTGATTCGGTCAAGTCCGCGCAAAGCACGACGATGTTTTTATTTTTCTTTCCGGCTTCAATCAAACCTTCGCCATAGCCGTTTCTCGTCGGCGCCTGGCTGATTTTTTTAAAATCCAAAATTTCTTTAACTAATTTTGCTTTTGAATTAATCGGCATATTATTCGTGTTCGTCCCGCACCAGAATAAATTCGGTGCGGGACTTCGCACTCGTTTCACTCGTGCTCGCTTTTAATACGACCCCATAATGTCCTTAATTCTTTAAGGGCTTCCGGGCCTTGCTTGTCTTTCGGGAATTTGTCTTCCGGGCCTTTGCCGGGCGGATTGCCGTGCCAGCGAAAATCGCGCTCCATATATTCAACGCCTTTGCCGGGAATGGTATGAGCGATAATCATGGCCGGCTTCTCATAAATCGCTTTTGCTTCGTCAATCGCCGAATTTAATTCCTGAAAATCATGACCGCCGACATCAATCACGTGCCAGCCGAACGCTTCGTATTTTTCGCGAAGCGGTTCCAAAGGCATTACGTCTTCGGTATCGCCGTCTATCTGGATATTATTTCGGTCCATGATCGCGATTAAATTCCATAATTTTTCGCGGCCGGCCAACATCGCCGCTTCCCAAGTCTGGCCCGCGTCCTGCTCACCGTCAGACATCAGGCAATAGACGATATTTTTCTTGTTGTCCATCCGCAAAGCAATCGCCATTCCCGCGGCTTGCGAAAGGCCGGAACCCAAAGGGCCGGAAGTTGTCTCCAAACCGGGCAAAGCTGAACGATGAGGGTGGCCTTGCAAACGCGCGCCTAATTTGCGCAGAGTATTTAATTCTTTAACCGGAAAATATCCCGCGTGCGCCATTACCGCGTACTGCGCCGGACAAATATGGCCGTTGGAAAGAATTAGCCGATCGCGCTCGGGCCAATCCGGATTTTTCGGATCATGCTTTAAAACATGAAAATACATCAAAGTAAAAATATCCGCCATTCCCAAAGAACCAGCCGAATGTCCCGAGCCGGCTTTAACAAGCATTTGAATGATGGATTGCCGGATTTTATTGGCTATTTCTTCTAATTCTTTAATTTTATCGTCGTGAAGATGCATGATTAATAAGTATAACAAATAAAAGAAAAAATGTTAAAGAATAAAAAAGTTAGATTTATTTTTACCTAAAATCATCTTCAATTAAATTTGTTTGACGCAAAATTGATTTGAAAGTTCCAAAAGGAATTTCTCTTTTTCCCGCAGGAATGATTACAGTCAGAATTGGAAAGCCAGTTTTCCGAAATTTGGCATGGCTACCTTTTTGTGAAATATAAATAAAGCCCTTTTTTTGAAGGACTTTAACAATATCTGAAGATGAATAAAGTTTAGGCATGACAAATTGACATTCTGACAAGTTCCGGTTTTTCAATTTTCGTCACTTTCGGAATTTTTATATCATCAAAATACAATTCAAGTGCTTCATCTAAAGCCGCTAATGCCTCTTTTTTGGTTTTACCGAAGCTGGAAACATTCACATTTAAACACTGGGCAACATAATATTTCCCTTCTTTCCAAACTACGTTTTTTAAGTCAATTTTACGCATAATATTATTAGAATTTCACTTATGTCTTTATCTTACTAAAAAAGCATAAAATAAGTCAAATTAAGAAAATTCTGCAAAAATTTTTCTCTTAATCGTTATTATACTTTATACAATATCAGCCACTCGCGGCTATTCGCTGACGGCTGATTTTAATTTTCTAAAAGATTCTTCAATATTATTATTAAATATCGCGGAGGCCGCGGCAATCAAATTTGCGCCAGCCCGAACCGCTTTTAAAGCGGTTTCTTCATTCATTCCGCCGTCGCTTTCTATTATACAGGACGGGCAGTTTTTCCGCACCTTTTCTATTTTATGCAAAACTTCTTCGTTAAATTTTTGCCCGGCCAAACCGGGACGCACGCCAAGAATCTGAAACATATCCGCTTTTCCAAAATAAGGATAAAGCCGCGTCCAGGAAGTCTCGGGATTTATCGCCAGCCCCGCTTCCTTGCCCGCTTCTCGGCATTTGGCAAAAACGAAGTCAGCGTCTTTAACCGCCTCCAGATGAAAAATAATTCTTTTGATGTTGGGCAAAAACCAGTCAACAACGCGCTTCTCAACATCATTGATCATTAAATGAACTTCAATCAAAAGCGGCGTGTCCAACTCCCGAAGATCGCCGGCATTATGCCAAACAGTATTTTTGGCGAATGTCCCGTCGGCGACATCCAAATGAGCCCATTTCGCGTACGGTTCAACCAGTTTTATTTTTTCTTTTATTTCTTCAAAATTATCCGCGTTAATCGCGGGAATAATGTCAACCATTTTTAAATATCTTAAATATCAATTTTCCTGATTCTTCTCTGATGGCGGGCCTCTTCCGAAAACGGCGTTTTCAGCCAAAGCTTGACCGCTTCTTTGGCTTCTTCTTCACTTAAAAAACGCGCGCCTAAAGACAGAACATTGGCGTTGTTGTGTTCGCGGGAAAGTTTAATTACGGAAATAGAGACCGCGCGTTCACTTGGAGGCTTAGCCTCCAAGTAAGGTTTGCCGTAAAAAACCGCGGCGCGAACGCCTTGAAAACGGTTGGCGATCATCGCTTCGCCTTGGCCGGAACCGCCTAAAACAACGGCGCGGTCAATTTCCGGATTTTCCGCCACGGCCTTGGCCGCGAAACGGATAAAATCCGGATAATCGTCTTTTTCATTATATTCAAAAGCGCCGTGGTCCTTGACTTCATAACCCAATTCTTTTAGATAAATTTTGAGTTTTTCTTTTAAATCAAACCCGGCGTGATCAGCGGCAAAATGAATGACCATAAAATATTTTACCAAGGGTAATCCTTGGGGAAATTATTAATTTATTAAATTTTTTAAAGCCTCAATATGTTTTAAAAGCATCGCCCCGTATCCCCACTCATTGTCATACCAGGCAAAAACCTTTACCAAATCGCCGTCCACCACCCGGGTCATCGCCAAATCAACGATTGCGCCGAATGGCTGCCTTAAAATATCCGAGGAAACGAGCGGCTCTTCGGTGATAGCCAAAATCCCCTGCCAAGCCGGCTCCGCGGCAGCGGCGCGAAATATGTCATTTATTTCTTCAACCGAGGTTTTTCTCTCCGCCAAAAAAGTAAAATCAGCCAAAGAACCGGAAATCACCGGCACCCGAATCGCTACGCCGTCAAATTTTCCTTTTAAAGCAGGAATGGCTTTAACCGCGGCTTCCGCCGCACCCGTGGATGAAGGAATAATATTCGTTGCCGCGGCGCGGCCGCGGCGAAAATCTTTTTTGGCCGGACCGTCCACTATTCCTTGAGTCGCGGTATAGCCGTGAACCGTGTTTAAAATCGCCTTTTTAACGCCGGGATTTTGCATCATCACCGTTGCCACCGGCGTTACGGCATTGGTCGTGCAGGAAGCGTTGGAAGTAATTAAGCCGGTTTTTAGAAAATCAATCCCCACATTGGGCGTAGCGGTTTTGGTCAAGCCGCCGTCTTTAGCCGGCGCCGTAATCACCACTCTTTTTGCTCCGGCTTTCAAATGCGGCTCGGCTTTTTCATAAGAATCAAAAACGCCGGTTGATTCCACCACCACGTCTATTCCCAGTTTTTTCCACGGCAAATTGCTTGGATCTTTTTCCTGAAAGAATTTAATTTTACTGATCTCTTCATCCGAAATATCAAACCTCCCGTAGACGCTGTCATGGCGCAATAAATAAACGAGATTTTCTTTGTCTCCCAAGTCATTAACAGCCGCTATTTCAAAGCCTGCTTGATCCGCCGAAGCTTTGACAGAGGCGACCCTAAAAAATATCCGGCCGATTCGGCCAAAACCGTTAATCGCTATTTTTAATTTTTTGGAAGCCATTTATTTATTATATCAATTTTTTGAATTTTTCCACAATAAGTTCGCTTTTGTTTTTAAAACCGCCGGCTTGAGCGAGATGAAAAGACGTCCAATCCGCGAGCGCGATTGAAGAAAAAATCTTGTGAAGAAAATTTTCTCCTTCCAGATTGATATTTTTAACCGGCAATTTTTTATCGCGCAAAATCGCTTCCATCGTTTTCATTCTTTTAATGATCCGCGGATGGTCGCTAAAATCTTTTAAGAAAATAAAATAAAAATTCCGGGAAAGTTCTTTTGTTGATTCTTGAAAATCAAATCCCGCCAGCTCGTTATGATTCAATTCCGGAAAAACATTGCAAAAAGCGGGAACGCGGCCGGTTTCATTAAATCTTATTTTCCAATTATAAGCCGCGGTCCGATTTTTCTCCGATGAATAAATCAGCGGCGCAAATCCTTTTAATTTTTTGGCCAGTTCTTTTCCTTTTTCTTCAAAATCTTCCGGCTTCAGCAAATCAGCCAATCCACTAGATTCTTCAAACGCGTTTCTTTCGCCGATTATTCCGGCCAAAGCCCGAAAACTGAAACCCAAAGCGAAGCGCGGCTCAATTCCCAGATCCGGAAATTGAATGTAAGGAATACCGTCGGCTTTGGCTTGATCCAATAATTTTCCGCCAACGGAAATCGCCGCCATCGCCAATCTTTTTTTCTTAGCCGCTTGGTAAGAATCAATCACCTCTTCGGTATTCCCCGAATAAGAACTTAAAATAATCAAACTTTTTTTCAAAATGCCGTCCGCTAAAACCGGTAAGCTATAATTTTTATGGACAATAAGATTAAGGTGAGGATTATAATCGCGCAACAAATCTCCGGCCAAACCCGAACCGCCCATTCCAACAACCGCGAAATACTCTGCCTTTTTTAAGGCGCTTTTATTTTCAATCACGGGTTGATAATCAAACTGTTTGGAAAAATTTATAATCGCCTCGCGCATAATTTAAGAAAATGAATTTTACATCACGCGTCCACTAAATTAGGAGGAGTTTGCCCTTCCAAAGCGGCAATAATGTTATCCGCCGCCAATTCCGCCATTTTAGCGCGCGTTTCTTCGGTGGCGGAAGCAATATGCGGCGTCAAAATCACATTATCAAGTTGCGCCAATCCCTCGGCTAAGGCCGGCTCGTTTTCAAAAACATCCAAAGCCGCGCCTTTGATAATCTTGGCGCGCAGCGCTTCCACCAGCGCTTTCTCGTCTATCACCGACCCGCGCGAAGTATTAATAAGATAAGCGGTCGGCTTCATTAATTTCAGCCGCTCGGCATTCAGTAAATGCCGCGTAGCCGGCAAAAGCGGCACATGCAGAGAAACATAATCCGCTTCTTTTAACAAATCTTCCAATTTTTTTCTGTATTCCGCGCTAAATTCTTTCTCAAATTTTTCATTGCGCTGAAGATCGTGATAAATCACGCGCGCGCCAAATCCTTTAACCGCGTGATAAGCCACCCGCGAACCGATTCTCCCCAAACCGACAATGCCCAATGTTTTTTTGGAAACATCTGTTCCCAAAAATAACATCGGCTGCCAACCGACATATTTCCCGTTACGGGTAAAACGGTCGGATTCGGCGATTCGATGAGCTATGGCCAGCACCAAGGCAAAAGTATGTTCTGCTACGGTTTCCGTTAAAACACCGGGGGTATTTGTTATCATCATCCCTCGATTTTTCGCCGCTAAAAGATTGATATTGTCAAAACCGACCGCGTAATTGGCAAAAATTTTGCAATTTTGACCAACAGCTTCAAAAACCTCATCGTCAATTTTATCCGTTAAAAGACAAAGAACCGCGTCGTAATTTTTCCCCCTCAAAGCGGCAATTAATTCTTCTTTTGTTAAAACCCCGTCTTTTTCGCTAACATCGACAGAATAACCCCTTTCTTTTAAAAGATTAATTCCTGCTTTAGGAATTTTTCTGGTAATGAAAACGCTGGGCATTAAAAATTATTTAATAATTTCATCAACTACTCCGTATTCTTTCGCCTGATGAGCGTCAAGATAAAAATCGCGGTCCGTGTCTTTTTCGATTCGAGAAAGCGATTGACCGGTATGTTTTACCAAAATTTGATTCAGCTTGTCTTTAATTTTTAAAATCTGCTTGGCGGTAATTTCTATTTCAACCGCTTGCCCGCCGGCCTCGCCCATTACCTGATGAAGCAGAATTTCGGAGTTGGGCAAAGTGAATCTTTTGCCTTTTTTACCGGCCGCCAAAAGCACAGCTCCCATTGAAGCGGCTATGCCCACGCAAATAGTGGAAACATCGGGTTTGATATGCTGCATCGTGTCATAAATCGCCAAACCGGCCGTAACCGC
>Ga0209542_10019104_pt1 | contig 11023 bp, 13 predicted proteins | sample RifCSPhighO2_01_FD_184028 | JGI IMG/M metagenome (GOLD analysis project Ga0209542, IMG submission 184028) | Soil microbial communities from Rifle, Colorado - Rifle CSP2_plank highO2_0.1 (SPAdes) (version 2) | ecosystem: Environmental > Terrestrial > Deep subsurface > Rock core/Sediment ...
TAAGTCATAGATTGGGCGAACTTGTACACGAGGGGGAGTTTCCTGATGACACTTTTCACTACGTCCACAATACGACTGCCTGCGGCATCGCCCACAGGCGCGTTCCAAATAATCAAATCAAATAAGTCCCTGACTTTCTCAAATAGGTCTGATTGAAAGATTGCGATTGAAACATTGTTCTCTTTGGCATTACCCGTAGCTACCTCCACGGCAATGGGGCTGACATCAACTGCGGTTACGGTAGCTCCTTGTTTAGCCAAATATATGCCAACATAGCCACTGCCTGTGCCTAAATCAAGAACGTTTTTTTTGCCTAGCTTGCCAGCCGCGGTGGCCAGAAGCCGGCTTGACTCTACGGCTGCCGAAACCCCAAAGGGTTCTCTTAATTTTATTTCTTCTCTCATGTATCCTCTTCTATCTGTTGCCATATAAACACTTGTTCAAAATCTGCCTTCTTCCGGTATCGCGCTTCTAATATAGGAAGATACGGGACAATATCTTTATCAAAATTATCTATTTCATAGATCAAATAATCTGGAAGGTTGTCTGGGTTGGCCAGGGGATGCTTGCCTTCTGTTATGGCATCTATGCGTACAAATTGAAACATGTTATCTAAGGGGACCAAAACAGGGGCAAAAGCTGAGTTAATAATTCCCACAGACTTACCGGATTCAAATGGGTTATCGCGCATGTATTGCTCGAATTTAAGATAGTCAGAGCCGTGTGAGATACTTGCGGAAGTAGCAAAATGATATCCCTGGGCAATAATAAGCAGTGCGATCAGGAGGAAACCAGTTTTTCTTGAAAAACTGGTTTCCAAGAGAACTACTGGCAATAAAATTAAAAGCATGAGAGCAAGCGGCAAAAGATACCTGAAAACAGCAGGGGAAAGCAACCAGTAACTTACAACTAGCAACCCGTAACTTGTAAGGGTGACAATGAGCCAATTCTGATTCCCCTTTCTCCATTCAGCTAACACCTGCCAACTGACAACTAGTGCCAGCAATAACAAGTGCCAGAGAGTACTGTGGGTTAAGAATAGTTTCAAATTACTAAGCACGCCCGACAGAAAACTTGCCTGACCGTATGGATTGGCAAGTTCAGCACCAGACAAGTTGCTCGAGAGAGACATGAAAATAGTGGGGACCACAAGCAGAACGATAGTTATCCAAGGCAAGACTAGTTCCCGCCAATTAACTTGCCTTTTATAAAGTGCCCAGATGTGGCCCAAGACAAGAGCTGGTAGAAACGTTGCCACGAAAGAAAGCTTGGTGGCAACAAACAACCCAAAGAAGATGGACGGAATTATGAATTTTCCCGAGGTCGGTCCTCCTCTTGGAGGTCCGACCTCTGAACCCAGGAATAAAAACCCTAACGCAAGAAACAGTAGTCCGGGTAATTCAGCCAAGACCATTTTGCCGTTTACATACAGTGGCGCATAAGTCGTAAGCAAGGCAATAGCTCCAAGAGCGACGCCATTCCCCCACTTATTTTTCACCAAAAACCAAACAGCTATCAAGAAAGCAACTAGTACAAGTGCTGCGAATGTTCTGGCAGTGGCAAAAGAGACACCAAATATCTTGAAGAACAATCCGAGCGAAACCGCCACCGGCCAGCCAGTCGAAGCATTATGCACACTGTACTCAAACTGCCCCGGTTCAAATTGAATAACCACCTTGCCAGTCTCGGCGAAATTGCGCGCCAATTGCATCTTGAATCCCTCATCAAGCCACAATCCCGGGTAACTAGTAAGATTACTAAAAACGAAAGTAGTATACCCAGCAATTAATATAAACCCTAGAATACTAAAATATAAACGTCCGAATTGAATCATTAATTTGGGGGATTATTTTTCTTTTGGCGAGTTCGGCTGGGGAGAAGTAGCGGGAACTTTGGTGGCCAAGATAGGAGGCCTTCCCTCCCGTCGGGCCATGAACGATGATTTGTCGCTCGCTTATTTCGAAGTCGCGCAGTTCATACTTCCCTTCTTGTACAACCCTACTACGCAGCCAAGCTTTCAATATTCTTCTATACAAGCCTGACCAGCCTAGGAATAAATTGACGAAATTAAAGATCGTTCCATTGATTATACCTATCTCACCTTCCTTCATATTTTTAAGAACACCGGAATCGGTGTAACTGCCGCCTTTAGTAATTAATCTGAATGAGCCACCTTTTTTGTGATTAACAACAAGATAGTAGTACTCGTTTTGAACCAACTCTATGCCAGAATTTGGAAAGTTTCTATGTATCATATTCTATACGCTAAACCGGCTCTAATCCAATGAGATAAGAGTGGCAAAAGATAATCATCGCTCATGGTGCCAGGCCAAACAGCTGTATTTAGTTCCAATTGCTTGGCGGAAAAATTTAAAATTTTCTGATCGTTACTAGGAATTAGGTATTCTGTGTTGCGCGACATATACTCACCGCCGCAGGTGAAATCCGGATGTAGAAAATTATACACAAAGTCGCGTGCTTTATCTATCGAATTTTTGACCCTTGGATCTCCTGTAATCTCAAATATCTGATCGAGATAATCTATTGTAAGCGATAGGTAACCGAAATCTGGTCCCCCATACTCTGACCACCAGCCTTCAGAATTTTGATCACTTAGAAATCTTCCTAATTTAACAAATGCTATTTTCCTCTCTCCGGCCAGAAACAAAGCGAGTATATTACCTGCAGTTTGGTTATAAGCAGTCGTCTCGAAATCATTTCGGACAAAATTGACAGCCTTTTGAATAATTTTTTCATTCCTAGTTTCTGGCAAAATTGCGAATGTTTGTAGTAGAGAAAGTAAGACGAAAGAAGTACAAACGAAAGAGCGTTCATTGTAGAAAGATTCATCAAATGAGCCCTCACGATGCTGAATTTTGGCTGTGTAGATCACTACCGCCCTGATCCATTCCATAATTTGTGCGTCTTGGTAATAGATATTCCCATCAAAATTGTGTGAATATAAGAGGGCGAGTGTATAGAGTGCTTCTTGCTTGCGAACGTTGGGAATGAAGCTGGTGTGCAAGAGCCAGTAATTGCGATCAAAACAACCATAAGTGCCTGATCGGGGGGAGCGATTAAGTTGGGAAAGTAAGCGTGGTACTTGCTCAAGTGACTTGGCAAGAAAGATATTGGATTTTATTTCTTGCATCTGATTACAATCACTGAACCAAACCTACCAAACCGGGTGAAGCCTTGTAACTTCATAAGCCAAGTTAACAATCTAGAAATTATGTCCTCGCGACGCTCGCGGTGCAGATAACTTGAGCCGTTGCTTGCTATATACTGCCGGAACATCTGCCAGATTTGCTCGTAAAAAGTGGGTACAAGGAAGTATCCTCGCCAGCTAATATTCTTAAACCCCGCTTGTCTCAATTCCCTTAGAGTTTCACCATGAGAGATAGGCTTATATGGCCCGAAGAAATTATAAATCCCTGTTTTGCGGATATCGGGTCCGAATATTAATTTGATTGTAAAAAAGAACAGGAATAAGAAAAAATTTTTCTTACGGGCAATAATAATAAATTTGCCTTCAATATTTTTATAAATTTGTTCCCGCAAGATTTTCGGAAGGCGCTCGAGCTTATAAATAAAAGTTGAGATCGTTGGACTTAATTCTGTATCCAGTATTTTTGGATTAATCTTGCGATTGGCCAAATCTGCCGCAGTCGTTGTATATTCAGCCGTTTCTCTACACAAATCCACTGTTGTTAAATTTACATTTTCTGGAAATTCTCGAATGTACGCTCCGTCATAGGTCATGAAGTCTTTGACAGGTCCGGAAAGTTGTGACAGCTCTCGGTGCACCAATCCCCGTTCATAATCGCTCATAATATCCATCTCTTTGCCTAGGAAAGTTTTACGGCAATAGAATTTCTGGTGAGCAATAAGGGTTTCGCGTGTCCAATCTTCGGGATTGTAACTAAACGAAGGCGTTTCTCTTTTTATAAACTTGCCCCAGTGAGTGATCTCTCTTGCCTCGCGGCGGAACACAGGCTCGGCTGTGTCAGCTTTCTCATCCGGATACCCTAATAAGATGAAGCAACATATGGCTTGATTATCGGGGATGTTTAATATCTTTTTGACTTTTTTATCAGACCCATAGCTATTCATGGGTAGTGAGCCAACACCATAATATGTCGCTGTCGCTAACATATAACCCACAGCAAGTGCCCCGCCCTGGATAGCTTCTTTATAATTCCAATTATCGTAACTCACCACTATCAAAACTGGGGCGCGACGGATTAAAGTGTTGCAAGCGGCTTCTTTGATCAATCGTTCTTTGGTACTCGCGTCTTCTATCACGATGAAATTCCAGAGTTGCTGATTGCAATTAGTGGGGGCACAGACTGCCTCGTTCAAGATTTTCGCTACAACTTCTTTTGGGACAGGGACAGGCTGGAAGCTTCGGATACTTTTGCGCGAGTGCAGAACATCCAGAAAATCTTGCATATTTTAACTATCAAAATTAATTGACTTTCTGATCCGATACGTTTTCTTGTTGCTTGTCTTGTGATATACACGGGAAAGGACTTCCGTCATTAAACCAAAGAGAATTAATTGTATGCCCACAAGTAGCAAGAATATGCTGGTGATAAATAAGGGTCCGTGCTCAACAAGAATCAACACGCCCATAAGTTTACGTATTATCAAGAACACTGCACCTGCCGCGCCCAAACCAAGAGTGCCAAGACCGAAGAGACCGAAGAAGTAAAGCGAGTGGGTGATGTAACTTGAGAAATATTTTATCGTGATGAGATCAAAAAAAACACGCACTACCCGCCATAAGCCATAATTAGACTTGCCAAACTTTCTGGGAGGGTTCTCTATGGAGACTTCGGCGATCTTGTAACCGCCCTTCCAATTGACCAGGGCCGGAATGAATCTATGCAGTTCAGAATATAATTCTATCCCATCAAGTAGTTCCCTCTTATATGCATGGAATGTCCCGCCGAAATCGTGTAGAGGCAAACCGGACATCTTTGCAATGAAACGGTTGGCAAACCATGATGGGATTTTGCGAGTGAAAGTATTATCTTTACGTTTTTCTCGCCACGAAATGACCATGTCAGCCCCCTTGTCTAACTTAACCAGAAACTTGGGAATATCTTCGGGCTTGTGTTGCAAATCGCCGTCAAGTGTCACGACCACATCATTCTGTGCCGCGTCGAAACCAGCAGAGAGCGCAGCTGCCTTGCCGAAATTGCGCACCAAAGAAATAATTTTAATCCTCTTATCTTTACTTCCAATTTCTTCTAGTAATTCTAGGGTCTTATCCGTACTGCCATCGTCTATGAAAATTACTTCGCATTCTCTTTCTAAACCAGAAAGAGTATTGGCAAGTCTCTGGTAGAGCTCGGTAATACTCTTCTCTTCGTCTTTAAGCGGTATTACGATTGAGACTGATTTCATATTTTTGTATTAGCTTTCTTGCTTCGACTGACGAGAGCGTAATCATTTCTGCCTTGCGCGAATAAGTTAATTTGTTGTTAACGTTTTTTTGCAACTGCCAGAACTCATCATCAAGATAACCCGGATGCACTATAAATTCTGTAGTGTTATCTTTGACTCCCTTAAGAAGTCTCTCTAATGCCACTAAATCTGCCGGGCACTCACTTACTCCAATTGTGCGATCGGCCCCGGTTAAGCCATATTTAGAGAGAACCTTGGCATTATAGTTCGAAAACAGAGTTAAAACAACACTCACAGAATTCAGACTAAATCGCTCTCTTACAAGTCTGACATAGGGGATCTTGTACTCACTCGCCAATCTGCAAACTAATTCGAATATGCTGGGCCAGTGATGCAAGTGTTTCTCGCTGTTTAAGTGCGATATTTTCAGACCAGCGATTTTAACTTTCTCAATCTGCGCTCTGAACTCTCGCTCAATTATTTCTAACTTAGACTTCCCCGCTAACATGCCGAGCACAAATCGAGGCACACTTTCTGGTAATCTGCCGCTTTCTGGTAAAAGCGGCTCCCCGCGATAGAAATTAAGATGCACGCCAATTTTTAAGCCCGGATTTTGTTTGGCCAGACTAATTGCACCATCGAAAGCAAAACCGGTAGCAAGCAAACTGGTGCTCGTAACAATCCCGTACCTATAACAATCAATAATCCCTCGATTCACGCTCTCCGACCAGCCGAAATCATCAGCATTTACGATTAGTCGCCGCATGGTTTAGTCACCGAGTTCAATTAGGCCGAGGCTTATTTCAATTGCGCGATCAACTTTCTCCATAGTCCCGTCTTCATGCTTTGGCTTTTTATCCATGCTTCTTCTGCGGTATACATACCTTCCTCAGCTAGTTTTCGAGCACTTACTCGATTGTGTTTATACCCTTCTTCTAATTGCTTCCTAAGCAGTGCACGCTGTTGCTCATCAAGATAACGACGCAGAGCTAAGTCAATCAACTGGCTACGATTCCCTCCAGGGTAAACTTCCCGCAAGCGACGGATTGTCTCGGAAGGTAAAGTTACATTGATTCGTTGATATGTGGTATTCATGGCGTTTAATTTCAATATTTAATCTTGCTACACATCAATAATACACCACCCAATACACACGTCAACCGTTCATTGATAGCAAGATCCAGAGAATAGCCTTATAATAAATAGCACAGATGGAAGACACAATCGTTATCATTCCTACTTTAAACGAGGAGGAGAACATCGGTCAGATTGTGCCGGTTGTGTTGGAAACTTGTCCAGGTATAAGCGTCCTAGTAGTAGACGATAATTCCCATGACCACACCCAAGAAATTGTTCGCAACTTGGTTACCCAACCTCCAAGTAGAGTACACTTGCTGGCACGGAACGTCAGTCCGGGCTACGGTCATTCTATTTTAGACGGCTTACGCTGGGTAAGGGAGCATGGGTGCAAGTACGCTATTAGTTTAGACGCGGATAGTTCTCATCCAATCTCGGCCATCCCCCCCCTCATCAAACTTCTAGAATATTCAGATGTGGCCATCGGTTCTCGCTATGTAAAAGGAGGAGGCATTGCAAATTGGAAATTACACAGACGATTACTATCTCGTTTTGCCAATTTATACGTGCGTCTCATCCTTAACATGCCAATAAATGATGTTACTTCCGGTTTTGTAGCCTACAACAACAAAGCAATCGACAAAATTTTGGAAGCCAATCCAGACTCTGAAGGCTACTCGTTTTTGGTTGAAGCAAAGTTCGTTCTCTCCAAAACAGGGTTGCGTATCCGGGAGTATCCAATCACATTCACCGACAGACGCGAGGGACAATCTAAAATGTCCGGCAAAAAAATCTGGGAATCTGTCTGGGTGCCATGGCGGCTACTTTTCAATTCTCTTGTAAAGCCCCAGGCCGGAGAGATTGTGGACTAAGGCGTAATACTTATCAACTTCGGATTGATAGGCAACGAAATCCGGGTTAGTGGGTTTGGAAATTATGTAATCAAATTTGTTTACCTCTAAATCTGATAGTTTATTTGACATTTGCTCGCGACCTTCAAATCTAGTATAGAAATACAAACGCTCTGAAGGGATGAGGGTGGCGGGTTCAGCAGAAGTAATAACATATATACTACCCTCCGGGGCATAAGTCTCAATCATTGCTTCCACATCAGTTGCCCAAGACCCGCGCAATACCGTTAGCTCTGACTTTGTGACAGTATAAGCACTTTGAGCAAGCAGGAGGGTAACGACGGCCACTGCCCCAAAGTGGGGCAAAAATTTGTAAACAAGAACAGGGAGAAAAAGGAGTAATATAATATAAGTTGATAACAGATAACGATTCCAACCAACACCCTGCAAGAAAAGAAGGAACATAAAGGTGGCCGAAAGTAGCAGATAATTTTGTGCTTGATTAGACCCTAAACGTTTACGGACGAAAAATGTAAAAGCCCCGACAGCCAAGAGATAAATCAAAGATAATTCGTGCAGGAATCGTGGGAGGTTCGTGGCAACGTTAGAGAAGAGACTGCCCTGGCTGGCTCGACTTGCGTAAGTTGCAACAAGATTACCCAAACTGAAACTCTCCGGTAAAATTATCCGGGCAAAGATAAAAAGTGGCAAAGCTGTGACCACCGCAAACTCAAGCCACTCCCGTCTTGATAGACGCAGATAGTGCAAGGTAATTGCGGCGGCCAAGATGATCGGTGCAAATAAAGGCTTAATGGCGACAGTAAGACCCAAAGTGAGTGAGAAAAGTAAAAGATCCTGCCGCAGGCGCACCTCTCGAAACCGATCAAGAAAGTAAGCACTAAGCAAGACGAAAGTGACGCCCGGGATCTCGCCTATTACAGACAGACCATGGTAGATAACTGGTGGGAAGCTGGCAAGGAGGGCAACCGACCCGAGAGCCGTCCATGGACCCCAGAGTCTCTTTGCCAGCATGTAAGCAGAGGCGAGAAATGCGACAAACCAAGCGAACATATAAGCTCTGGCCAAAGTAAAAGAGAATCCAAAAGTTTTGAAAAGGAGAGCAAGCGGAGCCGTTAAGGGATAACCGGAAGTTTGGAATTGATATGGCTTATCATATTCAATACCTGGCGCAGTTTGTAAATTTAAATAACCCTGTTCGGCAAGATTCCGCGAGAGGCGAATGTTGATGGCCTCGTCGTACCAAAATCGAGGCATCTCTCCCCTATTGGGCCACCAAACTAAAAAAAGAATAAGGATCAAAAGTCCAAAAATAATCCCCGGCCGGTTCTTCATTCCTCTCATTATATCACGCAAAAAAGTAATTTCTGTAAACCAATCTCGCCCCTGTCCTTATTGTAGTTTTTTGCAAAACATTAGTATAGATTCAGCGCGAGTGGTCAGTTTATGCAAGACACTTGGGCCAGCGTTACGCTTCATCACGAGCCCTGCGATCGCTAGCTTACGGATGTGATCGGAGGCATTCTCGTAACCAATCTTTAGCTTCTCTGATATGTCAGTCACTGACAGTTCCGGGCTCTGCTCCAATAGTTCAAGAATTCTCAATCTGTTGTGATTTGCAAATCCCTTAACCACCCGTTCCACCCCCCGATAGTTTATTGTCATATATAAATAAATTGTATCTCTATTGCAATCTTTTGCAAAATGCTAGTATAGACATAGCTATACGTTGCTCATTGGCGGTGCCGAGCGGGATCAAATTGTGCTGCCAATTCTTTGACATTGCGCCATGCGTTTATCTCAATCACGCTTTTGGGGCTGATGAATCTGATTTCCTGACACTCATTTGAAGGAGTGAAGTTAAGATCTTTGACTTCTGTTTCGTAGACAATGTTGACGCTTGGCGTGCCTTTCATGTTTGGACCGACCATAAAGTATGAAGGAAACGGAGCTATCTTTGTGACCACAAGCCCCGATTCCTCCTTAAGTTCCCGGGTTAAACATTCCTCAAAAGACTCTCCAGCATCAAGCCCCCCGCCGGGCAATTCCCAATAACCGTTATCCTCCCGAATGATAAAGAACTTTTCCCTAGTCTCATCCAAAATAAGCCCCTTAATACTCACCCGATAGTATGTTTTTGGTAATTCATCCATAATTATTTAACAACAATCATACTGATAGTGTATACTACCAGCTCATCTGGTTCTGTCGTAGCGAGCTACTACGGTTGTTTCGGCCAGTACGTGGCCTTGCATACTTTGCTCAACTTGTTTTTTGGCCGCGCTGGGTGGCAGATCGAGCAATGTATCCAGAGCGTAGAGCTTGAGGAAGTAACGGTGCTCCCTGTCCGGAGGACACGGGCCAATATACTTGGCTTCACCGGCGCTACTCCTGCCCAGGACGCCAGCCGACTCTCCTTCTGGTATCGACCTTGTCTCGGGCGGGATGTTGTACAAAATCCAATGGTCGAAGGCATCGGTTCCCAATCTCTCTCGAACAGCTGGGGGAATGTCTGGATCGTCGAATATTAGCGCGAAAGACTTCGTCCTTGCCGGCGTGTCGCTCCAAGAGACAGCCGGACTAATCTCCTCCCCATCGCAAGTATACCTAACCGGTACCATCTCCCCCTCCCGAATAGCCACACTTTCTATCTTCATCCCCTGATTTTAGCACATATCCAGCTATCTCAAACTATTTTTCTTCCCCTAAAATCTTTCCAATAAACCCTTTTGACATCACCAGAAACGAAAAGTAGAAGTCCTTGGCGATCAGTGTCCGGACTTCAAGGTTCAACCTTGAAGTTACGCCAGGAGGTTGAAGTAGAGGATGTGCCAGATGGCGGCTAGGCCATCCTTCCAATTTATTTTCTTGCCTTCTTGGTAGGTGCGACCATGGTATGAGATGCCCACTTCGTACACGCGCCAGTTGCCACGGGCAATGCGAGCGGTGAGTTCGGGCTCGATGCCGAAGCGCTTTGATTCTAATTTGTTTTTGAAACTATCTATTACTTCACGTTTAAAGACTTTGTAACAAGTTTCCATATCAGAAAGATAAAGTCCTGTAAATAAATTGGAAAGTATTGTTAGAAAATAGTTGGCGAAGTAATGATGAAAGTAGTAGACCCGATGGGGACCATCACCCATAAACCGCGAACCATAAACAACATCGGCAAAGCCTGCCTGTATTGGAGCGATAAGCCGCGGATATTCTGACGGATCATATTCAAGATCGGCATCTTGAATCAGAATGATTTCACCCGTGGCAACAAGTAATCCGGATTTGACAGCCGCACCCTTGCCTTGATTGATCTTGTGATTCACAACAGTAACACCGATTATGTTTTTCAAAACACTAGGCGTACCGTCATATGAGGCGTCATCAATCACAATTATCTCTTTCTCAACATGGGGCAAAACGACAGTCTTAATTCTGTCAATCGTTTGGGTTATTGTGCCCTCCTCATTATAGGCCGGGATAATTACGGAAAGTCGCATAGCATGACGATTCTATGATAATATCGCCAATATGTACAGGTTCTTCACCTCTTTGCGTAAATCAATATTTATATTAATTTACTCCCTCAAATTTCTGCGGCCAATCGAGTGGTTAACGTTTTGGTTAGTAACAAAAGATGAGTACATCGTGGTGCTAGGTAATCTAAAAAT
>Ga0209542_10019106_pt1 | contig 11021 bp, 11 predicted proteins | sample RifCSPhighO2_01_FD_184028 | JGI IMG/M metagenome (GOLD analysis project Ga0209542, IMG submission 184028) | Soil microbial communities from Rifle, Colorado - Rifle CSP2_plank highO2_0.1 (SPAdes) (version 2) | ecosystem: Environmental > Terrestrial > Deep subsurface > Rock core/Sediment ...
CCTGGCAACCACTGTGACCGCAAACTGCGTTGCAAGGCCGACTTTAAGAAACGCTTCGAGCGCCGCCATCTGGAGCGCCGGCGTTTTAAAATAATCGTTGACATCTTTGCCGTTGATGATGACCGACATCTTGGCGGCAGGGGTCAGGCGCGCGCGGGCAATAGCCGTCTTGCGGCGGCCGGTCGCGGCGATCCATCTTTCTGCAGTTTTTTCTTTGGTAGCCATACAATTAGTTGGTGATGGTCAGCAGTTTGATGCGCTTGGCCTGCAGCTTGTTTTTGGGGAGCATGCCAAGGACCGCGCGGCGTATTGCCTCTTTGTGGCCGCGACGGGCTTTCTTGCTCTCCCCGGCAGCGGTCAACATAGCATAGGTCTCGATTTTTTGCCCGCCCGGGTAGCCCGAGTAGCGGACGTACTCCTTGGCCTTTTCTTTATTGCCGGTCAGTTTGACCTTGGTGGCGTTGGTGATGGTGACCTCTTCGCCCACTATCTGGTGCTTCACAAAACCAATTTTGTGCTTGCCCATGAGCGCTTTTGCAGCGGCGGATGCCACGCGGCCCAGTGTTTTGTCTTGTGCGTCGATAGTAATCATATAATTACACAAACTCAATTATCGCCATCTGCGCGGCGTCGCCTTTGCGCGGACCCATTTTAGTAATGCGCAGATAGCCGCCGGTGCGGTCTTTGTACCCTTCGGCGGTCTTCAGCAGTTTGCCCGCGGTGCGCGCGTCGCCGAGGCTTGCAATGAGCAGGCGGCGGTTGGCAAGCGTGGCGCTCTTGCCGCGCGTCACCATCTTTTCCACCATCGGGCGGATTTCTTTGGCCTTGGCGAGCGTCGTCTGCATTTTGCCGCGCAGTATGAGCGAGCGGGCAAGTGACTTGAGTAAGGCCGCCCGTTGGCCCTTCTCTCTCCCGAATTTTCTGTTTACATTTCCGTGTCTCATTGTGTTTTGGTCATCCGATGACCCAGGGTCATCGGATGACCAAGTTTTACTTTAATACAATCCCGAAGTTGGCGAGCGCGCGCTTGATCTCCTGGATAGACTTCGGTCCTAGGCCCTCTATCTCGACCAAGTCCTGCTCTTTCTTGCGGGCGAGCCCGCCGACGGTGCGGATGTTGGCTTTTTCGAGCGCAGAAATGGTGCGGCTTGAGAGTTCGAGGTCCTCGATACGGGTCTTCATTGCCTCGGCAGAGCTTTCGGCGTTGGCTGCGACCGCCTCGCCCGCGGCGGCCTCTTTGGCCGCCACCTCTTCCTCGCGGAAGCCGACCACTGCTTTAAGCTGCGTGATCATAATTTCGATAGACTGCTCCAGCGCCGAGCGCGGCGTCAATGTCCCATCGGTTTCGATACTGACACGCAAGCGGTTAAAGTCCGTGCGGTCGCCGACACGCATGTTTTCCACCTCGTAGTTGACGCGGCGCACCGGGCTAAAGATGGCGTCCAAAGAAATCTCACCGACATCAACGCGATCCTTTTTGAGTGCTTCGCGCGGCACGTAACCCAAGCCCCGCTCGATGCGGAACTCTGCCTTGAGTTCGGTCTTGTCGGTTATCTCGCAAATGTATGCATTAGGGTTGAGCAAACGGACCTGGCCGGGGAGCGTCAGGTCGGCGCCCGAAACTTTTTTAGGGCCTTTAACCGACAATTGGATGGTCTGCGCCGCATCGGTCAAAATTTCGAAGCGCAGCTTTTTGAGGTTGAGCAATATTGTGACCACGTCCTCGCGCACGCCGGGGATAGTGGAGAACTCATGCTCGACGCCCTCTATCTTGACCGAGGTGACCGCCGCGCCGGGGAGCGAGGAGAGGATAATGCGGCGCAAACTATTTCCGAGCGTATGGCCATAGCCGGGGTAGAGCCCGTCTATCTCGTACACGCCCTCAAACTCGGCCTCAGAAACCACGCGGGGCTTGCTGGGCAGTGTTATAGAATATTCCATCATAACTCAATCTTTTATTCCTAAAAACATTAATAATTAGCGGCTATAGAACTGGATGATGACCGGCGCGTTAAACGGCGCCTCGCCCTCTCCAAGACCGGGGTCGGCGTCAATGCTGACAGCAAACCCTTGATCCTCAAATTTTATCCATGCCGGAGCTTTGGTCTCGACAACAGTTTCAGTGCGATTGACAAACAGCGTGCTCGGGCGGCTCTCGGGGCGCACCGATATAGTCATCCCCTTTTCTACCTTAAACGACGGCACGTTGACGCGGCGGCCGTTTACTAGGATGTGGCCGTGAGAGACCATCTGGCGGGCGGCGCGGCGGGTTTTTACAAACCCGGCGCGATAGACCACATTGTCGAGGCGCGCCTCAAGGCGGCCGAGCAGCCCCACCACCGAGTCCTTGCCTTTTTTATCCATCGCTTCGTGCACGTAGCGGCTAAATTGCGACTCGGAGAGTCCGTAGGTAAAGCGCGCCTTCTGCTTTTCAAGCAGCTGGACGCCGAAGTCGCTCCCGCCGCGGCGGCGAGCAACCTTGCGCGGAGCGCGGGCCTCGGCCAGCTGGAACTTTTGTGTCTGGCACTTTTCAAATACCGAGGCACCCAACCGCTTGCAGATTTTATATTTTGGTCCCAGCAACATAAATTTGAATGTTTAAATATTTAAAAATTTATATACGTCTCGCTTTCGGGGGGCGCGGGCCGTTGTGCGGCACTGGCGTCACGTCTTTGATAGAGGAAATTTGGATGCCTTTGGTCGAAAACGCGCGTATCGCCGACTCGCGGCCGGCGCCGACGCCTTTGACCGTTACGGAAACTTCTTTAACCCCCATCGCGGCCGCGCGCTCGCCCAAAAGCTCGCCCACCTTGGCGGCTGCAAACGGCGTACCCTTCTTTGCGCCCGAAAATCCTAAGCTGCCGGAGGACGACCAGCTGACAACATTGCCCGACTTGTCAGCCAAAGCGAGTTTGGTGTTATTAAAAGTTGCCTCCACAAAAAGGATCCCCGAGTCGAGCTTGCGCTTGGAGCGTGTCGAAGAGGCTGCACCCTGTGCTCCTTTGTCGTCGCCTTTTTTAATGACTCGTTTCTTTCCCATATCAATTACGTCTTGCTTTCCTTGCGGCGGCCCGAGCCCATGGTCTTGCGCACATTGCCCCGCACGGTGCGCGAGTTGGTCTTGGTGCGCTGGCCGCGCGTGGGGAGCTTTTTGGTGTGTCGAGTACCGCGGTACGCGCCGATGTCCTTGAGCCGCTTGATATTGCCCGCGACCTCGCGCTTGAGGTCGCCCTCGAGTTTGAGCCCCTCCAACTGCTTGCGGATGGCGTTCTCCTCCTCTGCGGTCAAAGTGTCAGCTTTTTTTTGCAAATCAATCTTAGCGGCAGTCAATAGTTTGGCGGCGCGGCTCGGGCCGATGCCGTACAGAGCCGTCAGTGCAAAGACAGCGCGCTTGTTTGGAATGGTGATGCCGGAAATTCTCATACTTTAAATATTCAAATGTTTCAATATTTAACCTTGGCGCTGCTTGTGGCGCGGGTTTTGGCAGACAACATAAATCCGCCCCTTGCGGCGTACGAGTTTGCAGGTCGCGCAACGCGCCTTGATAGATGCCTTCACTTTCATATGTTTTTACAGTCGCCGCGTGATACGGGCTTTGCCCCCGTAAGGGTCGAGCTTCAGGAGCACCTTGTCTCCCACAAGCACTTTGATGCGGTGGAGCCGCATTTTGCCCGCAAGATAAGCCAACACCACCTCATCGTTCCCCAAAGAGACTTTGAACAACGTATTAGGCAGGGCCTCTTCTACGACGCCCTGAATTTCTGGTGTCTGGCTATCCATTAACGACAATTCCTATCCTAACCTACAGGCCTTTTAGTGTCAAACCACGCTATCTTCATAAAAACCCTCTAAATAAGGTTCGTTTGCCAACCCCCGTTTACCCCTTGACAAGATTACACAGGGGGTGTATACTTAAGAGGTCCAAATATTGTTGCCTTTTAACCGCCCCCACAAGGGCGGTTATTTTTATGCAACCGGCTCTGCTGATTTTTCTAGGCGACCGACGCGGGTGTCAAGACTAATCAGTGTTTCGCCGTGCTCGTCCAGGCGGCGTTCTATGCGCTCCAATTTTTGATCAACAACGTCAAATCGAGAGTTTACATCTTTTTCTAGAGTATCAATTTTCCCGTGCACTAAATCGAAACCCTTAGCGGTCGCCTGAGCGAGAACCTCTATTTGTTCCTTGAGGTCGAGCCCCCATTCAGGTGTTTTGTCTTCTTTCGCCATACATTGATTATATCACAGCCCTAATTGCCGGCAGTTTTTATGGAGATTTTGGAGGGGTCGCTGGGGAACTTGCCTTGCCAGAACGGCCGGATGCTCGCATCGGCTTTTGCTACTGCCGGTTGGAATGTTTGTATCACGGTTTGGAACTCCGACTTGCCTTTGCCAACCAACGCTTGCAAAAGCGCGTTTTGGTCGTACTGCCACACTAGCGTGGCACTGCCCCCCAGCTGGAGCGTGAGTGTGCCGTCCGAGAGTTTGCTCGAGGTGGCTGCGGTGAGCGACATCTTGCTTGTGTCTCCAAAAAGCACCGCTTCGCCTTTGTACCCTGTCACTCCCCTGCGGGCTATGGCCGCCGCGAGGTCGGCCGCCCGTACAATGGCGCCGGTCGCAGTGGCGCCCTGCGTAAGCGTGGCTGTTTTGTCGGGGCGGGAAGCCTGCACCATGTCGGCAAAGACAACGGAGAGTGTACCGGGGATAGCGACGGAGTCTTGCGGAATCTGCGTGGCGGCAGCCGCGCGGACGTCGGCGTCCACCTGTTTTTGGAGCGCGGCCTTGGCCGCCGCCAAATCGGCCGGAGCCACTGCGGGCTCGTCGCCTACAAACCCGCCGCTGATTGGCCCCTGCGACTCCGCGGAAAACTTGCTGTAGCGCGGGTCCCCTTTAAAACCGGGGATAGTAAAGGTAGTCGCGGCCGAGCGATTGTAGTCGGGGCCGGGAGAGTCGGCATACACGGTTGCGGTGGCGGTGCCTGCTTTGCCGCCCGCCATACCGGGTACGGTCACCGAGTCGTGAATGCGGTAGATTTTGCCGTCCGGTGCCTCAAAACGCGTGTTGGCGATGAGCCGTTGGGAGGCGCTCGAGTAACCGTTGATGATGGAAACGACGCCACTTGCCGGGCGCGATACGCGCTGTGTCCCCGCCGCCGCGACGTTTTGCGAGGCCGAGCGGGTCACGGTGACGGTTTGATACGGCAAGACGCCGATGGGCGCGTTTTGCTGGGCCTGCAGTATTGCGGGGAGTTGCACTTGTTCGGTCCGGGGAGTAACCGTTACGGTCGCGCCGGCAAAAACGGTCGAGATAAGGAGTCCGAACAGCGCGCAGACCGCTACCACAGCGCTGCCGACGAGCCAAAACCGCTTTCCTCGCCGGTGCCGGCGGCGCGGGAACTCCGCCTGCCGGTCGGGCAAGTTGTGAACAGTGTGGTCGGCAGTGGCTGCGTGTCGTGCGCGGCGGCCGACGGAGATATTGCGGATGGAGCGCTCGCCGGGGCCGTCTTCGGAGTGTCGGATGTCTTGCATACGTCGATTATAACCCGAAATGATTGTCCGCAAACAGCGCGGCGAACATCAGCATAACGTCGGGGCGCTCCACATGGGCCGCTATGTGGGCAGAGAAGTGGCGCGGGCGCACAGCGCGCACCTCGCCGCCCTGGGGAAACAGTTCCGCAAGTTCTTCGTCCTGCGAAAGCACCCGGGCAAACCAGCTTGAAGCTGGCTCTGCCGCGACAACATGGATGCGCAAGACGTCGCCGGGCAAAAACAGCGCTTGGGCGGCGTCTTTAAAATGCCCGGCAAAGTGCGCGGCGGCGGCTTTAAACGGTTCCCGCGTGTGCGGGGTATCAAACGCCAGCTGTGTTGCGGAGTACGCCTCTTCTTTCGAGAGTCCGCCGTGAGTTTGAAGCGTACGCAAAAGGTTGTTGCTCCCGGTGGGGATGGTTGCATGTGCCACAACCCCTTCTTTGTCCATGCGCATAAGCTCGGATACCTCTCCGGTGACGACGCACACCAAACAGGGCTCCTCGCCCATGGTGGCGCGGGCGCCAAAAGCCGCCGCACCGGCACCGGTATACAAAGAGCTGGAGATGTAGCCGAACGAGCGCGCGACTTCTGTGGCAAGCGCATCAGTCATCGAAGGCAAAAAGTGCGGCCGACCCTCCGACAGGTTTGGCGTCCCCCACGGCGCGGACAAAAAGAACGCGGCATGCCCGACTTCGCCGAGCTCCGAGACCTTTTTGTCCGCGCGGACCCGGGCGGCAACAGTGCTTGCGTGGCGTACGGCCTCGCGCGCGGCCTCTTCTACTGCTCCGGCCATCTGCGCTCCGCTGCGGCGCATGCCAAGCGGCGCAGCGAAGCGCGCTTCACCGAACAGTTTCGGCTGTTTGCCGGGAGAAAGGCGCACCAGCGCGGAGCCGACGCTCCCGCTCTCTACGTCGAGCAGAAGAATAGTCTTGTCGGGACTTTTTTTGCCAAAAAATGAAACCATTACAAAAAGTATATCTCACAAAAGGAAAGGCGGCCCACCGGGCCGCCTTAGGCACTTTGCTGTTTTTATTTGACTACACCGAGCTGGTCGAACACGAAACTCCACATGTCCGCCAATTCGTTCACAAGTTTGGAGATGGCGCTCGCACCGCCATGTCCGGCCTTGAGCTCTACCCGCAGGAAAATTGGCTTCGCCGAAGCGTTTGCCTCCTGCAGGCGCGCGGCCATTTTGTAGGCATGCATGGGATGCACTCGGTCGTCGCTATCCGAAGTCATAATGAGTACGGCGGGGTATTTCTCCCCATTGCGCACATTGTGATACGGACTGTAACCGAGCAGATACGCACGCATGTCCGGATCATCGGGATGGCCGTAGTCCGGCACCCAGTGCACACCGCCAAAGAAGAGGTGGTATCGCAGCATGTCCGTGACAGGAACACTGGCGATAGCAGCTGCTACGAGGTCAGGATTTTGAGTAATGGTGGTCATGGTAAGCAGACCGCCATTGCTCCCGCCCTCGATGGCAAGCTTTTCGCGACACGTGTAGCCCGTATCAATGAGCCAACGCACCGCCGCGACGAAGTCGTCGAAGACGTTTTGCTTGTTCTTTTGCATCCCGCCTTCGTGCCACTCCTTTCCGAACTCGCCACCGCCCCGCAGATTCGCGATGACAAATAGGCCACCACGCTCCAGGAACGGAACGATGCTTTTCATGAACGACGGTGTCAAACTGATGTCGAAACCGCCGTATCCGTAGAGCACCGTCGGATTGTTGCTGTTGCGCTCGAGCCCCTTCTTGTGGATGAGGAACATCGGGACGCGAGTGCCGTCTTTTGACGAGTACCAAACCTGCTCAGTTGCGAGTATGTCGGTGTCGAAACCGGCTTCCATCCTTGCAAAAAGGCTACTGTCGCCCATCGCAAGCTCTATCCGGTAGATACTAAACGGAACCGCAAACGAGTTGAAGGAGTAGAAAAGCTCATCGCCCTCCCTTTCGTACGAGAAGCCGCCGGCCGACCCAAGGGTTGGCAGAGGGAATTCTCGAACAAAATTTCCCCGCAAATCGTATTGTCGGATCACCGAGTGGACATCTTCGAAATAAACCGCGAAGAGTTTGTCAGCGACCAAAGCGATTTCCTCGAGAGTTCCTTTGCCCTCGGGGATGCAGACCTGTGGCGCACCCTTCTTTTGAAGTGCATCTTCGATGTCGATTTGCATAACGTGCCAGCGCGGCGCGTTTTCGTTGGTGACGATGTAGAGCGTACCCCGGTGCATCATGCCGTAGCCTTTTGTACCAGGGCGACGTTCAACGATGCGAACGAAGCCTTCCTGCGGAGTCGTCAGGTCCCGCAAATAGACCTCGCTCCATTCACGGCCATTCTGCTTGTCGTGTCCTGCGACACCAATAAGCAAGTAGCGGCCATCACGAGAGACACTTGCACCAGGAAAATCCTCCTTGTCCAAAGTTTCCCCGAAAACAAGCGGATCGTTGCGATAGTCTGTTCCGAGCACGTGGTAGTACACACGTTGATGGAGCTTCGCCTCAAATGTAGATTCCGAGATGGGGATAGTTGGGTCATGTTGGGTATACCAGAACCCCGACCCATCGATCGCCCATGCTTGAAACCCAGGGTAGAAGTCGTCAGGAATATGGTCGGGCAAATCCCTCCCACTTACCACATCCATGACGCGGACGTCATCCTTATCATTTCCAGCCTTTGAGAGACTGTAGGCGAGCAGGCGGCCGTCACGCGATGGATACCATCCCGTAAGAGTCGTCGTTTTGTCCTCCGAAAGTGTGTTGGGGTCAATGAGAACCCGCGATACTCCAGATATTCCCTCCTGAACGTATAGGACCGCCATCTCTTGGTCGCCCCGGCGCTTCGCTGAGAAGTATTTCCCCTCGCGCGGTGCCGGCATGCCGACCGTGTCGAGCGAGAAAAGCTTGCGAAACTGCGTTCGCAGCTCATCCCGAACAGGGATTTGGTTAAAGTAGTCTTCCGCGCGGGCGGCTTGAGACTTTAACCACTCCTGCACCTCCGGTTTGTTGTTTTCTTCAAACCGACAGTGTGGGTCGAGGTTTTGCTCTGTGTTCATTGTGTTACCTTCGTTTTGTACTGTGACTGAAAATCCGCCCACAAAATAGCACAAGAATGAAAGTTATTCAAGTACAGCTTTTATTCTTCGGATGCCTTGCGCCACCGCCTCTTCTTTCAAGATTTTAAAGCGCCCCAGCCCGCCGGTGCGCTCTGCGTGCGGACCTCCGCAAAACTCGATGGAAAACGCAGAGTCCAAGGGGCCGACAGAATAAACAGAGACTCTTTCCGGATATTTGGCCCCAAACTCATGCTCGGCGTGCAGTTTTTCCGCCTCCTCAAGTGCCATCTCAGTGCGCACCACGGGCAAGTCCTCTTTTATTTTGTCGTTTACAAGTTGTTCCAGTTGTTCTAGTTGTTCTGTCGTTAGTTTCTTGTCGTGGGCAAAGTCGATGCGCAGGCGCTCCTGCGTGATGTTAGAGCCGCGCTGGTGCACGTGCGGGCCCAGCACCTGTTGGAGCGCTTTCAAAAGTAAGTGGTGCGCGGTGTGGAGCCGCGTTGTCTTTTCAGACGTATCGGCCAAACCGCCTTTAAATTTCTGCCCGCTCCCCGCGCGAGAGAGTTCCTGATGCTGTTTTAGCAGCTCCTTAAATCCTTCCATATCTATCTGCTTAATCCCCTTCAGCCCCGCTTCCTCGGCAATCAGTTCAATCGGGAAGCCGTAGGTCGTAAAGAGTTGGAAGGCGTCATCTGCAGAAAGAGTGCCGCCGCGGGTAAAGCGCTCGAGCTCCTTCATCCCCCGCTCCAGCGTCTTTCTAAACTGCTGTTCTTCTTTTTCTATCGCTGATTCTATCGCCGCCTGCTGTGCCATAATGGTTGGGTAGCTGTTTTGATATTCCGCTGCAACCACCGCAACAAGGTTTTTGAGCGCCCCCGCAGGCACGCCGAGTGTGTCGGAGTGGCGCACTGCGCGGCGCAAAAGCCGGCGCACTACATAGCCGCGCTCGACATTGCTAGGTTGAGCCCCGTCACCAATAAGAAATGTTGCCGCGCGCACATGGTCGGCAACAACCCTAAAAGCTCGAACATCCTCATATACTTGAGTTTTTAAGGATGTTGTATTTGTGTTGTATTTTTTGCCGGACCACTCCTCAAGTTTTTTTATTTCATCCCGCAAAACCCCGACGGCATATACGTCGTCCGTATTGCCTGCTGCTGCGGCCAACCGCTCAAACCCGCCGCCAAAGTCGACGTTGCGTTGCTGTAATTTTTCGAACGAGCCATCCTCTTTTTTGACGTACTCCATAAAGACCGAATTGCCGAGCTCGATAAAGCGCCCGCAGTCGCAGTTGGGATGGCAGTGTTCGCCAAATTTTTTGTCGTGGAGTATCTCAGGGTATTCATAAAAGACCTCCGAGTCGGGGCCGCCCGGCTCGCCCGCGGGCATATGCTCCGGCGTGCCCGAGCGGCTCCACCAATTTTTGGTCGCGTCATAAAAATAAACACGCTCCTCCGGAATCCCAAGGCTTTTCCAAATTTCTGCCGACTCGGTGTCTTTTGGCACCCCCAAAGCGGCATCGCCTTCAAAACAAGTCACCCAGATGCGCTCCCCATCGAGCCCCAGCTCTTTGGTCAACAGCTCGAGCACCCACGGCAGCTGCTCTTTTTTAAAATAGTCGCCCAACGACCAATTACCGAACATCTCAAAAAAAGTAAGGTGCCGGTTGTCCCCCACTTCCTCTATGTCGCCGGTGCGGACCGCTTTTTGGATATTTACCAACCGCTTGCCCGCCGGATGAGGCTGTCCCAATAGATATGGCACCAACGGCTGCATGCCGGAGGAAACAAAAAGGGTGCTGGGGTCATTCTGCGGCAGCAAAGAAGCGCTAGGGACCACCGCGTGCCCGCGCGTTGTAAAAAACTCCAAATATTTCTCCCGCACCTCGTTGGGGGTCATTGGGCTTCAGCGTATCGTTTTTAGGCCCGCTTCGCAACCGCTTTTTCGAGCTCCCGGATGTCTTTTTCTATTCCTTTGAGACCCTCGAGGAAGACGTCTGGCTTGTAGAGGTCGAGGCCGCAGAGCGCAAAGATGTCTTCCGGCGAGGCCGAGCCGCCCGCGCAGAGGAACTTGTCCACCTTATCTATAAACTTCGGGTCTTTTTTGACCCTTTCGTACAGTGCGCGGGACACCAACTGCCCAAACGCATAAGAGTAGACGTAGAAGAAGCGGCGGAAGTGGCTTACCATGACAAAAAAGTAGCCGTCGTCGGGCACCAACTTGACCGCGGGGCCCATATAGGCGGCGGTGTGTTTGTTGAGCAGCGCCGCAATCTCCTCTTTAGACAGCAGCCCCTTCTTCCTGATGCCTTCGTGCAAGTCCACCTCAAAATTAAAAAATGCAATCTGGCGGAAGACGGTCGCGACATCTCCTAAAATTTTGTCATGCATAGCCACCACCTTTTCTTTTGCAGAGAATTTTTGGAACAAAGAATCAAAC
>Ga0209542_10019109_pt1 | contig 11019 bp, 13 predicted proteins | sample RifCSPhighO2_01_FD_184028 | JGI IMG/M metagenome (GOLD analysis project Ga0209542, IMG submission 184028) | Soil microbial communities from Rifle, Colorado - Rifle CSP2_plank highO2_0.1 (SPAdes) (version 2) | ecosystem: Environmental > Terrestrial > Deep subsurface > Rock core/Sediment ...
CCGAAAGAAAGACCTCCTGTCCGCCAATAGCATCCATTTCCTGACGGATAATTTCCACGATTTTATTAAGGACGCGCAGACCAAGCGGCAAATAAGAATAAACGCCCGCCATTTCTTTGTGGATATAGCCAGCGCGAATTAGCAATTTAGCATTTTTTGCTTCCTCGCCAGTTGGCGCTTCTTTTCGCGTTTTTGTAAAAAGTTCACTTTGTCTCATAAAATTATTTAGGCGGTTTCTTTTTCGTAAATTTGTTCCTCAATTTGCCGTAAGGCGTTCTCGGGGTCGGTTTTATATAATTCCATTAAATCAGGATGTTGCTCAACCAACCTTCTGAATTTGCTGGAATTAGAATGATCGTTTGCTTCAATCCAACGAAGAACAACATCATCCAATTCTTCCCCACTTGCCGTTTCTGGCAAACCATAAAATCTGCGGGCAAGTTCCACCTGCATTTCCGAACTTAACCTAAGGTTATCACCCTTATAACTTTCAAAATTCATAACCGAATTTTACCTTATTATTGAGTAAAAACAAGATTGCCGGCGAGGAAATAAAGGACAACCACTAACGCTATTGCCACCGCGAGCCATTTGGTCTTGGTCATATTATTTTTTTAAACTTTTAATCATTCTATTTTATCAGATAATGGTAATTTGTCGCAAATCGCTTGCTTAATTCATTAAGAACGATTAAAATAAATCAATGGAATCAAAAAATGTTTGTCAGGAAATTTTCAACCCAACCGGGCCGTTTTCAGTTCAACAGATGGAAAAAGAAATCAAGGATCGCCTTTCCAAGATTCAAAAAGAATTTGCCTCGGGTTTTGAGTTTTTACAGAAATACCCTAAATCGGTGTCTTTTTTTGGCTCCTCGCTTTTCAAAGAAGATAATGAACATTATCAAAAGGCCCGTCGCCTAGCGGAACGATTTGCCAAACTTAAATATACGGTTATTACCGGAGCTGGCGGTGGCATTATGGAAGCGGCTAATCGCGGAGCTTTTGAGGCCGGTGGCCAATCGGTGGGCTTAAACATTCAATTGGCAGAAAAACAATCGCCTAATAAATACCTAACCGATTCAATGGAGTTCTGCTATTTTTTTAGTCGTAAGACGATTTTGTCTTTTGCCGCCGAGGCCTATTTATTTTTTCCCGGCGGTTTTGGCACATTGGATGAATTTTTTGAAATTTTGGAATTATTACACACCAAAAAAATCTTTCAGACACCTTTAATTTTGGTGGGCAGTGATTATTGGAACAAATTAGACGATTTTATTCGCGAGGAGGTTTTCAAAAAACACCGGGCGATTGATGAACAAGATATGAAAATTTATCAAATCGTAAATGACGAAGAAGCAATAATTAAATTGGTGACAGGGCAAAAAAAGTGAACAGGGCGACAAAAGAAATACCAATAAGTATGTTTATTCCTGTTCCTATCGCCATACCGATAACACTGCTGGTGGCGGCTTTGAATGCCCGTCTTTCGCCTCGGTTAAAATAAATTTCTGAAGCAAAAATAGCCAAAAATAATCCTAATAGACCCCCTAAAGGTGGAAGAAAAATAAAACCGAGAGTTAAGCCAACAATACCGGCGATTATGGATTTTTTGGATGCGCCGCCAAAATAAGCGCCCAAAGCGCCGGAAAGAGAATCAGTGAGAAAAGCCGCTAGCGCCAAGATTGCCAAAATCAGCAACTCTTGACCAGATAGGAAATTTAGAGAGTTAAAAAATAGACCATAAACCAAAGCCAGAGAAATCATATAACCAAGCGAAGGCAACACTGGGATAAAAGCAAAAAATAATCCCGGCAACATCAGCAGAGAAAAAATAGCGACAATAATTGAATTACTCATATTTTTTAGAAGTAACTTATTATAATAAATGTTGAAAAAGAAAAATAAAAAATTGAAGCAGCCACCATAAAAACATTCGTGATAATTCCCGGACGCAAGGGTTTGGGTAATTTAAAATTGTTCATATAAACAAGAATTGGCGTGTAAACAGCCATAGTAAGACCTCCAAGAACAGCGCTTGTAGTGAGAAAAATTAAAGGTTGTTTAAACGGCAGAAAAACAGCGCTTAGAAATACAATGCCGAGAATAAGCCCGTAGTAAAGATGGCTCAAAGGAATTTTCTTAAACGGTCGGAGAATTTTTTGGAAAGGACCGGTTTGTGAATTTACATAAATAATATCCGAGACAATTCTAGTAAAAGCGTCAATGATAGTCCACATTACAGAGAAAAGCATCAGAAACGCCATAACTAAGAATAAATTGAAACCAAAAGTGCCCCAGTTTTCTCCAAAGATGTGCGCTTGAACAATAGCGAGGTTTAAACCATCAGGCACGAGTCCTTTTGGTTTGAGCACGGCGTAAGCATTTAAACTCAGGAGGACGAGTGTTATGGACCCTAAAAACCAGAAGATTAACCCCTGATCGATTCTTATAAAAGTCATCCATTTTTTCCACCGGCCCAAATTTTCCGAGTTGGTTATGAAAGCGTAACCTTTGTATGACACGGATTCAATTTTCCCAGTTATGGGATTTATTATTCTACCAACATATCGGCCCATGCCTATTTGCTTATCTCGATACCAAAGAGAAATACAAAGATTCAATAGTCCGCCCGCACCGGCGAACACAATTGCTCCGAGCAAAACTTGCATGTCAATTTCTTGCGGTAAATAACCAAAATTAATTATTCCGGAGAACAGTTCTTTTACATTTTGCCAAGTTAAAGTAAGGAAACTTGAGACGACTAAAAGAACAAAAAAAGTTGGTACGATTATCTTTAGTGATTTTTCAAGAAGTGTATAAGCGATTTTTCCGCTGAAAGTAAGAATTAAGACAAGAAATAAACTCATTACCGCCCACCATAAGTAATTTCCGAAACCAAGCAATTCTTTTAAGATTGTGCCAATTGCCGCGGCCCAGCCGGGCCAAATATAAAGTAAAAGAGCTGACAACATCCAGAATGGCGCAAACCATCTAAAGATTCTTGAAGAGGAAGTGAAAAAACTTTCGCCGGTCGCGAGAGAATGCCTTGCTACTTCTTGATTTATAAAATATTGAAAAGTTATACCAAGCAATGCCGCCCAAATTATTCCCAATCCGTGTTTTGTGACAAGATGAGGCCACATTATAAGTTCCCCTGTTCCTATGGCAAGGCCCATTATCACGACACCGACACCGATAGCTTTGGTCCAAGGAGGTGGTTTCGGTAGTTCTTTTATTTCTCTGTCGCCGTAATGATTGGTCATAAATGATTCCGCAAAAATTTAATTGATAGCGTTTCCATCTTGAAAGACAGTCAACCCCTTTTTCTTTAATTCCTTGAAAAATTCGTCAGTAGGGACAGCCATATCTGGCGCGAAACTTCCCCGTGTAGTAATTCGTCCATCAAAAATCATTTGGGCCACTATTGAGGCGGGAAAACCGGTGTCAATATTACAGCCATCCTCGGTCCAACTAGGTAAAGTTGTAACGATACATTCCATTCTGGTAATTCTGATACCATTGCCGTCATCTTTATCTTTTCCGGAAACTTCTACCCAAAGATTTTCTTTTTCTACATAACCACTAGGTCTTTTAAGCCGTGTGAGAATTCTTGAGACAGCATCCACTGGCCGGATTTCCGTGTTTTCAAAAGTCAACAGATTTTTTTCTCCAAGTCCAAGTTCAACAAGTTTTTTTAATACTTCAAGTGAGTGGTCGGGGAAACCAGCATAGAATCTTATGTTTTTTAATTCGTAATCCTTGTAATCTCGCATTATGGTATAAGTTTCCGGATGACGCACCAAATAACATTTTTGAGAACCGATCTCGCGAATTTCTTTGATGACCTCGGTTTCCATAGGATTTTTTTCAACCCACTTTCCGTCTTCAAGTACTGACGCCGATTCAGTGAGTTCTTCTATAATGCTTTCCATCGAAAAAGGCACAATAAATTTTTTTATGTTTGAATCCCAAGCGAACCCCAACTCAATCGTATCTATTTTGCTGAAAAATTGGACAGCGTGTTTTAACATAATGTTATTTATACCAGGTGTTGAGCCACATCCTGTAATTGCTACGAGGTCCGCCTTTTTAAAGACGCTGTGCATTGCCATCTGGACTTTGGTTGTTGGTATATCAGAGCCGAGGTCTATTATATGCCTTCCTTCCTCAAGACAAATACGATAAACATCGTGGTTCCAATCTCCCTCGGCGCAGTTTATTACTATTTTTGTTGAGACTTTTTTCAAGAAGTTTCTGAAGTCATCATATTCTCGTAGATCTATATATTCAAAACGAGTTCCCGGAAATTGAGAGAGGTTTTTTTCTGACCCCTCCCGATAAAGGTCGGCACAAAAAACTTTAAAACCGGATTCAAGCAAATCACGGGTAACAATTTTTCCTTGCATTCCACTTGAACCAATGACGAGAAAATCGTATTTAGTCATTTATATTATTTTATCTAGAGTTCTAATCTAAAAATATTTTTAACATATTAATTATACAGCAATTGAAAATAAATAACACAAAACCCCCCGATGAACATCGGGGGGTTTTGCTTGCTTCAGCTATAAAGCTTAGGCCTTGCTGACTTTGACCGCGTTCGGCCCTTTCGGACTGTCGGCGACTTCAAAGGTCAACTTGTCTCCTTCGTGGAGTTCTTCAAACTTCACATTCTGGAGTTCATTTGAGTGAAAGAAGAGATCTTTCTCTTCCCCATCTCTCTTGATGAATCCGAACCCATTGTTGAGTCGGACAATTGTTCCTTCTTGCATAGAATTTAAGATAATTCAAGCGAGTAATATATCAAATACAGGGAGCTGAAAAACGAGACTCGAACCTAGGTTCTCTTACTCAGCGCTATTTGATACTATAAGTGTAGCATATCCACTATTTCTTGTCAACTTCGGGATTGGATACTAGCCAGTCCATAAACTTTTTACGATGTTTGTCAACAATCCACTCGGGACTTTCTTTGAAAAGCATAGGATGCGTTATTTGAAACTTTTCTAGCGTTTTGGTTGTGGCATGAGGAAAAGCCCCAGGAACATTCTTATTATAGTATTGGAGGAAAATAGCGGCGGATGTGCCAATAGAATTAATGTCTGGTTGTTTGTCTTTCTTATTAATCATTAATACACAATACCACAAAGGGGATTCATATTCAAGTTTTCGTGTATTTGTGTTCGTCTGTCTTTTTCTTCTTAATTGCTGTTTTCTCCACCGACTATTGTTTGCCAGATTGATTTCAAGAAATCAAAAAATCGCATGGGAATAGATTTCGCTGCCGCCGCAATATTATCGTTCACAATGATGTCTGGTTTCAAGCCAACTTCGGATTCAAGAATTGTTTCTGGCGGAGTGGTGTCTGGTTCAATAAATGTGGAGGTGGCGGTTATAATACGAGGCAATTTTATTTTTGCGAAGTCGGTTTGTGCGTTACAAACAATATCATTTATTTTTGTTTTGGTTGTAATGAATACCACGCCGGTAGAGAAATTTATCCCCCAACTCTTTTTAAGAACATCTTCAGCGTAACGATTCTGAAAAGCATTAACCGCGTCAAGAGTTTTTTGGTCAAAGATGCCATTAATATCTACATCTAACTTCTCATATTTTTTCAGAAAATATTGCAACTTCAAGACCTCGGCTGGATTATTTTTTACATTTACTCCCATATATTCGTTAAGGTAGGTTGAGCAAGTTAATTTAACTTGAACAGGAGGAATTACTGGAATAGTTGGCGTGGGAATAAAAATCGGGCCATTTCCCCAACCCCCACCCCCACCGCCACCGCCACTACCACCCGAAGGAGCTGGGGTCGGAGTGTCACCAGAAGAATCACCAGAAGAAGTTGTGTTTTGGGTATTTGATGTAGGAGGAATACCTGAATCACCTGTCGTATTCTGGGTATTGGAAGCGGGAGGAATATCTGTCCCACCGGTTGTGTTGTTGGTATTGGAAGCGGGTGGAATGTCCGTGTCGCTCGTGGTGTTTTGAGTATTTGATGTAGGGGGAATACCTGAATCGCCCGTCGTATTCTGGGTATTGGAAGCGGGAGGGATATCTGTACCTCCTGTCGTGTTCTGGGTGTTTGCTGGCGGCGGAACTGCTTCGCCGGTTGTATTATTTGAATTGGAGGTATCCGGAACTTGAGCAAAAGCAAAAGTGCCTGAAGCCATAAAGACAACGGTTAAAACCACTAAAAACCCATAAAAAGCGCTGTTTTTCATATTTTTACACTATCTGATAAATTATCTCTTTTAAGAGTCACAAGAACAGGTCTACCAAAATACTTAAAATTTGTCAAGAAAAAAGTGGCCGCTTCACTAGGAAGCGGCCACGCGCTGACGAAAACATCACTGTCTCGTCCGAAAATACCTTTGCGGGTAGGACTTGTCTATGGGGAATGATTCCCCAGCCAGAATTGGTGGCGTCGGGAAGTCAGTCCATTGAACTGGTGGCGTAAAGTTTGGAGTGGACTGGAGGTAGTAATACTGCCCCACCCTGCCGTTGACTCTCGCTGAAACGCAGCAGGAATTTTTGCTGATAGTCAAAGAAGAATTGGCGTCACCGCGAAACGGCAATGCCCGGGTCATTTTGGCTACGATATTTCCTGATTGTTTCAATTCAACACTACAAGTGATGGTGAATGGAGCGGTCGGTGAATTGTTTGCGTTTACATAATTCATAATCGCGTTCAAGCCCGACTGGTTTTCTGCTCCGCCCGAGACCCCGAGCCCTACATAGTAGAGCTCGTTCACTGGCAAAGTTGAAACCCCGCTAGTTCGGGTGACATCATCTGCTGTGCCCTTCACTTGGTCAGTTCCCCAGTAAATCCCAATGATTTCTGGGGCATAACTGCCGACAGCTAAACTGTAACCGAGCCAATTAGCTGGGTCACTGCTTCTTACAACAATACTAACATCGGCAAGCGAGAAAGGTTTGCACGCCTCTATCTGAAGAGGCCAACAAATCCGATTTCCCCTTTGGGGATTAGTGGAAGCTTTGAGTTCGCCGAGCCACATCGGCACTGTCCCTGAAGGATTGACGCAGAGATATCGCCAATCCCCAACCGTGATTATTCGAAACTGGTCGGGAGCGACACTGCTTCCTTGGGGCTCGTTGCCCATCAAAAAACCGAGCGCGCGAGTTCTCCACGGAACCCAGACGGTAACCAAATCGGCTTGGTTATTCGGGCAAACAGTTGCCCAAAGATTGAACTTGATTACCTGCAGGTTCGGATCAATGAAGTCGCCTTCGGCGCCGGGGGTATTGAATGATAATGCCATAAGCATAGCCACCATTATGATGTTAATGTGCTTTTTCATGTTTCTGTCCTTCGTTTTTTTTGTTTCTGTTTGTTCTGTATTTCCATACAAACCTGCCACGCACCCTATCAGATTTAAATTATTTAGTCAACTTTACTATTCCATTACTCACATTCTCTGCTATCATAGAAATAGAAAGTTCTTAAATAAAAAGGAAACCATCTTATGAAAAACTCAATGTCTCAACCGATTATTCAGGGCGGCATGGGGTTTAATATCTCAAGCTGGCCTTTGGTTCGAACCGTTTCAATGCTTGGCCAACGCGGCACAATAGCCGGCACGGCTCTGGAAAGAGTTATGGCGGAGATTCTGCGACGGGGCGATTTAGACGGACACTTTCGGCGCGCTCTTTCGCACTTCCCTTTTCCGCATATCGTCAATCAAGTAATGGACGCATTTTATGCCGAAGGCGGTGTTGGCAAAAATGCTTCTAGGGCGACTCCGGTTTGGAGCATAAATCCTTCCGGGTTGTTAATCTCACTGACTATATGCGCGAATTACGCGTATGTCTGGCTCGCCAAAGAAGTACACAATGGCCATGTGGCTATCAACTATTTGGAAAAAATAGCTATGCCTCACATCTACGCCATTACCGGCGCAATGCTGGCTGGTGTGGATTCTATCACTATGGGCGCTGGCATTCCGTTTCAGATTCCCGCGGTATTAGATGCCATTGCCGAAGGTAGAACGGCGAATTATCGCATACCAGTTATCGGCGCGAATATCACAAGCCACACAATGAGTTTTAATCTCAGGGATTTCTTTGGGGAAAAACCACCCGAAATGAAACGCCCAGGATTTTTCCCCATCATTTCTTCAAATCTTTTGGCTGCTATTTTTACAAAAAAGTTGCCAGAAGGAAGTGTTCAAGGTTTTGTAATTAAAGAACCGGCAGCCGGTGGACATAGTGCTCCACCGAGAAGGCCTCCCGATTACGGCGAAAAAGATGTCGTTGATTACAAAAAAATTGCCGATCTCGGCTTGCCTTTCTGGATTGGCGGTTCATACGCTTCTCCAGAAAAACTCAAATGGGCGCAATCAATGGGCGCAACCGGCATTCAAGTAGGCACTATTTTTGCCCTTTGCAACGAGTCAGAAATGCGACCAGATATTAAAGCGAGAGTTCGCCAGCTTGGTTTTGAGGGAACGCTAAAGGTCAGGACCGATATGCTTTTCTCTCCATCGGGCTATCCGTTTAAAGTCGCGATTCTTGATGAAACGGTGGCGATACTAACTGTTTACGCAAGGAGAGAAAGAGTATGTGTTCACGGCGCTCTTTTAACCCTCTTTGAAAAACCAGATGGGAGTATTGGATACAGATGTCCAAGCGAACCTGTGGCGAAGTTTGTTGAGAAAGGTGGTGACGAAAAAGAGACCATAAGCAGAGGTTGTATCTGCGCTGGACTCTATGCCACGGCCGGATTAAGCGAGGGAGAACCTCCCGTTGTCACACTCGGTGATGATGTTGGTTTTCTTCCAAAACTTATGGTTTCAGCCCAAAGTTCATATAGCGCGGAAGATGCCATTCGGTATCTTTTGTCCTAATGAGCATCAAATCCCCCGATGGGTATCGGGGGATTTTTATGCTAATGGTTTTTACAAGCGAGGAGTTTTTGGATACCCCAGCCAATGAGCCAACCGAGGAAACCAACTGCAATCCAAAAATACCAGTGATACCAATCAAGATAAAAGACGACGAAAGCGGCGGGAATTAAACTAATCCCCATCCACCAGTATTTTTTTCTGTCGCCGAAGATGATAAATAACAAGGATATCAGCAAAATATAAACGATTGGGATGCCCGCTAACCCAGCTGCGGCTACACCAAAGCCGTGGTCATTGAACATGTTGGCGTAAATCTCCCCAAATGTCTGGGGAAATATCATGCTGATAAAGACTGCAACAAAAACTAAAAAAACATTTTTTAATATTTTCATATTAGTAAACCAACATTAATAACTCAATATCATTTTTGATTAGATTGAATCCTTCATCGGTCAGAATTTTGCCTTTATTATACAACCTCAATTCTGTTTCTAGGGTCTTGGCGAGAACTTTGTCAACTTTAACTTCCAATCTTTCCACTTTCTTTTCAATGTTTTTGCCGTTGACCTTCATTTTCAGTTTGGCGATTTTCTTCTCAATTTTAACCATTGCTTTGATTCCTTTAATCAGTTTGTTTTTGGTCTGCTTGTCTTTAAGCCAACCATTGGCATAGGCAAGTTCAATATCGGCAATGACCAAATCCGGAGTTATCGTTTGCGCATAGTATTATTTGTCATAAATTTTTTTCTAAAACTAACTTACTTAATACCCTAATTCTACTCTTACAAAAGAGCGACGGATAATAGTGGTGGGGATAACTTTGCAGGGTTGATTTTTATTTTTTTATTTCGGCTTCGTTCTGCGCTCGTTCAACCATAAACTTCACCCCCTCAGCCATATTTTCTGTCTCAAGTTTAATATTGGGATATTTATGATGAAATACTCGAAAAACTTCATCAGCAAACGCTTGCCCCACAGTAGGAACTCTATCAAAATCAAAAACAATTATCTTGAATTTTTCTAGACCCGAGAGCACTCTGCGAGCTTGTGAGCGAGAAATATGCACGCCACTAATAGTGTAGAGCTTCACGCGTATTTCTGTCTTGTCAAAACCATAATCATTCTCGCCAACCAAATTAGTATATTTCTTAAAAATTTCACTCAAATGTCGTTCTGACGCGACAGATATTTTGAACATTGCGCGAGTCCCCTTCTTTATTTTCTTAACAGTTTTTATAAAAACATCTGGCGTTTCGTTATTTACAATAAGTTGATATCCAAAACTATCCAGAATAAAAACATCCCCCGCTTTAGAGGTAAAAAAGATTCCCTCGCCCGAATGAGATTTCGGCATAGTTGTTGTTTTGCCCTTCAAAAGATCCTGAATTGCCTCAAGCTCTGACTTTAATCCTCTCTGTTTCATTACATTGCGAAAAACACCAATACCAGAATCTTGAATAATGAAAGAAAGTGTCTTGTTTGGAACCGAGACTTCCACACCGACGCGAACCGATTTTGAATGTTCTATCGCATTATTCAAAATCTCCGAAAAAGCATAGATGAAAATACTCCGGATATTTTCAGAAAAATTTTTTAATATCGGAAAGGTCTCTTCTATTTGATTGAGCACTTTATGTTCTTCAAGCCCTTCATTTTTAAATGTTTTTACATATCGAAGCGGGAATATTTCTTGATGGGCTTGGGCGTATTCAGGAAGCACATAAAACGCCCTTCTTGTGGAGCCAAGTTTAATAAGCTTGTTTTCCACGACAAGTTCGGAAATCAAGAGACTTATATATTGCCGAGAAACTTTAAATTGCTTCGCCAAATCCTTGGAGTACAATTTACCCTTATTCTTGGCTGTTATTAGTATCTGGTCTTTGGTTATCATAGATTGTAAAGCAATTGTAAACCAACCTGTATTCAATTGTCAAGTAATTGTCAATCAATATGTTTGGAGGTTATTTTTTTGACGCTTTCTTGGTTGCGGATTTTTTTGGAACTGTCTTAACTAATTCTTGCGCCGGCATAAGAGCTTGCACAGCAGAAATAAGCCTCTCCAACTTCGCATTCACCCCTTCTAATTGCTTTTTTACTTCATCACTTCCGGCGCTTTGTGGAGTTACTCGCGGCTGTATATTTTGCGA
>Ga0209542_10019110_pt1 | contig 11019 bp, 13 predicted proteins | sample RifCSPhighO2_01_FD_184028 | JGI IMG/M metagenome (GOLD analysis project Ga0209542, IMG submission 184028) | Soil microbial communities from Rifle, Colorado - Rifle CSP2_plank highO2_0.1 (SPAdes) (version 2) | ecosystem: Environmental > Terrestrial > Deep subsurface > Rock core/Sediment ...
CAAATTCTGATCCGACAATGGTCAAGGTGTATTTAAGGTTCGTCAGAAAGATATTCAAGGTACCAAGTGTACGTATACGTGGCGGAATACATTTATACCCGAACACAGATATCGAAAAAGCTCGCACGCATTGGTCGGAGGTTACGGGACTTCCAAAGGATCGATTCTATGTCACGACCATGGTGAGTAGACTGAGCGCAGGTAAACGGAATCCCCGGTTATTGCCACATGGGACTCTTGCCTTGCGCGTCTGTGACCGCAAACTGTTTCACCATATGAAAGGAATGATTAGGGGGCTGTTTGATGCGAAATTAGAGTAGCGAATCACCTCTCATCGAATGCTTTTCCGGCACTGATATACTGAAGGTTCTGATGAGCAAGCGCTTTTACATAGTGGCCTCTGTCGCTCTTTTGGTCGCGGCCTTGGCTTACCTCTTTTTCTCCTACATCTATATTTACCGCTCAATCGGCGCCGCGAACCTGGCGTTCCCCGACACCCAGCATTTCTATAAAGTGGGGAGTCCGTCGGCCACACCTGAAAAAACTTACGTATCCCTGGGCGACAGCCTCACGGCGGGCGTCGGCGTGGACACGTACACAAGCTCATACCCCTATCTGCTCGCGCAATCGCTCGCGGGGAAGTCGGCTATCGAGCTCACGAGCTCAAAAATTTCGCCTGGCCGGGTGCGAAGACGAAAGACGTGATAGCGAGCCTGCCCGCGGCGCTTGCGCAGAAGCCCGACATCGTGACGCTTCTCGTGGGAGTCAACGACATACATGACAGGAAAATGACCGCCGCGGAGTTCGAAGAAAATTACCGCGTCATTCTGGAGACGCTGACGAAAAAGACGAAAGCGAAGATATACGTCATCAGCATTCCGTACATCGGCACCCGCGCGCTCTTTTTGCCACCCTTCAACTACTACTTCAACTATGAGACGACCAAATTCAACGACATCATCCGCCGGCTTGCGGGGGAATATAAGCTCCCGTACATTGATATAGCCACGCCGACCCGCTCGCTCTTCAGTTCCGATGCGACGCTCTATTCAATAGATTCGTTCCATCCGTCGGCGGCTGGGTATAAGCTGTGGTCCGACATTCTCTATGCAGATATCAATCGTTGACCCCGTCTTACAGACATATCTTTTCATAGGATTGCTCCTCGTCGCGGTGCTCGCGACAATCCGGGGGAGACGGGTCGTGGGCTCCATCGGCGTCGATGTGACGCAAGAGCTCAAGGGCTTCGCTATCCTTGCGATAGTCTTTTCACACATCGGATATTTCCTTGCGCTCGACCACCGCTTCCTCTTTCCGCTTTCCGTCTTCGCGGGCGTGGGCGTGGACCTCTTTCTTTTCGTGTCGGGCTTCGGAATCGCCTCGAGTGCGTGCGCGCGAGGGGAGTCGGTGGTGCAGTTCTACCGCAGGCGATTGAAAAATATATACGTCCCGCTTTGGATTGTTCTGGCCGCTTTCTTCATTGCGGACTACGCGCTGCTCCACAAGACGTACGCGTGGGACTACGTCGCGCGCTCACTGGCAGGCTGGTTTCCGAGCGCCAATCTTTTTTCCGACGTGAATTCACCGCTGTGGTACCTCTCGCTCATACTTTTTTACTATCTCGTATTTCCGCTTTTCTTCTCGAAGCGGTGGCTTCCGCTCTCGGCGCTTTGCATCTACGTGCTTACCTACGTGCTCGCGTGGTGGGTACCCGAGGGCTTGCGCGAGAACATGCCGGTCTACGAACTGCATATGATGGCCTTTCCCCTCGGTATGCTCGCCGCGTGGCTCGCGCAGGGTAGGAAGTCGTTCGGTGAAATAAAAAATGTATATCTCTACTACGCCTTAATCGCGGCGCTCGCGGCTGTCATCGCATATCTCGCGATATATTCGGGCGTGGGGAAAGATCTCTGGATTGAGCAGAGCGTGAACATCCTGACGGTTCTACTAATAGTCGCGCTGTTCGTCGTGAAGCGATTCGAGCTCCGGCTCCTCTCACTTTTCGGCCTCCTTTCTTTCGAAGTGTACCTGCTGCACTGGCCGCTTATGGCGCGGTACGATGTCTTCTTCGGATTCCTGCCCGCATCGGTCGCCCTCGCCGCGTACCTCGCGCTCTTTGTAGCGCTCGGGTGGGTTTTGCATTACGTCTCAAACAGAGTAGATTCTACCCGATTCTGAATATATGGCACTTCAAAGCACACTCGGATTCCGGCCCGTCGTGTTCGCCCTCGTTGGCAACGCCGCGGTGACGGCTGCCAAATTTTTCGCTGCAAGCGTATCCGGCTCAAGCTCGATGTTCTCGGAGGCTATCCACAGTCTCGCGGACACGCTCAATCAGCTCCTGCTCCTCATCGGGCTACGGCGCTCTCTCATGAAACCCGACGAAGATTATGAGTACGGCTACGGCAACGAGCTTTCTTTTTGGGCGCTCATCTCCGCATGCGGGATCTTCTTCATCGGTGCGGGCGTGACGACCTACCACGGCATCTCCACGCTCATTAATCCGCACGAAATAGAGGTATCCGTCGTCGTGTTCGCCGTGCTCATTTTTGCGCTCGTCATCGAGTCGTACACATTTATGGTCGCGGCGCAACAACTGAAGACTACATTTCCGCGCTCGAAATGGCGCAAGCGGCTCGCCTATGCGGATCCGTCCACCCTCGCGGTATTCCTCGAAGACGCCGTTGCGGTTTTCGGCGTGTGCATCGCGCTTGTAAGCATCACCCTCTCATACCTGACGGGGAGCGTTATCTGGGATGCCGCGGGTTCAATCGTTATCGGCATGCTCCTCGGAGCCGTCGCGGTAGTACTCATCGTGAGGAACCGCTCGTACCTTCTCGGACGCGCGATACCCGAAAGTTTGCAGGAAGAAGTAGAGGCACTCCTTCTAAGCGAGCCGACCATAGAAAAGGTGCTCGATTTCAAGTCGGCGGTGCTCGGCTTCCGCGTGTACCGCATCAAGTGCGACGTGGAATTCAACGGTGCCGCGCTGCTCGGCGAAGCCTACCAGCAGGAGGCGCTCGCCGACCAGTATGAGGAGGTACGCAACGACTACGAAGCTTTCAAGAGATTTTGTGCGGACTACGCCGACCGCATTCCGCGCCTCATGGGCAAGAAAATAGACGAGATAGAATTACGCATCAAGAAACGGCATCCGAGCATCCGCCATATCGATATCGAAATTAATTAAAACGGGGTCTGGCGCTATCTCGCGGGGTATAACCCCGTAGTGAATGGTGGCGACGGTCTTTTCTTGCGCCCGCACATTCATATTGATTGCAATGTCAATGACTTGAACTCGAAACTTCCTTAGCGACCGCGCTTCGCGCATCGCCACCATCTACTACGGGGTATAATTCGCTGATGCGAGCGACGCCCGATGTTTTGGGAAAAAGTTTTTGGTCTCTACCTGCGACCGACGTTGTTGATGTTTTGGAAAGCGACGTGCGCGACGGCATCACCGAAGACGAGGCGCGCCGACGCCTCGAAATATACGGCGCAAATATCATCGAGCAGCATCAACGCTCCGCGGCGTTTTTTATCCTCCTAGACCAGTTTAAGAGTCCGCTTATCCTCATACTCGCTGTTGCGGGCATCATTACGCTCTCGATTGGGCATGTGCGGGACGCACTTTTCATTCTCGCGGCGCTTGCGGTCAACGTCGGCCTCGGCTTCTATCAGGAACACAAAGCGGAGCGTGCGCTCGCGGGTCTGAAATCATACTTGCGGCAGCGAGCGCGGATTATCCGCGGGGGCGTCGAGAAGGAGGTGGATGCCGCGAGCCTGGTGCCCGGCGATTTGCTGCGGCTCTCGCAGGGCGATAGGGTGCCCGCCGATGCGCGGCTCGTCTTTGTCAACGACCTGCAGACAGATGAGGCACTCCTTACGGGGGAATCGCTTCCCGCGGAAAAATCCGCGGAGCCGTCGGGCAAAGACGCGGTACTCGGCGACCAGGAGTCCATGGTATTCGCCGGAACTCTGGTGACCGGGGGCCTCGGAACCGCGCTCGTCTGCCGCACCGGCTCGGCTACCGAGCTTGGGAAGATTGCCGCGCTCGTCGGGCGGACCGACAATGAGGACACGCCGCTACAAGCCACGATAAAGACATTCAGCGCGCGCGCAGGGCTCCTGCTCGGGGGACTCACCGTATTCGTCTTCGTGCTGGGCATTTACTCGGGACACTCATTTGCCGACATGTTCATCACCTCCGTCGCGGTGGCGGTGGCCGCGGTGCCCGAAGGCCTGCCCGTCGCACTCACGGTAATCCTCGCGATTGGCGTGCAGCGTATGGCGCAGCGTAAGGGAGTCATCCGCAAGCTCGTGGCCGCCGAGGCGCTCGGCAGTACGACCTTTATCCTCACCGACAAGACCGGCACGCTCACGATGGCCAAGATGGAGCTTGCCAATCTCCTGCCTGAGGGTCTCGAAAAAAATGTGCTGCTCGAGCTCGCGATACTCAACTCCAATGTGCTTGTCGAAAACCGCGGGGACCCCGTCGCCGAATGGCGCATGAGCGGGAAGATTCTCGAAATTTCTCTCATCCGCGCGGCGGCGCTCCGCGGCATCTCCGATATTGAGGTCAAGCAGCAGTACCCAATCGTGCGTTCACTGCCTTTTAATGCCGTGAACAAATTTTCCGCGTCGCTCATAGCGCGGGGAGGAAAGCACGAACTGGTATTTTTCGGCGCGGCCGATATTCTCGTCGAGCGTTCACTCATGAGCGATTCGGAAAAAAGGAATGCGTTGCAGCGCATCCATGCGCTCGCAGCCGCCGGAGAATTCGTGGTGGCGGTCGCGACAAAGACAATTGACGCGAAGGAGGCCGCCACGTTTCCCAAGGAGGTCAAAGCCGGGCGGCTCGCCTTCAAGGGGCTGCTCACGCTGCGCGACCCAATCCGGCCGGGTGTCGAGGACGCGATACGCCGCGTGGAGCGCGCGGGCATCAGGACAGTCATCATGACGGGCGACCATCACGGTACCGCCGAGGCTATTGCGCGGGAGGTGGGGTTGCCGGTTGGGGAAGGCAGCGTCTTGGATGCCGCGGAGCTGCGGGGTTTGAGCCAAGATGACTCGACAAAATGATGATAGTAAAGACGCTGCAGGAGATGGGCGAGGTCGTCGCGATGACGGGCGACGGCGTCAACGACGCACCGAGTATCAGACAGGCCGACATCGGCATCGCGATGGGCTCGGGTACCGAGGTGGCCCGCGATGTGGCCGACCTCGTGCTCCTCGACGACAATTTCGAAACCATCGTGGCGGCGGTGGAGGAGGGAAGACAGATAATGAAAAATATCCGCAAGGTGCTCGTGTATTTGCTCTACTCGGTTTTTGCCGAATTGCTGCTCATCGGCGGCGCGCTCGTCGCCGGATTACCGCTTCCCCTCAATGCGCTTCAAATCCTCTACGTCAACTTTTTCTCGGACAGTTTTCCCGCGGTAGCCTTCGCTTTCGAAAAAGGGGACGGCGCGCTTGAGGGCCGGCCGAATCCCCGCGGCTCGCTCTTCGACCCCATGATGCGCTTCCTTATCCTCTTCGTCGGTTGCTCCACGAGCGCTTTCCTCTTCGGCCTCTACTGGATTCTGACCCATGCGGGCTTCCCGCTCCCACTCGTGCAGACATTTATCTTCGCGAGCTTCGGGAGCTACACCCTCTTCCTCGCATTCTCGCTGCGCGACCTCGACAAAAGCATTTTCAGGTACAACTTTTTCTCCAATACATACCTCATCGGCGGTGTTTCCATCGGCCTCGTACTGATGCTCCTCGCCATCTATCTGCCGCTTCTCCAGGGGGTGCTCGGCACGGTGGCGCTGCCCACCGCGTGGCTTTTCGGCGTAGTGCTCGTCGGACTGCTCAACATGACGGCCATTGAGCTCGGCAAAGCGCTCTTTCGCCGGGAGGGCATGAGATAATGCCCGGGTGATATATGACTACCATGTCGTTTTTGCGGTGGCCGGCTCGGCGCTCGGATTGTTGAGCTTCGTTTTCTATTTCAAGGACATTTTCAGGGGAATAACGAAACCGCACATTTTCACTTGGATAATCTGGACGCTCCTTACGGGGCTGACATCCTTAATCCAATTCAGTGAAGGCGGTGGGGCTGGTGCTTGGGTCGCGGGAGTCGAGTCATTGAGCTGTTTAGGCGTCGCAGTTCTTGCATATTCGCGGGGAGAGAAAAACATAACCCGCGTTGACTGGATTTGTTTCGGCGGCGCACTCGCTGCAACGACTGTCTGGCTTTTGGCGGAGCAGCCACTCATAGCCGTCTTATTGGTCATCAGCGCGGATGCACTCGGCTTCGCTCCGACCTTCCGCAAGTCGTATTCTAAGCCGCATGAAGAAACCGTCTCTATGTATACGCTTAGTGCCTCGCATTGGATATTTTCAATCGTCGCACTGCAAGCGTTTACGCTCACGACTGTGCTCTATCCCGCCGTCATTTCTCTGCTCGACCTCACCCTTGTTGCGACGTTGTTCATCCGTCGCCGGAAACTGAAAGTATGATAGGCGACCCCAAAGTCATTCTCGGCATTCTGGCGGTCGTGGTGGGGCTCATCGGTTACGTGCCGTACTACCGGGATATATTCCGCGGCACGACCAAGCCGCACCCGTTCTCCTGGTTCGCATTCGCTCTCCTGATGGGGATTACGTTCTTCGCGCAGATTTTCACGGGCGCGGGACCGGGTGCATGGGTTACGGGCGTGAGCGCAGTCGCAGTGCTCGGCATCGCCGTTTTGTCGATAGTCAAAGGCCATAGAGAGATAACGACGTTTGACTGGTTTTGCTTCGCGGGAGCACTCCTCGGGATTGTCTTGTGGCGGGCGACGGATGACCCGCTGTGGGCGGTAGTAATAGTGACGGTGACGGACGCGATAGCGTTTGCTCCGACCTTCCGCAAGGCCTACATCGAACCGCATGAGGAAACGGCGAGCCTCTTCGTTTTTTCCGCCGCGAAGTATTTCATCAGCCTTTTCGCGCTCGTGTCCTTCAACCTTACGACGGCGCTTTTCCCCGTCTCTCTCGTCGCGACCAATGCGGTCTTTGCCTTCCTGATTCTGGTCCGTCGCAGGCAATTGGCGAAACGGTAGAGAAACGATACAATGGCCTCCAATGGCCGAGCGGAACTTCAGAGAGCTCTTGGAAGCCCAATGGGGAGAGGGCAAGTTTCTTTGTGTAGGGCTCGACAGCGAGTATGAAAAGATACCCGAAGCCGTGAGACAGGCGGGCGTCGGCGAGACCATCGTAGCTTTCAACCGGGCTATCATAGACGCCACCAAAGACATCGTCTGCGCATATAAGCCCAATTCCGCTTTCTATGAGGCGCATGGGGATGAGGGCTGCAAGGCGATGCGGGAGACCATTCAATACATCCTCGAGACCGTGCCGCACGTGCCCGTCATCATGGACTCAAAACGCGGCGACATCGGCAATACCAACAACGGCTATGTAGCCTCGGCTTTCGACCATTTGCATGCGGACGCGATAACCGTCAATCCGTATCCCGGCCGCGAGGCGCTTTTGCCCTTTCTTGAGCGCAAAGAAAAGGGTGTCATCGTATGGTGCCGCACTTCCAACAACGGCGCGGGCGAGTTCCAGGATCTGCAGGTAGACGGTGAGCCCCTCTACAAAATAGTCGCACGGCATGTGGCGGAAACGTGGAATACGAACGGGAATTGTGCGCTCGTGGTGGGTGCCACCTATCCCGAAGAGCTGCGCCAAGTGCGCGCGATTGTGGGCGACATGCCTATCCTCATTCCCGCCATCGGCGCCCAGGGCGGCGAGGTGGAAAAGACGGTCGCTGCAGGCAAGGACAGCCGCGGCAGGGGCATGATAATCAGCGCATCGCGCGCGGTCATATTTGCTTCAAGCGGGGCAGACTTTGCGCAGCGGGCGCGCGAGAAAGCCACAGCACTTGATGGCGCGATCAAGACAGCCCTTGTACAATAGTCGCTTATGCCCAGCAGTGAAATGTGCCTTCGGCTTCAACAAACCATGAAAACAAATATCATCAGTATCCAAAGTGCCACGAACGAGAGTTCTCTTATCACGCCGCGGCAGAACGGCATGCCGTCTGTCGCAAAGGCACATTCTACTGACTGGGTATGAACGAAGACGAAGTGTTGGCACTCCTGCAGAAAGTCGGTGCGTTCCGCGCGGGGCATTTCGTCCTTACCTCGGGTAGACATGCCGGCTCGTATATTCTGAAAGACGCGATGTATGCGTATACGCGCGAGACGTCGCAGGTGTGTCGCGCGATGGCGGAGCGTTTCAAAGATGCGGGCGTCGAAGCCGTCATCGGCCCTGCGATAGGCGCGGCGATTCTCTCACAGTGGACCGCATACCATCTTTGCGAGCTCACCGGCCGCGAGGTATACGGCGTCTATGCGGACAAAGACGGGCAGGGGGGGTTCATCATCAAACGCGGATACGACCAAGTCATCAAAGGCAAGAAGACGCTCGTCGTCGAGGACCTGACGACAACCGGAGGCTCTATCAAGAAAGTAGTCGACGCGGCCCGCGCGGCGGGAGCCGACGTCGTCGGAGCGATAGCCATCTGCAATCGCGGTGAGGTGACGAAAGAAAATGTGGGCAATCCGCCCGTCTTCGACCAGCTTCTCAATGTGCATCTCGATTCCTTCGAGGCGGGTGACTGCGAACTCTGCGAAGGCAACATACCCGTTAATACCGATATCGGGCACGGCAAGGACTTCCTTTCAAAACAGGCGAAGTAATCCTCATTGTTTGTTCATATGGGCAAATGGTATACTCGTCTACGAGTCAATTTTATCAGGGACTTAATATATATTTTATGTCTCAAAACGGATGGATAGCAATTATTGTAGGGTTTCTCATTATCGCCGCAGGTGCTTGGTGGTTTACAAACCAGCCGGCAGCAGTGCCCACAGCGGATAATTCGACGCAGCTAAGCGGGGAGACGAACACAACGCCAACGGGCGACACGGGAGTACAGGTCGGAGTGGATGCGAATGTGAACACCGCACCGATGACGGCAACCGTCACGTACAACGGCAGCACGTATTCACCGCAGGAGGTAACCATCAGGAAGGGCGGCACCGTCACTTGGAAGAACGCGAGCGGCGCCAATATGTGGGTAGCTTCAGCTCAACATCCGACGCACACCGCATACAGCGGTACGTCGCGCACAGAGCACTGCCCTGATACGTCGCGTACGGCATTTGACCAATGCGTCGGCGGAGGCGATTACTCCTTTACCTTTACCAAGGCGGGTACGTGGGGTTACCACGACCATCTCAACTCTAGCGCGTTCGGCAAAGTCGTCGTCGTGGAGTAATATAGGGGCATGACCGATGCGGAGTTTCCGGAAGAACTGCATTTGCGATTGAAGCGTGCCGAAGTACTGCGGTACGGCGAGAATTCGCACCAGGGGGGCGCGCTCTATCTGAACCCGGACGATAAGCGTCCCGGTGTTGCCACGGCGCGCAAGGTACAGGGCAAAGAGCTAAGCTACAACAACCTTCAAGACGCCGACGCGGCATTCGAGTGCGTCGCGGAATTCGACGAGCCCGCCTGCGTCATCGTGAAGCACATGAATCCCTGCGGGGCCGCGGTGGGCGAGAGCGCCCACGAAGCGTACCTCCGCGCGCTCGCCTGCGACAAGGTTTCGGCCTTCGGCGGCATAGTCGCGCTCAACTCCAAACTCACCGCGGCGCTCGCGACCGAGCTGGTGCAAATATTTCTTGAGGTCATCATCGCACCCGATGCGGAAGAGGATGCGCTCGCAATTCTCTCGGCCAAACCAAACGTTCGTATTCTTCTAACGGGCACCATGCCGGACGCTGAGGCAAAAAGAAAGACAGTACGCTCTATCGCGGGAGGATTTCTCGTGCAGGACGCGGATAACAAAGTCTTCGATGGGGAGGTCGCAACCATTACGAAACGCACTCCCATCTCTGCCGAACTTTCGGACCTCATGTTCGCGTTCACCGTCTGCAAACACGTGAAATCCAACGCGATAGTGTATGCCAAAGACGGCGCGACAGTGGGCATCGGTGCGGGTCAGATGAGCCGCATCGTGAGTGCCAAAATCGCCGCCATGAAGGCGGAAGAAGCAAGCATTTCGCTCGAAGGTGCGGTAATGGCCTCCGACGCCTTTTTTCCGTTTCCCGATTGTGTAGAAGAGGCGGCGCGTGTAGGTGCCACAGCGATAATCCAACCGGGCGGTTCCAAGAACGACCAAGCCTCAATCGATGCCGCAGACAAAGCGGGAATAGCGATGGTCACCACAGGCATCCGCCATTTCAGACACTAGAATTACTTCCAAAGGCTAAACCCTTTAGTTAGTTCTTTGACCTCCTGATTTTCTCCGAACATTCCGATACCGAGGTACTCCACTTCCGACTCGAGTTTTTTGCTCAAGGCCGTTTCTAATTCCGCATCGTCGCTTAGGTCGAGCATTTCACGGACGAACGCAAGGTAGGGAAGTTGAGCTGCCCGCACGTCCGCAAGCAGGGGGCGTAATTCGTCGCTGCTTTCCGCCCGAAGGACGATTATCGGATATTGCGAATTGCGCGGTATCGAAACTCCATCTTTCGTAGTAAAAAAATCGCCTGTGTCGAATTGTTCCACCGCACGCCCAAGCTTGGCCGCGATATGCGCGATGACGTTCGTAATCTGCCACGGCTCAAGGTCATGCCGGACGACAATGGCAAAACGTTTTGAAAAATCCTGGTTCATATTTCGGACAGTATACCCGATACCTTAAAAAGTTTTGCGGCCCCATTACCCGGGGGCCGCCGCTCCGGGACGCCACGTCTTCGTGTGCGGCTGCCTTGTTGTACAGACCGTCAGAACGAGATGGCAGCGTGGGCATTGAAACCTGAACCCAGACTTTGCGGGCAAAGCGCTGCGCATTGGAATTACACAGTCTCTGCATGCGTAGTTGTGCAGGTTGTCACTGCCGCATTCGAGTACAACTTCACCCATATGAACCTCCCTATCAAGGTGAAAGGAGCGGGATCATCCCGACTCCGGAGTTCA
>Ga0209542_10019111_pt1 | contig 11019 bp, 9 predicted proteins | sample RifCSPhighO2_01_FD_184028 | JGI IMG/M metagenome (GOLD analysis project Ga0209542, IMG submission 184028) | Soil microbial communities from Rifle, Colorado - Rifle CSP2_plank highO2_0.1 (SPAdes) (version 2) | ecosystem: Environmental > Terrestrial > Deep subsurface > Rock core/Sediment ...
TATAATTCTCTTGAGTTTTGCTGGACAGCCCGCGTTCTACTTCACAGTAATCAAGAAAATCAACTATATGCTCAAGTATTGGTTTTTTTGATTTTTCCATAGGGAAGTGCTTATTGTGCAACTCCGGAACCTTTTATATCCTAAACGTCTCTTTACCTACATTGTGCGACCTATCCTATATATCAGAATAACCCTCCCCTATAAGGCTGTCAAGGGCTCAAATAAGGCATTCAAAAGCCCTAGAAGGCCCGCCAGAGGGGCGGGCAGGGCTCTAGGGCACGAATCTTTGAAGTTCCGGTGGTAGACTGCTCCTGACAAAGTCTTTGAGCTTTTCTATCCAAGGAGCAAGCCAACCAAGGTAAAAGGCCCAGTCTGCTTTTAGTACGACTGCAAAGCCATCAAGTATGCCTTGGGGCGAGAAACTCTTGAAACCGTCAGCAAGCGGCGCCAGCGGCACTTGCCCAAGCACTATGGGCAGGAAAAACAGAATGACAAATAATATGATGTATTGCTTGAGACTCATTGTAATAGTATACGCGCTTCTTTAATTCTCTGCAATGTTTTTTCTTTGCCCAAAGCTTCTGCAACCTCGAAAGGCCCGGCAGAGGCCTGCTTTCCTGTTAACGCAACTCTCATGGGCCAAAGCAAAAGTCCCCTATCCCCCATTGCTTCAGCCTCTTTGAGTAAAAGTTCAGAAAGTGCTTCTTTATTCCATTTCTTTGCGTCGAAATCAGACAGCAGTTTTTCGAGTGTTTCAAGCGCCTTTTGTGTTTCCTTTTGAGGAGCTTCTTTCCACTGTAAAAGCTCTTTTGGGTATTCAAGCTTTTCTTTGAAAATGAAATCAGTGAGTTCTGCTATTTCAGAAAGTTTTTTCAATCGCTCTTGATACAAAACAACAACCTTCTCTATATCCTCTATCTTTGCGTTGGAAGGAAGGTATGGCTTGCAAAGATTTGCCAATTCCTCGGGAGTTTTCTTTCTGATATACGCGCCATTGATCCAATCCAAGCGTTTGAGATCGAACACAGCTCCTGCTTTTTGTATCTTTTCAACAGAAAACTCTTTTACCAATTGTTCCAAGGAAAAGATTTCCCGTTCGTCGCCCGGGTTCCATCCCAAAAGCGCCAAGAAGTTCACCACAGCTTCTGGCAGGTATCCTTCTTTGCGGAAACGAGTAACAGAGTTGTCTCCATGCCTCTTACTCAACTTGGTTCGGTCTCCTGCGAGAATAAGCGGCAAATGGATATACGCGGGCCTGGGGAAGCCAAGGGCTTCTTGGAGCAGAATTTGTTTTGGAGTGTTGGAGATATGGTCTTCTCCGCGTATGACGTGGGTTATCTTCATCTCAAAGTCATCAATCACCACAGAGAAGTTGTACAAAGGGCTTTTGAGGTCTTTTGCAATAACGGTATCCCCTATCAGCCCGGTGTCGAACTGAACTTTGCCTCTGACCAAATCTTCGAACGTTACAGTCTTTGCTTCCATTGCGAATCGAATAACAGAAGGCATTCCGTCTTTGAGATTTTTTTCCTGCTGCTCTTTTGTTAGTTGTCCACAAGTTCCTCTGTATTTTGGCGCCTCTCCCCTACTCATTTGTTCCTGTCTCTGTGCCTCCAGCTCTTCTTCAGTGCAAAAACAGTAGTATGCTTTTCCTTCTTCTAAAAGCTTTTTGAGATACTTTTCATACAGTTCTGTTCTTTCGCTCTGTCGATACGATTCATAAGGCCCCCCTTTTTCTACGCCTTCGTCCCAAGTTAGACCAAGCCACTTGAGGTTTTCCAAAAGGTCTTCTTCCCATTTCTTCTCTGAACGTTCTTTGTCTGTGTCTTCAACGCGAAGCACAAGCACGCCCCCTGCTTTTTTGGCAAAGAGGTAATTAAAAAGCGCAGTCCTCGCATTTCCCATGTGCAAAGGCCCTGTAGGCGACGGCGCAAATCTTGTTCGTACCTTGTCCATTGCTTTAAACTACCACTTCTTCCCTATCTTGCAAGGTACTCCAAGAGATACCGGGCAATATTCTTAGCAGCTTCGGGTTTTGAGAAGCTTTTGGCTGCAAGAGACATTTTTTGCAGTTCCTGGGTATTTTGCAGTAAGTCTTTGAGTTTTTCCAAAAAGAAATGCGGAGTAAGGTTTGCTTCTTCCAAAACTATTGCCGCCCCTGTTTTTGCGTATTCATAGGCGTTCTTCACTTGGTGGTTCTGGGCAGATTCAGGAAGCGGGATTAGTATCGCAGGTTTCCCCAGCGCGGCGATCTCGAATATGCTTCCAGATCCTGCTCTTGTGATTACTAGATCTGAAACTGCGTAGGCGTCACGCAACTCGGTTTCTTTGAGAAAAGGAACAGGGTGATAGTATTTCCCATTTTCTTCGCTCAATACTGCTTTTGTTTCCTTTTGCATGTCTGCAAAGTTCTTCTCCCCTGTCTGGTGGATTATTTCAAACGTTTTGAGCGCTTCTTCGAGAACCACCAAAAGCATTTCATTGATGCGCTGAGCTCCTTGAGAGCCGCCCATAATAAACACAAGAGGTTTTCCGGTCTGAAGCTGGAAAAAACGCTTTGCCTCTTCTCTCGAACCTTCGAGCATTTCCTTCCTTACTGGGTTTCCCATAACCAGGGTCTTTGTTTTGGGAAAACGTTCGGTATTCGGAAAAGAAGTGAATATGCCAACAGAGAACTTTGCAGCAATGCGATTTGCGAGCCCTGGGACGCTGTCTGACTCGTGGAGGAATATGGGAATGCCAAGAAGCCAGCCTGCGAATGTTGCAGGAAGCGAACCATACCCTCCTTTGCTCATAACCAGGTCTGGAGCTAAGAAAAAGAGTTTCCAAAATGCCTGCAAAAAGCCGAGAGGAAGTTTAATAAATAGATCCAATAAAGTCTGGAGAATTGCTTTAACTCCTCCATATCTTCTCATCTTTCCTGCCGCAACATGGAATATGGTTAATCCTTCCTGGGAAAGGAGCATGTCACCAAACTCGTCTTTGGGCCCCATGTAAAATAGTTGCAAAGAAGAGTTTAACCTTTGCAATTCTCTCATTACCGCAATGAGCGGCACAATGTGCCCGCCTGTTCCTCCTCCTGTGAATAGTATTTTCATGATGCTCTTCTAGATATCTTAAGCAATATTCCAAGACCTATCAACTCTACTACTAAGGCCGAGCCTCCGTAGCTTATGAAGGGCAAAGGAATGCCGGCCAAAGGGAATATGCCGGTCATAGACCCCATATTCACCAATGCCTGGAGCACGATCCATAGAGTGATACCCATGAGCGCCAATCTTGCGAACGGATCACCTATTCTCTTTGCAACCATAAAGCTTCTCCACGCGAACAGAAGGAATAAAAGAATGAGGAATGCTGCTCCAAAGAATCCTGTTTCTTCCGCAAACACCGCGAAAATGGAGTCTGAAATGGGCTCTGGAAGCACTCCGAACTTCTGGAATGATAAGCCCAATCCAACCCCCATTAACCCTCCCGAACCAATACCAATGAGTGCCTGTTTTATTTGGTATCCTTTGCCCAGAGGGTCAAGCATGGGGTCGAAAAACACCGCAAGCCTGCTCAGGCGGTACGGAGCTAAGCGGATCAAGAGCAAAAGAACCGCAACGCCTCCTCCGAGCATGAGCAAAAGATGCCAAAGAGGCGTGCCGCTCAAGAAATATAGCAAAATTCCCACCAACCCAATGATTCCGAGCGTGCTTATATCCGGCTGGAGAATAAGAAGTATGCTTATAACCCCGAGGATAACCAAGAAAGGAAGAAGGGTTTGCCTTACTTTTTTCTTTTCGCCTTTGGCCGCAAGCAGAGCAGCAAGATAGAGTATGGAGGTGAGTTTTAAGAGCTCAGAAGGCTGGAAAGAAAAGGAACCAAGGAATATCCACCGGTAAGCGCCCTTCACCTCTCCTCCTATAAAAGGAAGGAACACCAAGAGTAAGAGCACTGCTGTGAACAAAAGGAAGGGCAAGCTTAATTGTTTGAGTTTTTCCAAAGGAAGGAGGTACGCAAGAAAACCAAGGAACAACCCAGGGAGCAATCCAAACAAGAGCTGATGATTGAGAAAGTAAAATGTGGTGCCGGTGCGCTCAAGCGAGAACGAAGAAGAAACGCTTGCCAATACCAAAATTCCAAACGCCACAAGGGTGAAGCTTATGCCGAGCAACCACAGGTCAGGCCATTCAGGCTTTGATAAGCCTTCAGGCTTGAAAAGATACTTGTTTCCTCTTCCCATAATACGTTACCCATTTTTTAAACTGCTCTCCCCTATCCTTGTAGTCTTTGAACATATTGAAGCTCGAAGACGCAGGGCTCAGCAAGCATACTTTTCCTTTTGGAGTGCGCAAGAAAGCCTGTTCCACAGCTTCTCTCATGCTTTTAAGAGTAAGATACTCAACCGGTTTCTTTATCGCCTTGAGTATTTTCTCTCCTGTTGTTGGGAAGAGAATAAGAAGCTGAACGCTGCTCTTGGATATTCTTTTGGCCAGCACGTCGTAAGAGATCCCTCTGTCATATCCTCCTGCAATGAGGGTGTGAACCTTTGGGCCCAGAGTATCGAGCGCGCCTATAGTTGCTTGAGGTATAGTGGCTAGTGAATCGTTATAGAAGGTAATCCCCTTCCACTCCCCCACTCTTTCCAAGCGATGCTCCAAGGGTTTGAACGCTTTGATCGCGTTTTGTATCTTTGTGCTTGAGATCCCAAAGAGTTTTCCCACGAGGATCGCGGGTTCTTTTGAACCAAAACCTCCTTTAAAAGGGATCTTCTGCGCCTTTGAGAGTTTTGCTATGTTTGCCGCAATTTTATTCTCGGTGTTGTATACAAGGAAGTCTTCTGCGGTTTGGTGCTTTGCAATGTTTGCCTTTGCCCACACGTACTTTGCAAAACTTTGATGATGGTCTAAGTGTTCTGGGTATACATTCAAAAGCACTGAGATATGCGGGCTTTGTTTGAGGTTTTCTAATTGGAAGCTCGAAAGCTCATACACAAACACATCTTCGGGTTTTGCTTTGGCAAGATGTGAAAGCACCGGTTCTCCAATATTGCCTATAAGATGCGAACGTACCCCTCCTTTTTTCAAAACTGCGTAGATAAGTGAAGCAGTGGTGCTTTTCCCTTTTGTTCCAGTAACTCCAATAATAGTTCCTGGGCATTCTTCAAAAAAGAGTTCTGTTTGTGAAGTTACTTTCTGTTTTTTAGTAAGGAAAGGCAAAACCACTGAGTTTGGAACTCCCGGGCTCTTGATGATAACATCATAGTTTTTGATTTTTTTGAGATACCCATTCCCCTGCTTTTGGTCTGCAATTCCTATTTTCTTTTTCGGAAAATGTTTGCGCAAAAACAAAAGGGTGTCTTTCCCCTCTCTGCCAAACCCCAAGATAAGAATCTTCTTCTTTTCGAGATCTTGAATGCGCATTATTCAGCAATTTTAGCATAAAAAAGAGGCAGACGCACCTTGGTGCATTGCCTCGCTTGAAGATGAGAGAGTCACTACTAGTAGGCCATGGCAGAGCCCGCTCGCGTGAGAGGGTCATACCACACCTCGAGTGTGCGGTACGTCTCACGAATTTTTGCGCCTCCCCTTATGAAACGATTCGAGGCGCGCTCAACCACGAGTGCTACCTCCCCGATCCCTTTTATGACCAGAGAGATCTTCTTACCTTCTTGGATCTGTTCGTCTGGCGGTATTTCGGTACAGGCAAGAGTTTCCACGCCGACCACCTTTCCCCGTGCAGGAATAGCCGTACGCGTTATAGGCTACCTCAAATATACCCTCCCGTCAAGGATCTTGTGTGGATAGCCTGTGGATAACTAGGCCGGGCCTAGTTTTGAATAAAAAAACGGAGAGTCTGAAGACTCTCCTATGAGAATGGGCTGGATTGTGTTAGCCCGTTACTTGAAACTCCAGTCCTCTCTGGATGCCCGGATTGTACCGCGCACGGAACTTTCTTCCGTCAGGGGTGAGTCCGGTGACATCCCGTGTTGGGCCGCCATGCTCTGGAAGCGGCAAGAATCCGATGGCCGTGCATGGAGCCTCGAACTTCTCGTCTTTCTCCGGATCTCGGAGTATGAAGGTCCCATGCGCAAGGAAATCCTCTTTTGGAGGAGTTCCTCCGTTTATGGGGATCTTCGGCCCTCCGAGAATCAGGTGGGTCCTTCCTGGTACGAGAAGCGGTTGTTGCAACGCCATGTCCCCCCGTTTGGAGATAAGCCCAAAGGAATATCCCCTATTCCTTTTGAGCTATCCTAGGTGATTCCAGGTTGACTGTCAAGATTGCCTAAGAGATTTCTTGAGGAGTTTTTCAAACACAAGAGGAAGGAAATGCTGGCTATTCCACGCATGCAGAACCTTGTGGTCATGTATTTTCCCCAGAGCGAGGGCAAGCGCGGCTTTGCTTTCTTCAATAGTGCCTACACATTCAAAGGGTTTGAACTTCTTTTTGCCCGTGAGTTCGTCTAGAAGGGGTTTGAGCTTCTTACCCCTGAGAAGGTCTTTTTTAAATATAGCAACAGTTTGTTTCTTTCCTGCAAACGGATAGAGGGCAAGAAATACAAAGAGACACTTGGGGCATTTGCCGCACCATTTCTCTACTTGCTTTTGGGTGCCAGATTTTGTTTTTCGCGCTTCGTTGCAGCTCAAGAATGCGCCAAAGTATTTTGAATACTTTGCGAATATTTTTGCAATTTGCAGTTCGTATAGCGGTCTCAAGAAACTGAAATATTCAATATTACTTGCGAGATATTTCTTACTATACTCTCTAAACTTTTTCTCAAATTCAAAACTCTTTGAGTATTGATGGTTTATTGTTTTTCCTAAGTACTTTACGTTTCCCTCGTTAGAACTTCGTTCATTAGAAAGCGCGATGTATTTGTGACCAAAGAGCGCTGCGGTCAGAACCGTGAGAAACGCGAGATACGCAGAAAACGGTGTGTGCCCGTTTAAGTATCCTTTTCTATTGAGCTCCAAAAGCTTTGGATCAATAGTTCTCTCCACCACGATAGGTTTTCCTACCTTAGCCAGGCTAAGGATTTTCATTTGTTCAGGCTTTGGATTCAAAAGAAAGGGCACAATATCTAAGTTTCCTTCTTTAAGCAGTTCCAGAGTAACTGCTGCGTCTTTTCCTCCTCCCACTGGTACGAGCGTGTGTGCAGAACTTGGCTTAGCCAAGTTTGATATATTAAACTTGGCTAAGCCAAGTTTCAAACCAGGTTTCAAAGAGGAGATTTTGAGGAAGTTTTTCTGGGTGAAGTTGATCTTATTTTGAAAGAAGTACTCCCCCATTCCTTTTAAGATAAGGTCTTTCCACCACGCTACTTGTTCTTCATTGAGAGAACCTGCTTCAATAATAATTTCAGGGCTGCAGGTTGCTTTCCAATAGCTTGGGATTTCCATGAGCCCCAGGTGAAACACAAGATTGTCTAGTGTGCCTAAGCTTTGCTTAGGCAGCGAAACGTTTTTAATAACAACCGTTGGATGAAAAGAAATGTCTGGAGGGACAACAAAAGCAAAAGAGATTTTTAGATCTCTTCCTGCGAGTTTATATGCATACCCTTGGTAGATGAATCTTGGGTATCTTTTTTTTAATGCGTTGAATGTCATCCTAAAAGCCTAATGGCAACCCCCACGATAGCACTGACTACGCCAATAATCCAGAATCTCATGGTTACTTTGTAGTGGGGCCAGCCTAAAGCCTCAAAGTGATGGTGAATAGGAGCAGCAAGCAGTATTTTCTTTTTTCTGAACTTCTTTGAGAGGAGCTGTACGATCACGGATCCCGACTCCAGCACAAGGAGAGAACCAATGATAGGCAGTACCGCGACAGAGTCACTCAAAAAGGCTACCACAGTGAGAGTAGCGGTAAGCCCCATCATTCCTGTTTCTCCCATATAGAACTTGGCAGGAGGAATATTCGACCAAAGAAAAGCAAGCAGGGTGCCAGCCATTGCAATGCAAAAAGCTGCTAAGTCAATTTGGCCGCTTGAGAACGCGATGATACCGAACGACATGAATATTGAAGCAAAGGTTCCGCCTGCTAAACCATCCAATCCGTCTATGACCCCTCCGCTGTAGGTTGCGAGCATGACCAGAACGAACAAAGGAAGGTACCAAATACCAATATCAAAGCTCCCTACTCCTGGGACGTGAAAGGTGGTGAACTCAAGCTTTTCATAGAACCACCACGCTCCTACCAATCCAATGAGCGCGACCAATAAGAAACGATACTGCAGAGAAAGGCCGCCTCCTGTGTGTTTTCCAAGCTTTGCCCAAACGCTTCCCAAGAAATCCTTTCCAGGTTTCAAAACCACTTGGAGCATGTCATCAAGAAAGCCCACGGCTGAAGCAGCAATAAGGGTTGCCAAAGGAAGCCAGGTTTGAGAACGAGAAAGGAAATTGAGTTTCTCGAGGAATCCAAAGCCCGTGAAAGAAAGAGCCCAGAAGAGCAAAGCCAATACGGGAGGAACTACCCAAATGAGAATTCCTCCGAATCGCGGAACTCCTGTTTCACCTGCTCCGTGGAACTTTTGAAAAAACGGAACTTCTCCTCCTCCCAAAGCCTTTTCCCGCACGCTCTTTCTCCAGAGTTGGTGCTTGTACAAAATATTGACCAAGGTTGGGGTAAGAAGAAACGCAAGAAGGAAGGCAGCTGCTCCTGCCACTGATATTTTAATGACACTAAGAGATGCTTCAGGGATCATAATGGTTTCCATTCGTAAGCCTTAAATGTCCAGTCTACCAAGTTTTTCATTTGGCCGAATCTGTCTTCAGCTCCCAAGATGACGTTTATGACATACCCGTTTTGGTTTGGCGCTTCCAGGATCAAAAGAAGGCATCCCTGAGCTAAAGGAGTCCAGCCGGTTTTTCCGCCCAGCACTTTCGCGGGCCAGCCATTGGAAATTAAAAGATCATTCGTTGTTTTCACCGTGTGGTGGAATGTACCCTGTGAAGTAGAAAGCCTATAGGCAGAAAGCCCCAGTATTTCAAAAACTTCCGGCGCGTTTGTCAGAATGTGGCGGGTAAGTTCAGAAAGGTCTTTTGCGCTCGCAGCATTTATGTTTGCCTCAGGCGTGTTGGGATCTACCCCTGCTTCATCTGCAAAGAATGTTTCTTTCAGCCCCAAAGATGCTGTTTCGTCGTTCATGGTGTTGAGAAATGTTTCTCTTCCCCAAGAAAGCGCCAAAGCTGCTGCCGCGTCATTGGATGACTCAATGAGCAGAGAATGGAGGAGGTCTTTCACAAAGAACTTCTCCCCTACTCTGAAATCTCCTGTATTTTCCTCCTTTGCTATAGCTTCTTTGGTTACGGTGAGAATTTCTTGGGGCGGGAAGTACTTTGTGACCACGTACCCTGTCATGAGTTTGCTCAGAGAGGCTATGGGAAGAGGTTGGTCCTGGTTTTTGGCATACAATATTTTTGTTCTTCCTCGCTCGTCAACATAGAGAGAAAATGCTGCTTTTGCCAAAATGTCGGCGAATGGAACTGAGTTGTCGCGCCTGAGTTTTTCTTGCAGAAGTATCTTTTGCAATTCCCATTGGGAAGTTTGCGCGGCCAATACTTCGGGATGTGAACTGAGCGCGCTCAGGAAGAATGTGTTCTCAAGATTCTGGGAAAAGAGATTCAAGCCCGCCCAAAGCGGCATGCTAAGAAGAAAAGCTGCAGCAAAGTATTTCGTATTCTTGCTCATTTCCTTGCCCTGAGCTTAGTCGAAGGGTTTTGAACCTTAAGGTGCAGTTCTTTGAGCTGGTCTTCAGAAAGTTCGCTTGGGGCGTCCATAACAGAGGTTCTTCCCTGGCCTGTTTGTGGGAATGCCTGCACTTCTCTGAGATATTCTTCCTTAAGATATGCCATTAAAAGTCTTTCAAATCCCTGGGCGCAGCCTCCGTGAGGGGGAGCTCCGAATGTGAAAGCCTCAAGCATGTGCCCGAACTGTTCTTTGATCTCTTCTTCCTTGTACCCCATTATTTTAAACACAGCTTCCAAGACTTCGGGTTTATGGGTGCGTATGCTGCCTCCTGCAACCTCAAGTCCGTTGCACACCAAGTCATACTGCGAAGTTATGATTTTCTCGATATCCTTTCCTTCCAAAAGCATTGCTTCATGTTCTTCGTTCAAAGGAGCTGAAAACGGGTTGTGCGTGAACGTCCATTTGCCGGTTTTGTCTTTTTCAAAGAAGGGGAAATTGGTAACCCAGGCAAAACTCATGATCCCTTCTTCTTTTTCTTGTTCGGCTCTTAAATCGAACTTGTCTGCGCCGAATTGTTTTATTGCTTCTTGGTATGTGAATACAGGGAAAGGTTTCTTCGCTATCTTTCCTCCTATTTTCTCCAGAGCGTGAATGGTCATTCCTTCCACAAGCTCCATAACGTCTTTCATCTCCACAAAGCTCATTTCCAAGTCAATTTGGCTGTGTTCAAATCCCCTGTCTGCTCTTGGGTCTTCATCTCTCAAAGCCCGCGCTATCTGGAAGTATTTTTCAAAACCAGCAACCATGAGCAATTGTTTGTATTGCTGAGGGCTTTGTGGAAGAGCGTAGAACTTTCCAGGCTGCGCTCTGCTTGGTACCACAAAATCCCGTGAGCCTTCAGGGGTAGACTTGGTGAGAAGCGGAGTTTCAATTTCTAGGAATCCTTGAGAAAACAAATACTCTCGCACTGCTCTGACATATTCAGATCGAATCTTGATGTTTCTTTGCAGTCTTGGCCTTCTCAAATCTACATACCGGTATTTGAGCCTAATCTCTTCGTCAATATCATATCCGGGAGTATCAATGGGAAATGGAAGAGTTTGGGATTGAGAAAGCACTAAGAGTTTCTTTACAGCTATCTCAACGCTTCCTGTCGCAATGCCTGAGTTTCGCATTGCTTCAGGACGTTCTTTCACCTCGCCCTCAGCCTCTACTACCCATTCGGGCCGTATGGTTTGCGCCAGCTCGTACACCTCTTTTTCTTGGGGTGTGCATACCAACTGAACAATGCCTCCAGAATCCCGAAGATCAAGGAAGATGATTTTCCCGTGATCTCTCCTTGTC